>Ga0307515_10003231_pt1 | contig 34489 bp, 34 predicted proteins | sample 17_EM_MG_FD_194513 | JGI IMG/M metagenome (GOLD analysis project Ga0307515, IMG submission 194513) | Populus trichocarpa ectomycorrhiza microbial communities from riparian zone in the Pacific Northwest, United States - 17_EM | ecosystem: Host-associated > Plants > Roots > Unclassified | place...
TTGCACGGAAACCTGACGAGTCCACCATGATTGTCAGATTCTTGGCAGGATTGCCTGCTGATTTGAGTCGAAGACTCACACTGCGAGAACGACTGGACCCCGCAAGGCATCGATTCAAACACTTTGTTGCGAAGCTGCATGAACTGGAGGAGGCCGAGAATGTGACCAGGACGGTCAACGCGGCTGTAGTGGACGAGCAACGGAAAACGGGGTCCCAGGGTTTACAGAGGCCGAACAGACCTCAGTTCAACAACAAGGGTCCCCATTATGTGACCCAGGGTCTGCCGGCGCAACAACGGAATACCCGACCACTGGTGGACGGGAGACCAAGGGACCGCCAGACGAGGGGGAAAGGGCCATCACCAAATGTGGTGTGCTTCCGTTGTCAAGGGAAGGGGCACTACGCGAGTGATCCAACATGCCCAATGTTTGTGAAAGAGGGCGGACCGAGTCGTCAGCCGCGGGACCGGCCACAACTGAAGGCAGTGCGAGTGCCCGAAACGGGTAGTGGTGCTGATGCCTCAGATGAATCGGCCGGGGGAGCTGGCAGTGATGCAGGGGAGTGGGAGGATGGTTCCCAATGGGAGTCGGCGACGGAGGGGGAAGGATCCCTCCATAGTCACGAGGAGGCTCAGCGGATGAATAGGATATCCAGAGCGGACATCCTCTCTGAACCGGAGGATGATGATGTTGCGTACGTGCGAGCAATGCGAGGGAAGGTTGTTGCGGCACAACAGGAGCATCCATCACGGGCAGCAATGCACCCCAGGATTGACCGACCGCGTCGATCGAGGGCATACGAGAGCTGTCTGGCAGCGTACATCGAGATAAACGGGATGGACGCGTTCGCGTTATTCGACTCCGGGAGCTCCACGGACTCGATTAGTCCTGACTTTGCACGGGTTAGTGACGTGAAGATACACACATTGGACAGACCTGTGCCATTGCAACTTGGCACAGTAGGCAGTCGCGCATCCATAAACTACGGGACATGGACCTCAGTGGAACTCGGTTGCAGGAAGGAAGATAAATACTACCTCGACGTGATCAATATCGACCGCTATGATGCAATATTGGGTGCGCCGTTCATGCGGAGGTTTGGGATTCGACTGGACTTCACGTCCAACTCAATCGTGGTGGGCGATGTGGTGATCGAGGCGCTTCTCCCCGAAGAAGAGGCCGTGTTACTGAAGGGCCGGGAGGTTCGGCGGAGGAATGGGGAACGTGAACGACAGAATTGACTACACTCGGTCAAGGGGCCACTGGACGGTCATGACATGTGTCGAGACCTTGACCAGGTCTCGTCGGGGGAGGGCGCAGCACAGTTGACCATGATGACAGACGGAAAAAGGGAACAGGATAATCATTCTGTTCCGAAGCACATGGACACTACATCAGCGGAGTCGGACATTCCACGACTACGGAAGGAGTGGATCCAAACATGTGAGGATATGTTCGCGAACCAACTGGACGAACTACCCCCACTCAGGGAGATCAATCATAAGATCCCCTTGATTGATGATACAAAGACTTACCACCATAGGCAGCCGAAATGCCCGGATGCGTTCAAACCAGCCTTGATGGCAAAGATTGAACGCTACACGAGGGCAAAATGGTGGATCCCAATAACTGCATCACGTGCAACACCGATGATGTGCATACCCAAGAGTGCAAAGAACCCAAACGAACTTAGAACTGTGTTCGACCTCCGGGAACAAAATGCAAATACCCATAAGGACCTGACGCCGATGCCAGATCAGGACGCGATTCGGCATGCGGTGGCCAAGGCCCGGTACCGTTCAAAGTGCGATATTTCGAATGCATATGAATTGATCCGAGTGGAACCTGAGGACGTGTGGAAGACGGCGTTCACGACAATTGCGGGAACCTTCGCGAGTAATGTCATGCAGCAGGGTGACTGCAACGCCCCATCGACGTTCCAAAGATTCATTACACACCTACTCCGAGAGTTCGTAGGAAAATTTGTCTACGCATACCTCGACGATATTTTTATCTTTTCGGACTCCATCGGGGAACACCAGAAACACATTGGGTTGGTGATTGACCGTCTTCGCGAGTCAAAAATGGTGCTGAACCCGAAGAAATGCGATTTCTTCTCAGAAAGAATGGACTGCCTGGGCCATATCATTGATGACCAGGGAATCCATGCGGACGCATCAAAGATGGCGCAAATACAGAACTGGCGGACGCCGCGATCATACCACGACGTCCAACGGTTCTTAGGCCTAGTGCAGTATATCCAGCACTTCATGCCAAATGTGTCCGTTTTCACCGCGCCCTTATCCGCTATCACGAGGAATGGCCACGAGTTCCTGTGGAGACCAATCCATGAGAAGTGCTTTGCGGAAATCAAGGCGTTGGCGACGAAGGCACCAATCCTGAAGCCAATCGACCCAGAGTCAGGAGACCCGATATGGGTGGTCTGTGATGCATCAGCGTCGGGTGTAGGGGCGTTTTACGGTCAGGGCAAATCTTGGGAAAATTGCCGACCGGCCGGATTCATGTCGCGCAAATTCAAGGATGCACAACAGAATTACCGAGTGTTCGAAATGGAGACACTGGCGATCCTCGAAGCACTGGCTAAATGGGAGGACAAGCTCATTGGCCGGAGGTTCACGGTGATCACAGATCACCAGTCGCTCGAATTCTTCTCGAGACAGAAGCACCTGTCTGGAAGACAGGCAAGATGGGCAGAGTACCTCAGTCGTTTTGATTTTGAGGTGATATACGTGAGGGGCCAGTATAACATTGTGGCAGATTGCCTCTCGAGGTACTATGCCTCTGATCAACCGGGGGAGGCACACGCAGACCACCAATATGTGTCGGCGGATCTGCGGTTGGACCCAGAAGGGGACGACCTCCCCTATGGACTCACCCCTCAGATGCGAACATTACGCACTGGGGAACCACCACAATCGGTTCCAAGACCAACATCACCGCAGGGAGACCATCCAGAGCCGATTACGCTGGAGGATGGTCAGCGGGGAAACGAGACATCACTGCAACAGGTGATGACAACCGCGGACGGGTTCCTAGAGAGTGTGCGAGCGGGATACAAGGATGATCCCCTCTTCAAGAAGATCAGAGAGAATCCTGATCAGTTCAGCCGGTTTCGATGGCTTGACAGCCTGTTGTATATGGATCGGACGGGCGGACTACCAGTTTTGTGTATACCGCGGACAATGCATGGATCTCGGAAACTGACAGAGATTATCATCGATAACGCCCACCGCACAATTGGTCACGCAGGAAACGAACGTACCAATAAGTATATTCACAAATTTTATTGGTGGAGCACGCTGTCGAAAGATGTCACGAAGTTCTGCACCACATGCGGAACATGTCAGGCGGTGAAGCCGAGCACGCAGCGGCCAGCAGGATTACTACACCCGCTCCCAATTCCATCCCGGCCATGGGAATCCATTGGAATGGATTTCATCGGCCCCTTACCACCATCCCCAGAGGGATACAATTTCATCTGGGTCGTCATCGATAGACTGACGTCAATGGTACACTTGATGGCGCTAAAGACAAGTGTGACTGCGACAGAGGTTGCAGAACGATACCTGCGGGACGTTGTCCGGCTCCATGGAGTGGCGAGCTCCATTGTGTCGGATAGGGACCCCCGGTTTACGTCGGCCTTCTGGGCCGAGATTCATCGGCTATTGGGAACGAAACTGATGATGTCGACATCGTTCCACCCGCAAACCGACGGGGCAACTGAGAGAATGAACCGAGTGATTAACTCGGTGCTACGAGCAGTAATTCGGCCGGACCAGGGTGACTGGTGCGAAAAACTACCCATGGTGGAATTTGCGATCAATTCCTCGGTGAATAAATCGACCGGTTTCGCCCCCTTCGAATTGAACTACGGATATATTCCGACGTTGAGGGGACTACTGGATCGGGTACCCATATCCTTCAAACCAGGAGTCCGGCACTACGCAGAGAGGGCGCAGTCGCATTTGTTGGCGGCTCATGACGCCATCATCGCTGCACGTGTCGATCAAACATATCATGCCAATAAACGCAGGCGGAAGGAGCCCACCTACCGCGTTGGGGACCGAGTTTGGCTGTCGACGGAGTACCTCGCAATGCCAAAAGGTAGGGTGCGGAAGCTGATGCCGAAGTTCATCGGGCCCTTCCTGGTCACGAAGGTGGATCAGGCCACATCCAACTACCAGTTGGAGTTACCGGATGAGATGAAGTCTCGCCATATCCGTAACAGATTCCACGCGGACCGGTTGCGGCTGTGCCTGGAAAATGACGAAGCATCGTTCCCGGGGAGGGAAGCGAAATTTTTCTATGACTACGGGGTCCCAGAGGATGAGGAATGGTACGTGGATGCAATAATCGGGCATACCTGGCAGGGGAGAAAGATTAGGTTCAACGTTCAGTGGTCGCTTGGGGACACGACGTGGGAACCATACGAGCACTGTAAGGACCTCGTCGCGCTGGATGAGTACCTGGCCCTCCATGACGTTTCCGATTGGCGGAAGTTAGCCCGTCATGCGGGACATGGGAGGAAATAGATAGTGGGGGACGCACGTATAAGATGGGGGCATACATGGTGTCGGCCACCCACCCGCCTCTTCCCACTCACGTCCCATCCCCGCCGATGTCCCAGCGTGGACGTTCTAGAAGACACCACTCGCAGCCCAGTTTTGATGAAGGGGGCGATGACCCCTTCCGCGACCGTGATCGCTTTACACCCGGCAGTGTGGATAGCACTGCTGAGGTCCTTCGGCTCCGCCTCCAGGGGCAGATCCTCCTCGGTAGGGCCCTGGAAATGGAGAACCGACTCCTACGGCAAGTAGCTGATCGCGCTGGCGATCAGCTCAGTCTTGGTGGCACCCGCATTATTGACCGGAATGACAGGACCGACGGGCGACGCATGTTGGTGGACCGGATTGACCGGTCGCCGCGTCGTCCGCCACCGTATGTCGTCGCTAGTGACCGTGGCAGAGTGGTCACTATCAGGGCGAACTCGTCGCTGCCCCCTGCGGTGGTTGTCCAACCCGTTGACATCCACCCCCGATTCCTCCCTCTCGGGTCGAACTTTCAGGAGGGGGGGACGGGGAGTCCTTTGTTTACGAGACCGCAGGACTGGCCAGAGGCTATCTGCGAAAACCCTTCAGTACGACCTCGTGGAGTCCGACAATGGGGATCACAACCGGTGAATCTCAACGACCTACACGTGTACTCACAACTCGGCCAGATCATCTATGGAGGCAACCGACCACCCGGTCGTCGCGACCCGGTGGACCCACAACGACCATGGAAGGCGATAGAGGCCGCATTTCTTCGAGGAACAGTGGCAATCATCCTTCAGCCACACGTATTCACAGAAATTTACGGACGACTCACCCGCAACCAACGTGCCCCATATCGACAACCGTTTCTAGCCGCAGCTAGAGACCCGAACTATCTCGATCCCGGAGACGTGGTGGAACATCTAGTCCGATCGGGAGTGGGCGAGAGTTGGCTCCAACTCGACACTGTTGTCGGGTATGCACAATCATACCTTCGTGACTGGGCCCGACACCAGTCGGAGATCACACAAGCAACGGATCTGGGACAGATCTTTATCTCCCTCTACCCGGAGGGGATATCACACCAGACCGATCATCGATTCATAGAAGACGCAGCAGTGGAGGAGACCCAGTGGGGAGGAAGTGGGACCCACGAGGAACCGATGAACGAAGAAGACGAATTGCCCCCACTGGAGTCAATCCCACCAAGCCCGGTGCAGGGAGCAGTGAGAACGGAGATCTCAGACGACGAAAAACTCGATTGGGGAACAGATGAGTTAGTTAGGCCGGAGGCCTGTTAAAACATTTACTACGAGACAAGTAGTACGTCTCCCGACACACGCTTTTTACTCATGGGGAGGGTGTGAGCGGCGCAAACAGCCGATCACTAGCGTGGGAAATAACTATGTAGTTCTGATGAGTAGATATATACCTGGCTAGCTAGAGTAGCCGTCTCTAGCTTTTTCTCTTACTATTCGACTCAGCAATTCAAACCGGATTCTGGTTCGTTCGAGAGAACTAAGCTCAACGCCGTGCACAACACGGCTTACAGGTTTTGTGGTAAGATCCAAGCATAATTTTATCTAGATGCTTAGATATCCGTCCGCAATCTCATCGCATTTTATATTCATTCCCTTCTCGGTGACTTCTGTTCACTGCTGTCCAACAAGTATTGTTGCCGCCTTGCTGTCAGAAGTGGCCTGGACGAGCAGTCGTGAGAACTTTCTTGGCGACCAGGTATGTGAGAACCACTCGTCCGGGGGCTGAGTATCGAAAGTTTGTCGTCGTGTCCCTACTCACCGTGTTGACTATCACGGGGGGTGCCGGTGATCGATGATATTTCGGGAGGTGCTGGGATCAAGGTCAGCACGACATTCCCCAAGTATCTTTGAGAAGCGTAGTGATTCCTTAGGGGGACTCAAAGACGTTCACCACGTTGAAGTGGTATAGGACAAGTCTCTTCACAGTACTCGCCGCCAGAACACCACCGGTATCCGCGGTGTCAACGTGTCAACACTTGTCCCTCGGAACTTGTCAGAGATCAGGCGAGCCCCCGATCCAACGCAACCCACCCGATGCCATCTTGTGAGAGGCTCCGCTAGCTGGGGTCCGTACTCGACGATAAAAATGCCCTCGCGATGAAGACGGGATGCCGCATGACGAAGCGACAATCCGGGCAAAAGCTTCCATCTCAAACAAGTATCACGTAGAGAAACCCTTCGACTCGTCTACGTGTCTACGTCCATGGGCTCGCGAGTGGGCGGCGGGTAATATCGTTCCTCTTTATATCTTTCTGGAGACCAATTACTATCAGTCCAGTACCGGAGGGTGTTCGGGACGGGGCAGCTTACACGAACCTGTGAATCCTGCGCATTCCCCTGCAGGAACTAGTCACGAGCCATTGAACCATACCAACTCGGCGGTTTCGAGATTTGTACCGCCCCAGTGCGTTTGCCTGTTGCCGGGAACCCAAACGCTCCCGAAGAGTTTCGCAAAACCTCGTCCTGCCTTTGGCGCCCACGCTCATCTAGATGTTTCGTGCGTTTCACCAAGTACCGACTATCCTCCATGGCATGATGGCCTGCGCGGGCAAGACCACCAATACCTCAAATACTAGGCGAGTGGGTTTTGCGATATCAATCAAGGCGAAAATTCATTTGACGGGTCCCATAGATTGTTGGCCGCGAGATCGACCAGCTTTGCAGCCACAGCTACAGCAATACAGTCAGTCCAGAGTGTCTTTGAGATTCCAAAAAACTACGATCCATTATGCGCGAGGTGTTCTGCACTCAGAGAGGAGTTTAGCGAGAGAGAACTCGAAGAAACTCCAGGGTCCACCGCGACAGCATACGGAGCCAATGATAATGGATACTGGGCTCCAAGGCGATACCATCGGTAGCCGGGTAATTGTGGGTGAGCGGTTGAACCGTTACGTGCGGTGGATCAGAGAGTGCTCTGGGGGTGTCCCAGAAAGAGGTCGGGGTAGATCCAGGTGCGTTACCAGTATGCTCTCGCTTATGTTACACTTAAACGTGGATGAAATTACAGCAACAAAATTCATGAGGTGATCGTTCGGGATGAAGTGCGTCATGCTACTAGTAGAAAATGGATTCTGGGATATGGCGACTCTCGTTATCCTAAAGTATTCAAACGATGCCGTAATTTATCGATTATCGATAGCACCGAATAGTCAAGTTGGTACATAACGCGAGAGAAAATGACGAGCAGTATGACGACAAACATCGAGGACAAGGGAAGGCGGGGTAAAGGGATAAAGCGCTCGCAATTGGAGCCGGATTGACCAGAGGCAACCGGGGTATTCAGTTTCTTCTCTGCATCCCGGAGGAACCCTCTACAGTTTTCCGCATCACTCGCAGCCCCAAGCTTGTCAAGGATTTCGACCACGCGCAGAACCTCGGCCCTTGCCTCTCCAAGTCTGTCCTGACTGTACCAAATCCCGGCCTGAATCCCCATCACACTACCCAGGTTGTATTCGTTGTTGACCGCGTGCGACTTGGCGTGTTCGATGTGGGCCTGTGCGTCATCGGGTCTGTCTTCAATGCGAAACAGGTACGCCAGGTGGCAATGATCCCAAAACAAGACACCGCTCCAATCGAAATGAATCGCAATTCCGAGGACTACTTCGAAATGATGAATTGCCTGGGCACACCAGACGATTGAGACAGGATATAAAAGGAAAGTTCACCGGCCCGGATATTTACCCGGTTTGCCCTATGGAGCCTGGGATTTAGGGCTTCGATGGCTTCGTTCAACGCCGAGATGGCATCCTCCCGCCCTTTAGGTAGTTGGGACTCGGCTTCCATGGTCGAGACTCGAGATGGTCGCGAGAGAAACGCACGGCGTGAAGGCTATCAGGGAGGCTCCGAACCCTAATGGAGATGAGCGGCAATTTTCTCACGACACGCCTCGCGCAAACCGGTCCATTTGGCGGAGAGAATTCTACGTGCAGCTGCAGCATTTGGGGACGGGTGTGATCGACTAGTCATCTTGCTTTCTTCCCACCTCTCATTCAGGCCCTCCGTCTGAGGCACATTCCCGAAATACCCATTCATCACGCCCCCTCCACTCGCCCCCTCTCAACAGACCTCTGGCTATCCTCCATGTCCATCCACATCCCAATCCACAGTCCCCGCGACTGGTGACTATTTGGTCAATGACGCTCCCCTCCGTCCATTCGCAGGTCACCGGACCTCCAGCCTCGACTTCGCTCTCCTCGACGTTATCCGTCCTGCCAGGTACCACCTTGAATGGTGGACCGATGGCAGTACAAAGCCCAAGTCCCGCGCACCACCGGCCATGGACGGAGCGAAGAAGCCAAACAGGATACTATGGGCCGCGAATTTGATTATCTCCATGCTCCAATCTCCCCTGCAGTGAGGGAATCGGATTCTTAAACGCGGATATACGACTGGTCAGCCATCAACCAGCTCGGCGAGCCTCGTCTCCCCGACACGATTACCATACCCTGCATGACTTTCAGGTGGGTGTTCGCTCATGGTGTTCAGTGACACGGTATGCTTACAAACTGTTGAAGGTCTCCGGTTACCCTCTTACGTGGTGTCTAGAAGTTCAAACAATCATATTTCTCATCGGTCGTCGCCCCCACCAATCCTGACAAGATCCTTTACGTTGAGGGTTACTTCTTGACCCACGGTACTGACTCAATCCTGGAACTCAGCAAGAAGGCGTCGTAGAAGGGAAAACTGCCTAGATGACCTCTGGATGTGACCTTATCTGTACGATTTCGTTCTCAACTTCTCTGTCCCCCCCACCACTCAGGTGTTCGGTGCTCAGATCCCTTATATTGGTAACGAGGCCGAAGCCGAAACTTTGGCCAGCCCGAACGGTCCTCCCGACGCCGAGGCTCTCGCCCAACAGCCAAAATCCAACTCCACCTGTGATCATATTGTCGCGTTTACCAACGGCGCTCAACCGACTATCGCCGCCCGATCCAGTTGTCCTAATAACGTCAAGACGTAGACTGTCGACGTTCTCGAGACCGAAGTGGCTGCCGATGCGAACGGTGCTGGAGTCGGTGCTTTGGCGGTTGGAGAGCCATTTATGAAGCTGTTGTAGCTGGCCACACTCTGGGCACCGCGTGTAGCCAAAGGGGTAGGTTGTGTAGTAAAACCAAGTACACTTTTATCTGGATGGTAGACATCCGTCCGCAATCCCATCGGGTTTCATCTCAGTTCCCTTTTTGGTGACTTCTGTTCACCGTCTGTCCAACGAGTATCGCACCTTTCAATCAGAAGTGGCGTGGACGAGCAGTCGTGGGAACCTTTCTCGACTCGGACGACCAGGCACCCACTCATTAGTATGTTCTCATTATCACTCTTTCCCGCCCGGAGACTGAGCGCCAAACCGTTGTTTTAGTGTTCACCCGACTCGGTATCTTGGCCGGTGTCATCTCCTCACCCACCGCGTTGACCGTCGCTGGAAGTGATTGACCATCCTTCGGGAGGTGCCCGGATCCAGGTCAGCGCGGCATTCCCCTCCTTGGCAGACTTGAAGACGTTCACCGCGTTGAACTGCGGTGGGACAAGTACCATCACAACATTCACTATCCAGGACAACAGGGGTATCCTCTGTGCCCACGTTTGCCCCTCGGGATTTGCCAACGATCAGGTGAATCCTCCATTCAACGTAACTCACTTGACACCGTTTTTCGGGAGGTTTTGTTGCCTAGGGTCCGTGATCGACGACAACAACGCCCTCGCGACGAGCACGGGGGTGTTGTACGACGAAGCCAAAATCCGGGCGGTTGCTTCTACCTTGAAGTGTTACACGGAGAAACCTCTCCGACTCATGTGCGACCCGTTTGCGTGTCTGCGTCCGGGTACGCTCTACCTGTGGATAACGTAGTAGAATCTCTAATTGACGGGGTGCTGCTCTTGGCTGCCCTGATGACGCCGAAAAAACCCGAGGCCGAACTCATTCTCTCATACAAACAGAAAGTCCCGATCTATGGCCCGGAGGATTGGTCCCTGCATCGACGGAGCTCCTCACCCTCGGTTCAAAAGATAAGAGGCAGGCACGTAATGACAACGATGGCGGAGGTCCACGAGTTACTAGCGACGAATCCCGCGATCTCGGCGTACGATTATGGACTGTTCGATGAGAATATGAATGTCTTTCAAGTCGGACATCACGAGGAAGATCGGACCTCTCAGCTTGGCATCGACGTTTTGCAGGATTCGGTGTAGAGGAGCGGCGGACAAGTTGATCTTCTTCACCCAGCCAAGGATCGAGCCCACGAATACCTACGGTACGGGTTGTACAATAAGTGCTGCAATTGCGTGCGGATTCGCAAGTGGACTGATGGGTACCATCTCCCCTCTTTCTACCCCCCCGGAGACTAATCACGATTGGTTCAGTATCGGTGGCTGTCTGCAACGGAACAATTTACACAAAATTCTGCATGCTCTCTTCGGAGGAGCTGGTCACGGGCCATTAAACCGCACCAAGTCGATGATTTCGAGATCCGTACCCCGGTACGTCTATCTGTTGCCAGGATTCTAAACGCTCCCGAATCGTTCTAAAGACCTCGTCCTGGTGACAGATACGCGGCATGTGACGCGCGATTTCATAGACCCCTTCTGTCTGGAAAGAGCACGTCGAGCGTGCCTTCGTCAGAGAACTGGGGAAGGGGTTGTTAGACGAGAGATATTTCGTGCATTTCAACAGGTACGTTAAGCGCACAGATTATACTCCATGATCTGATGGCCCTCGTAGACAAAACTATCACTATCCCGGATGCTGCGCAAGGGCCCACGCGTGGGTTCCGCGGTATCCATCAAGGTGATAATCAATTCGGCAGGTTCCACAGGTTGCTGACTGTGAAATTGAATAGCTTTGCAGCCGTGGCTGCAGCAACGCGGCCGGTTTAGGACGTGTTACACGAGATCTCTACGAACCATAAGGCTTTCTGCACTCAGTGAGGGGTTAGCGAGAAAGAACTTGAAGAATGTCCAGAGTCCACTGCATACGGAGCCTACATAATGGATATTGGGCTCGGCAGCAGCGCCGTCGAGTTGGACATGGCCCGAGCCGCGTGCCTCGTTGGGTGTGGCGAGGTAGGGCGGCTGTGGTTGGCTGACGGATGGGAACATCCCGGCAGTCAAACCCTTGCGTGCGGTGGATCAGAGGGTACTCTGGCGTTACCGGTATGCTCTCGTTGGTTCTAAACGTGGATGAAATTACGGCGGCGATTGAGGTATTGGACCGGTTGCACCCATCACGGAGGCAAGATTCAAAGAGCGGGCCGAGATGCGTTGTGTAGAAGCCGTGAAGGATTTTGGGATGTGATGATCTCGTTATCCTAAAGTATTCAAACAGAGGCATAGATTAACGGTATCATTTAATAGCTAGGTTAATGATACATGAAATAGGACTCCGGCAAGCTTTCAACGACGAAGGGTAGAACAAGGAATAGAATGGATGTGCGCGAGTGGAAGAGACAACTACAAGGAGGAGGATTGTTGGAGGAGAAAGTGGCCATACAAGGGAAGGAGAGATGGAGGGACAAGGTTCTAGCGATCTGCAGAAAGATAGATTTGAAGAATTTAACGCAACCATCGATACCATCGCTTGCTTCCCTGAACTTTGAACGGAGAGTCAGTACACGCAGGAGCTCGCAATTGAAGCCGGACTGACCAGAGACGGTATTCAGTTCCTCCTCTATAGCCCGGAGGATCTCTCTGCAGTCCCTCGCCTTCTCCGCAGCCCCAAGCTTGTCAAAAATGTCGGCTGCGCGCAGAACCTCAGTCTTCGCCTCTTCAAGTTTGTGCTGCTTGCACCAAAGCAGGACCTGTACCTCCATTGCACAACCCAGGCTGTATTTGTCATTGACTGCGTGTGACTTGGCGTGTTCAACATGAGCCTGCGCGTCGTCGAACCTCCCTTCATCGCGAAACAGCTCCGCCAGCCTGAAATGAGCCACAAACAGGTCATTGTTCCAACCGAAAGGGGTCGCAATTGCGAGGACTATCCCGTAATGGTGAACTGCTTTCTCGATCTTGCCATTGGATTGATATATGCTGCCGAGAGCACGATGAGATTGGCAGACCCGGAATTGATCGCCTTCCTCTGGGAGGAGAGTGAGGGCGCGGAGTGCGGCTTCTTCTGCGGTGTCGAATTGTTTGTCGGAACTCAACAATGAAGCAAGTGTCATCAAGCAGATTGCCTGTTGTCCCGTGTCGCCGAGCCGTTCGTAGATCTCCAATGCTTCTCTCGCCTGTCGTATCCCTTCCTTGTGGAGGCCGGCTACCCGATTAGTACCAGATAGCATCATCAAGACCCATGCAACCTCATTATCACTTCCCCGCTCTCTCCAGAGATCCGAGGCGCAAATAAGGAGTCGTTTCTTCTCCACCCAATTTCCAACAGAGTCAAACAACTGTGCGAGGACAGACAAGCAGTCCGGTTTGGACCGATGATCATCCGGGAGCCCTTCAATCTTTGGCCTCAGAATCGTGAGTCGCTTCTTGTGCCAAAAGAGGTGCCCTAGGAAACAGGCGCAAGCAATCCAGACGCCTTCTGAGTTCGCGTCGAACGTCGTAAAGACATCGAGCAGGTGCTCGACGTTTACGTCATCCGACGTGATCCATCGCGATTCTTCAAAATTGGGCTCGTTCGGATGAATATCGACTAACAACCGGGCGAAGTAACGCTCTTTGGTCGCACAGAGCAGTGGAGATGCCATTGGGTCCTTGGGAGAGAGGTAGTCTCGGAGCGGTGCAAGCATTGTGTAAAATCCGTTGCTATGATGCGCCAAGGACAGGATGCAGAACTTGTCAAAGATCTCAGTTCCGTTCGAGATGGTGGGAAATAACCACTCGAGGTTATTCTCGTCGACGCCTTGTGGGAAGAATGCAACAATTTCAAGGAGCGCTCGAGCATCAGGTCCAAGTTCTTGGAACATGGGAGATGCGAGCGAAAGCTCGATTGCAGCAGCGAGGCTGTTGTTGTGCTGGGTCTGTAGCACACCCGTCCGCCGTTGCTCCCACTCTCGGGTCAACCGGCCCATGTCCCACTTGTTCTGATACCCGACCGTGGCGAGCAACGTGATCGAAAGTGGGTGGAAGTCGAGCTGTTCGAGGATGGGGCTGATGAGGTCCGATCGATCGTTGCTGTCGTAGATCCCGTAGAAGGTATCGCGGGCAGCGTCCACTGATAGCGTCGGCACATCGAATCGCTTGCAATCCGGTGGGATAGTGGAGATACGTGATGTGATGCAGAGCCAGATGTTGTCGAACCGGCTGAGCTCCTCCACTACCGCGTAGATCCTCCGTGCATCCGGTCCCTGCGGGTCAAGAATAGATTCCGCATTATCGAGCACTATCACCATCTCCCTCGAGGATAGACGTGTCCGCAGGGGATCCAGATCCTCGGGGTTTTCGACCCCCGCGCCGATGATACTGGAGAGACGGCGGAGGAGGTGTGCGGATGAGGCGGGGAATCGATCACAACGTATGAATCGACGGTTATTGACGAACCGCTGCTTGATCCGGTCGTGGTGGAGGACGGCCAGGGCGATGGAAGTCTTTCCGATTCCGCCAGCACCGATCAGAGCGATTGGGATCAGGTTCTCGGCGAGATCGACCATCTTCTCGATCAGCTCGTCGCGTCCAAAGAACGTTCTTGGGGGCGGGGGTGGGGATTCTCCGGGTATGCTAGATTCGGGTGTAAGATCACGGTTCTATCGCTAGCCTAGATTGCTGACCTGGTTTGAGTCTAGGCCGCCGTTAGCGATCATCCGGCAGTGGATAGAGTACGAGCGCCGCTTACCGACAGACTTTTACTACCATTCCCTTGCTGAACTTGCACCATACTATGGTGGATTTCGGTGACCATGGTGTGGGTACTCGTAACGTTGTGCTCGAGCTCGGTAACAATGACGTGTGTGTTTACCGCGAGTTCGGTCTGGGAACGCCGAGTTAGCAATAGCCACACGGAAATGAAGGAGCGCACGTTGAAGACTTGAAGAATTCTCGTGAGGTCCGAACTCCAGCCGGCGATTTTCTCCTTGTCATGCTTTGCATGGATGTGTCGAGAAATCGTGTTTCTGTTGCGCCGCTTGATGACCTTCATTTGGATCTCCGCCACGGCCCTGAGATCAAGTCGAAATCCTCATCAGCGAGTTGCTCAAAGTGCGCGTTGCTGGTGTAACTCACGTCGTCAGCTGGTTGATCGCCTCGCACACAGAGTTGTTAAGGTCGTCCAGCCTCTTCCCGTTCAGTCCCCGGTCCAGGGCGGTACAGACGTCAGCGCACGCCAGTCCAAGTTCGACGCAATCCGCGTAGTTGGTCATCGCATCCTTGGCGAATTTCAGTCTGGATTCAATCAACAGAGAACAGAAGGGAACTCACTCTGATCATTGTGAGGATAACGCTGACGGATCCAAAAACAGCCTTGGCGGGCGTAACACTCGAGACTTCCTTCGCGAGATTCAAGGCTTCGATGGCTGTATTCAACGCTGAGATCTTGCTCTCCTGCCCCTTAGGTTGTTGGGACTTGGCCTCCATGTTCGAGACTCGAGGTGGTTGCGAAGGAGGTGTGTGGCGTAAAGGCTGTGAGGAAGATTCCGAGTCCTGATAGAGATGAGCGGCAATCTTTTCATGACACGCCGCGCGCAAACTGACCCATTTGACAAAAAGAACATTTGTATTTGTGGCCGTAGGATTTGAGGTTGGATAGTGTAATCGGCTCTCACTCAGAATGCCCACTTGCCACCTCTCATGAGAGAAGGAGGTAGAGACACGGCGTTACACCAGCAGCCGGCGGATCGAGCATTTCTTCAAAATTCAGGACACCTTCTTTCGGTTTGATCTTTCATGTTGCTCCGCCTCACATTTTCGAAACACCCTCCACTTGCCTCCTCTCGCCAGACCTCCGCCGATGCTCCATGTCCGTCCGCATCCCAATCCACGGTTTTTGCGGCCGGAAGCTATCTACCAAACCTCCGGCGGGGACTTCAATTCTCTCTGAATTTACCGATTCCACCCAGAGCGAAGTAGTGAAGTCAAAGGGGATACTACGGATCACGGGGTTGCACCATCCTAGATCCACCCTGTCTGTCGGAGTCAGTCCAACACGCTCCAAGTTGCAGGGAAGTCGGAGTCCTAATCGCAGATATACGGCTGACTGGTTGTCGAGCGACTCGGTGGGGCTCGCCCTTTCAATGTCGTCTTGAGGTGGGTGTCCGCCGAGGGCGACTGCTTTGGCAGGTGCTCGTTCCGCTGAGGACGTGGGGAAACTGCGAGGGATGGCGACCGAGTCTTGGATTGAGCTGATGGGTAGTTTGTTCCTCGCTGGGAGCCACTCTGGCGAAACACCTGATTCCTACGAGCCCGGACGAGAGTGTGACAAGTCCGAGATCCGCGTGACGTTGAATAATTCGTACGCGAAGGTACGCACAGCGTTCGTGTATAGTCAAACGTAGATTCAATAACGCACACCAGATATCTTACGTGACTTCAAATAGAGCCTTCTTTTTCCAGGTCCCTCACCTGCCTGAGACGCGACAGCAACAACCATCCACCCAAACCAATTCGCCCCGCCAAACGACCACCTCCCAAAAGCCTCCGAAGGAGAAGACGCATCTGCCGCTGCAAGAAATGTAATGGGAAACCCGTCAGCAAATCCACATTTTACGCGCACGGAGGTAGCGTGAACCGGGCTCTCGCGTCGTTCTCGGAACGAGTGGGAAAATCTATTCAAAGTCTACCCCAAACCTCCCCATTTCCTCGTGTTCGCAAGCCGCGAAAACGACGTGGAAAGGAAGCCGCCTCGACTGACGGAGATTCCCCTCGTCCATCTAAGCGATTGGCCCAATAGAGACGGCACGTATATGATCAGATGTACCATATGTGCGTTTCGTATTCAAGAAAACCCAACCTATTTGTGCTCAGGGTGTCTAGTTTAATGAGGGAAATGCTCAGAATGACGAGGCTACCTCAGAAGCACATCAGATTCCCCTTCCCCAGATCTCGCTCAAGCCGGAACCTGCCCTTGTACACTCTCCTTCCCCCTCCTCCCCCTGCAACGGACAATTTTGAAGAACAAGCCGGCTCTCCACCTCATCAACAGGGCGGGTTCAAGGTAAGCGGTTTTCTTGAACATTATGACATTGCCAAACCGAACGATCGGACCCGATAGGCAATCCACGGGATGGAGAAATAGGAAGGCCTCGGAGAAGGGGAAAACGGAGGGGGGGATGAAGATCGGGTAACATAACGTAGATGGTGCGAGGCCAGGAGGCGAGCGTCGGTGTCTCAGATCTCAGGGACGGGTGTGATCGACTTTTCTCTCCACTTCTCGTCCAAGCCTGTGAGTTCAGGTTGCTCCGTCCGAGTTACATTCCTGAAACACCCGTCTATTACGCCTCCTACACTTGCCTCCTCTCGACAGATCTCCCAACCCACGGTTTCCACGACCAGCGACTATCCGGTCAACCCGGCACCCTCATTACACCTCCAGCGCCACTTCGCTCTTCTTGACGTCACCGGCCCTGCCAGGTACTACCTTGAAGGGTGGATCGACAATAGTGCGAAATACAAGTGCCGCGCACCACCAGCCAAGGGCGGAACGAAGAATTGGAGCCCTAAATGCAGGTATACGGCTCGTCGGTTGTTAACCAACTCAGTGAGGCCCATCCCTCCGATATCCCGCACGACTTCCGGGCTGGTGCTCGCCAATGATGCTCACGGTGCGCTAACCAACCGTTGAAGGTCCTCGGTTACCCTATTTTGTGCTGTCGAGAAGTCCAAACAATTGGATTTCTCATTGGCCGTCGCCCCCCATCGATGCCGCCAAGATCCTTCGTGTTGAGAGTTATTTCCCGACCCGCGGTACCGACTCAGTCCGGGAATTCTGTATGAAGGCCTCGGAGAAGGGAAAGGTGAGATGAACTGCCCAGATGTTCCCTGGATGTGGCCTTACATGAACGATATTTCCAGATCTTCGTCATCAACCTCTCTGTCCCCTTCATTGCCCAAGTTTTCGGTGCTCAGCTCCCCTATATTGATTATCTTATCGATAACGAAGCCGAATCCGAGGCTCGAGCGAGCGCGAACAGTTTTCCCGACCCCGAGGATCTCCCCGCCGTCACCAACTCTCTCCAACAACCAAAATCTAACCCCACGCGTGGTCCCGTTGCCGTATTTACCGGTGGTACAACCATCGCTGTCTTTTCGATACGATTACCATACCCTACATGACTTTCGGGTGGGTGTTCGCTAATGATGTTCACGGTACGCTTACTAACCGTTGAAGGTCCCTGATACCCTCTTCCGTGGTGACGAGAAGTTCAAACAATCACATTCCTCATTAGCAATCGTCCCCCATTGATGCCCCCAAGATCCTTTACGTTGAGGGTTAGTTCTTGACCAACTCAATCCTGGAACTCAGCAAGAAGACGTCGTAGAAGGGAAATGTCGGATAAACTGCCCAGATATCCTCTGGATGTGACCTTATCTGGACGATTTCGTTCTCAATCTTTCTGTCTCCTTCATCACTCAAGTGTTCGGTGCTCAGCTCCCTTATACCGATTATCTTATTGGTAACGAGGCCGAAGCCGAAACTTTGGCCAGCCCAAACGGACCTCCCGACGCCAAGGACCTCCCCACCGTCGCCGAGGCTCTCGCCCAACAGCCAAAATCCAACTCCACCCGCGATCGTATTGTCGCGTTTACCAACTGCGTTCAACCGACTATCGCCGCCCGATTCGGTTGTCCCGATAACGTCAAGACGTAGACTGTCGACACTCTCAAGGCCGAAGTGACCGCCGATGCGAACGGTGCTGGAGTCGGTGCTTTGACGGTTGGAGAGCCATTTATGAAGCTGTTGTGGTTGGCTACACTCTGGGCACCGTGTGTGTTATGCAGGTGGGGCCGCAGTACGAGTGGCCGAAGGGGCAGGTTTTGTAGTAAAACTAAGTACAACTTTATCTGGATGATAGGCATCCGTCCGCAATCCCATCGGGTTTCATATTAATTCCCTTTTGTGACTTCTGTTCACCGCCTGTCCAACGAGTATCGCACCTTTCAATCAGAAGTGGCGTGGACGAGCAGTCGTGGGAACCTTTCTCGCCGACCAGGCTGCCCACTTATTACTAGTATGTTCTCATTATCACTCTTTCCTGCCCGGAGACTGAGCACCAAAACGTTGTTTTGGTGTTCGTCCGACTCGGCATCTTTGCCGGTGTCATCTCCTCACTCACCGTGTTGACCGTCGCTGGAAGTGGTTGACCATCCTTCGGTCGGAGGTGCCCGGATCCAGGTCAGCGCGGTATTCCCCTCCTTGGCAGACTTGAAGACGTTCACCACGTTGAACTGTTGTGGGACAAGTGTCATCACAACATTCACTGCCCAGAACACCAGGGGTATCTTTTGTGTCCACGTTTGTCCCTCGGAATTTGCCAACGATCAGGTGAACCCTCCATTCAACGTAACTCACTTGACACCGTTTTGCGGGAGGTTTTGTTACCTAGAGTCCGTAATCGACAACAACAACGCCCTCGCGACGGGGACGGGGGTGCTGTACGACGGAGCGAAAATCCGGGCGATTGCTTCTACGTTGAAGTATTACACGGAGGAACCTCTCCGACTCGTGTGCGACCCGTTTGCGTGTCTGCGTCTCGGTACGCCCTACCTGTGGATAACGTAGTAGAAGCTCTAATTGACGGGGTACTGCTATTGGCTGGCCTGATAACGCCGAACAAACCCGAGGCCGGACTTATCCTATCATACAAACAGAAAGTCTCGATCTACGGCCCGGCGGATTTGTCTCTGCACCGATGGAGCTCCTCACTCTCGGTTCAAAAAATAAGAGGCAGGCACGTAATGACAACGATGGCGGAGGTCCAGGAGTTACTAGCGGCGAATCTCGCAATCTCGGTGTACGAGTATGGACTGTTAGATGAGAATATGAATGACCTTCAAGTCGGACATCACGAGGAAGATCGGACCTCTCAGCTTGGCATCGACGTTTTGCAGGATTCGGTGTAGGGGAGCGGTGGACACGTTGATCTTCTTCAACCCAGCCAAGGATCGAGCCTACGAATACCTACGGTACGGGTTGTACAATAAGTGGTGCAATTGCGTGTGGATTCGCGAGTGGACTGATGGGTACGACCTCCCCTCTTTCTACCTCCCTGGAGACTAATTGCGATTGGTTCAGTATCGGTGGCCGTCTGCAACGGAACAATTTACACAAAATTCTGTACGCTCTCTTCGGAGGAGCTGGTCACGGGCCATTGGGCCGCACCGGGTCGATCGTTTCGAGATTCGTGCCCCGGTACGTCTATTTGTTGCAGAGGTTCTAAACGCTCCCGAATCGTTCTAAGGACCTCGTCCTGGTGATAAATACGCGGCATTTGACGCGCGATTTCATAGACCCCCTCTATCTGGAAAGGGCACGTCGAGCGTGCCTTCGTCAGAGAACTGGAGAAGGGGCTGTTAGACGAGATATTTCGTGCGTTTCAACAGGTACGTTAAGCGCACAGATTATACTCCACGATCTGATGGCCCTCGTAGACAAAACCATCACTATCCCGGATGCTACGCAAGGGCTCACGCGTGGGTTCCGCGGTATCCATCAAGGTGAGAATCAATTCGGCAGGTTCCACAAGTTGCTGGCTGCGAGATTGAATAGCTTTACAGCCATGGCAGCAGCAATGTGGTTGATTCAGGACGTGTTGCACGAGATCTCTACGAACTGTAAGGCTTTCTGCACTCAGCGAGGGGTTAGCGAGAAAGAACTTGAAGAATGTCCAGAGTCCACTGCATACGGAGCCTACGTAATGGGTATTGGGGTCGGCAGCGGCGCCGTCGAGTTGGACATGGCCCGAGCCGCGTGCCTTGTTGGGTGTGGAGAGGTAGGACGGCTGTGGTTAGCTGACGGATCGGAACATCCCGGCGGTCGGACCCTCGCGTGCGGTGGATCGGGGGGTACTCTGGCGTTGCCGGTATGCTCTCGTTGGTTCTGAACGTGGACGAAATTGCAGCGGCAATTGAGGTATTGGATTGATTGAACCCATCACGGAGGCAAGATTCAAAGAGTGGGCCGAGATGCGTAAGTTGTGTAGAAGCCGTGGAAGATTTTGGGATTTGACGATCTCGTTATCCTGAAGTATTCAAACAGCGGCGTGGATGAACGGTATCGTTCGATAGCTAGGTTAATGATACATGAAACAGGACACCGGAAAACTTTCAACGACGAAGGGTAGAACAAGGAATAGAATGAATGTGCGCGAGTGGAAGAGACAACTAGAAGGGGGAGCATTGTTGGAGGAGAAAGTGGCCATGCAAGGGAAGGGGAGATGGAGGAACAAGGTTCTAGCGATCTGCAGGAAGATGAATTTGAAGAATTTAACGCAACCATCGATACTATCGCTTGCTTCCCTGAACTTTGAACGGAGAGTCAGTACACGCAGGAGCTCGCAATTGAAGCCGGACTGACCGGAGGCGGTATTCAGTTCCTCCTCCATAGCCCGGAGGAGCTCTCTACAGCGCTCCACATCCTTCGCAGCCCCAATTTCGCTGTAGACGTCGGCTGCACGCAGAACCTCAGTCCTCACCTCCTCAAGTTTGCGTTGCATGTACCAAATCCGGGCCTGCTCCTCCATCGCACCACCCAGGTTGTATGCCATGTCGTCGACCGCGTGCGTCTTGGCGTGTTCAATATGAGCCTGTGCGTCGTCAAACTTCCCTTTACGGCGAAACAGCTGCGCCAGCCTGAAATGAGCACAAAACAGGCCATTGTTCCAATTGAAAGGGGTCGCAATTGCGAGGACCACCTCGGTATGGTGAACTGCCTTCTCGATCTCGCCCTTGGATTGATATATCTCGCTGAGCGCAATATGGGAATGACAGACTCGATATTGTTGGCCTTCCTCTGGGATGAGAGCGATGGCACGGAATGCGGCTTCTTCTGCGGCGTCAAACTGTTTTTCGGAGTTCAACAACAAAGCGAGTAGTATCAAACAATTTGCCTGTTGCCCCGTGTCGCCGAGCCGTTCGTAGATGCCCAATGCTTCTCTCGCCTGCTGTATCCCTTCCTCGTGGAGGCCGATTACCTGATTAGTATCAGATAGCGCCGTCAAGACCCGTGCAACCCCATAATCACTTTCCCGCTCTCTCCAGATATCCAAGACACGAGAAAGAAGCCGTTTCTGCTCCACCCAATTTCCAACCGAGTCAAACAACTTTGCGAGGATAAACAAACAGTCCGGCTTGGACTGATGATCATCCGGGAGCCCTTCAATCTTTGGCTTCAGAATCGTGAGTCGCCTCTTGTGCCAATAAAGGTGCTCCATAAAATTGTGACAGGCGTCCCAGACACCTTCCGAGTTCGCATCAAACGTCGTGAAGACATCGAGCAAGTGCTCGACGTTTACGTCATCTGACGTGATCCATCGCGATTCTTCAAAGTTGGCCTCCGGACGAATATCAACTGACAACCGGGCGAAGTAAAGGTCTTTGATTGTACAGAGTAGTGGAGATGCCATTGGGTCCTTGGGAGAGAGGTAGTCTCGGAGCGGGGCAAGCATTGTGAAAAATCCGTTGCTACGATGCACCAAGGACAGGATGCAGAACTTGTCAAAGATGTCGGTTCCGTTCGAGATGGTGGAAGGCAACCACTTGAGGTTGTTCTCGTCGACGCCTTGTGGGAAGAATGCAACAATTTCGAGGAGAGCTCGGGCATCAGGTCCAAGTTCTTGGAACATGGGAGATGCGAGCGAAAGTTCGATTGTGGCACCAAGGCTATTGCTATACTGGGTCCGCAGCACACTCGTCCGCCGCTGCTCCCACTCTCGTGTCAACCGGCCCATGTCCCACTTGTTCTGATGCCCAACCGTGGCGAGCAACGTGATTGAAAGTGGGTGGAAGTCGAGCTGTTCGAGAATGGGGTTGACGAGGTCTGATCGATCGCCGCTGTCGTAGATCCCGTAGAAGGTATCGCACGCGGTGTCCTTCGATAGCGTCGGCACATCGAAACACTTACAGCCCGGTGGGATAGTGGAGATACGGGATGTAATGCAGAGCCAGATGTTGTCGAACCGGCTGAGCTCCTCCACCACCGCGTAGATCCTCCGTGCATCGGCTCCCTGCGTGTCAAGAATAGATTCTGCGTTATCGAGCACTATTACCATCTTCCTCGAGGACAGAAACATCCGTAGGGGAGTCAGATTCTCGGGATTTTCGACCTCCGCGCCGATGGTGTTGGAGATACGGCGGAGGAGATGTGTGGATGAGGCGGGGAATTTATCACAACGTATGAATCGACGGTGATGGCCAAACCGTTGCTTTATCCGGTCGTGGTGGAGGACAGCCAGGGCGATGGAGGTCTTTCCGATTCCGCCAGCACCGATCAGAGCGATTGGGATCAGGTTCTCGGCGAGATCGACTATCTTCTCGATCAGCTCGTCGCGTCCGAAGAACGTTCTTGGGGGCGGGGGTGGGGATTCTCCGGGTATGCTAGATTCGGGTGTAAGATCACGGATCCATCGGTTGCTTAGATTGCTGACCTGGTTTGAGTCTAGGCCGCCGTCAACGGTCATCCGGTAGTGGGTAGAGTACGAGTGTCGCTTACCGATAGGCTTTTACTGCCATTCCCTTGCTGAACCTGCACCATACTATGGTGGATTTCAGTGACCATGGCGTGGGTACTCGTAACGTTCTGCTCGAGATCGGTAACAATGACGTGTGTGTTTACCGCGAGTTCGGTCTGGGAACGCCGAGTTAGCAATAGCCACATGGAAATGAAGGAGCGCACGTTGAAGACTTGAAGAATTCTCGTGAGGTCCAGCCTCCAGGCGGCGATTTTCTCCTTGTCATGCTTTGCATTGAAGTGTCGAGAAATCGCGTTTCTCTTGCGCCGCTCGATGACCTTCATTTCGATCTCCGCCACGGCCCTGAGATCAAGTCGAAATCCTCATCAGCGAGCTGCCCAAAGTGCGCGTTGCTGGTGTAGCTCACGTCGTCAGCTGCTTGATCGCCTCGCACACGGAGTTGTTAAGGTCGTCCAGCCTCTTCCCACTCAGCCCCCGGTCCAGGGCGGTACAGACGTCAGCGCACGCCAGTCCAAGTTCGATGTAATCTGCGTAGTTGGTCATCGCGTCCTTGGCGAATCTCAGTCTGCATCCAATCAACAGACAGAAGGGAACTCACTCTGATCATTGTGAGGATAACGCTGACGGACCCGAAAACAGCCTTGGCGGGCATAATACCCGAGAGTTCCTTCGCGAGATTCAAGGCTTCGATGGTGGCATTCAGCGCTGAGATCTTGCTCTCCTGCGCCTTAGGTCGTTGGGACTTGGCCTCCATGGTCGAGACTCGAGGTGGCTACGAGGGAGGTGTGCGGCGTGAAGGCTGTGAGGAAGATTCCGAGTCCTGATAGAGATGAGCGGCAATCTCCTCATGATACGCCGCGTGCAAACTGGCCCATTTGACGAAAAGAATATTTGTATTCGTGACTGTAGAATTTGAGGTCGGATAGTGCAATCGGCTCTCACCCGGCGAAATGCTTACTTGGCACCTCTCACGAGGGGAGGAAGTATAGAGACACGACGTTACACCAGCGGTCAGCGGATCAAACATCTTTCCTCCAGTTTGGCCTTCATGTTGCTCCGCCTCACGTTTTCGAAAAACTCATCCATCGCGTCTCCTCCACTTGCCTCACCTCTCACCAGACCTCCGTCGATGTTCCATGTCCGTTCGCATCCCAATCCATGGTTTTTGCGGCTGGAAACTATCTACTAACCTCTAGCGGCGCCTTCAATTCTTCTTGACGTTACCGATTTCACCCAGAGCGAAGCAGTGAAGTCAAAGAGGATACTACGGGGGGTATAAATGCTGAAGCGAAAAAAAAAAAAAAGAGGATACTACGGGTCACGGGGTTGCATCACCCCTACGGTTCGATCTACCCCGTCTGCTGGAGTCAGGCCAAACTGCTCCAAATTGCGAGGGAATTGGAGTCCTAATCACAGATCTACAGCTGGCCGGTTGTCGAGCGACTCGGTGGGGCTCGTCTTTTCGATGTCATTGCCTTAACCTGGACGGTCTTGAGGTAGGCGTCCGCCGAAGGGCGACTGCTTTGGCAGGCGCTGGTTCCGCCGGGGACGCGGAGAAACTGCGAGGGATAGAGGCCAACTCCTGAACTGAGCTGACGTTAGTTGGTCGCTCGCTGAGAAACGGCGACGAAACACCTGATTCCTGCAAGCCTGGGCGAGAACGTGGTGAGTCCGATCTGCGTGACGTTAATTTGTGCGCGAGAGTACGTGCAGTGTATAGTTCGAAATAGATTCAATGACACACACTAGATACCTTGTGTAACTTCACGTAGAGCCTCCTTTTTCCGAGTCCCCCACTTGCCCCAGACGCGATAGCAACAACTAGCCGCCAAAATCGACTCGCCCCACCAAATCACCACCTCAGTGGATACCTACCAATTCGTGGGAAAAACCTCATGTCACCTTCCCCAACTACCGCTGTCCACTTGAACGAGCGTACCTGGAGCCTCCAGCCTATCTTCTGTCGTATTTGGTCTCGTACGTGCCTAAGTGGACTTATCTGTTCCCAACAGCGCACAAGAGGATGAGGTTGACCGCTACGTCCGAGAACTCATCCCCAAGGAGGCCAAACAGAAGGCTGAGCGATATGGGAGCCTCGGTATACAAACGTATCCTCCGTAAGTGGCACGTCTGTCTTTTTATACACACTTGAACCTAAGACGACGCGTATAATAATCACTCAGGTCCTCAGGAAATGCCGCTAAAACCGATAAACTACTCCTATAATTCGTAGGACGGAGTACCACAACAAGACGATCCTCAAAGCACAAGTGCAAGCTTTCCAGGAAGCCCCGGAAGCAAAGGCTGAGGAAGCTGTGAAGGCCGAGAAGGAGAGGCGCTGGAGGGGTGAGTCTTCTCGGGCCGTCTTCCTCTGTTCCATCCTCTCTACGCCTCCGACGACGACTCCTTTCTCTCCTACAGCCCCAGTCTCGATCATAACCACGGGCACAAGAAGTAGTGAGAGAGACGTCGGTCCTCCGAGGACCGACCTAACGTTCTTCCCGACGTCGATCTGACGAGGACAAGTCCCACCGTTCCTTCCGACGTCGCCTCCACCGCAATGAAGAAGAGGACAGAAAACATATCCCACCATCCTTGTCGATGTTCCAATCGCTCTCGCAGATCTCGTTCACCACGCCGCCACTCTCGCTCCGCTTTCATCCGACTATCCTCCACTCCCTCTCCCCACGATATCTACTCGCTACCGGCCTCATCAGTGATTCAAGTTCGAGGTGTGGGATGTCAGCTTGAATCGGTTAAGCCCAGAAGGCAAGACGGGGAACACAAAGGCATCGGAACGGGCAGGCGTACCAGCGAAACGGGGATATCTCATCATCAAGTGTCGTCTCCCTCGTCGATACCGCCAAGATCTATTAGGTCGAGGGTTACTTCTAGCCTCACAGTAACGAGTCTGTCTTGGGACTCATCAAGGCTCCGGAGAAGGGAGAGGTAGGATGGACCGGTTAGGTATCCTCCGAATCTGACCTTACATGGATTATTCCCTCATCTTTGATCCCAACCTCCCTGTTCCCTTCATTAGTCTATTTTCCGACGCCCAGCTCTAGAAAATCCTTCTCTATTACCAGTAACGAGGCCGAAGCCGAGGCTTGTGCCAGCGCGAACGGTCTTCCTGACCCCAAGGATCTCCCCGCCGTCGCAAAAGCTTGAGCCCAACAACCAAAATCCGGCCCCCGACAGAGCCGACATTTTTGACAGATTCTGCATTCTCTCTTTGACTTATCGGAGCAACGGATTCGTAACGATGCTCGCACCACTCCGAGATTACCTTTCTCCGAAGGATCCAATGGCATCTCCACTGCTCTGCGCCACCAAAGAGCGTTATCTCACCCGCATGTCAGTCAACATTGATCTGAACGACCCAAACTTTGGGGAAACGCAATGGATCATGTCGGAGGATGTGAATGTCGAGCATCTGCTCGATGTTTTCACGACGATCGACGCAAATTCAGACAGCATCTGGGACGCCTGCGGCAATTTCATGGCGCACCTCACTCGTCACAAGAAGCGGCTCACCATTTTGAAGCCAAAGATCGAGGGGCTTCCAGATGATCATCGCTTCAAGCCGGGATGCCTGTTTCGCCTCGCACTGTTGGTTTTCTTCCTTGGAAATATGGCAGGGCACAAAGAGTTCCTTGTTCGTGCCTTAGAGCTCTGGAGAGAGCAGGGGAGTGACCCTCAGGTTGCAATGACGTTGATGGCTCTATCTTTCGTTAATCAGACAGTAGAACCCTGCGAGGAAGGGATGCAACAGGCAAAAGAAGCATTGGATATCTTCGAACGGCTTGGTGACACAACGGCACAGGCTCGGTGTTTGATCAGCCTTGCTTTCTCGCTGTGTTCAGACACACAACTCGACGCCGCGGAAGAAGTCGCATCCCACGCGATGAATCTCCTCCCAGAGAAAGGCGAAGAATTTTACGTCTGCGAATCGCATCAAGCTCTTGGCATGATACACAGATACAAGGGCAAGACCAAGGAGGCGATTCACCATTTCGAAGCGGCCATTGAAATTGCGACCCCTTTCAATTGGTGCGATTCCCTGCTTTCGACTCATCTCACCCTGGTACAGCTATTCCGTGATGAAGACAGGCTCGACGACGCACAAGCTCACGTCGAACGCGCCAAGTTGCACGCGGTCAATAACCCATACTACCTGGGTCATGCGACGGAGGAGCAGGCCACGATTTGGTACAAGCAGCACAGGCTCGAAGAGGCGAGGTTTGAAGCTCTGCGCGCGGCAGATATTTTCGACAATCTTGGGACTGCGGGGGATGCGGAGCGCTGTAGAAAGCTCCTTGGAGATATAGAGAAGGGACTGAGCGGTCCGGTTTCCCCTGGTCAATCTGGCCTCAATTGTGAGCTCCTGCAAATGGCACTGCTTCCTGCGTACTAACTCTTCGTTCTAAGCTCAGGGAACCGAATGATAGCATTGACGGTTGCGCCGGGTTCCTCAGATTCACCCTCCCGCAAGTTGCAAAAACCTTGTCCCTTCGTCCTACTTTTCCTCGCGTCCCCTAATATTGTCACTTACTTCCTCTTCGAGAATGTTTTCTTTGTCCACCCCATCTACTCACGCAGGTTGTTTTTTTTGCATATGTTCTACCGACCGCTGTTAGCAATATGCGTCCTACATTATGTCTTTTTGGCCCATAGATGCCGCGGCAGTCAGCCATTCACCTTAATTGTCAGAATTTCCTACAACTACTTATAAACGAGATAAAACTTAGCCTGATCCCCGCGACCGTAAGGGAGGGGGTCTTGTTTTTTGTTCGATCAAAACTTGGCACAACGACTCTAATTTCGTGGAAATTTGAAATCGTTTTTACCCACGGTCTTTCGATGGTTTAGTTTGGTTCGGGCTCAGTCCGGCGCGGGCGTCACGGTGTGACCCTGCCCTCGGGGATGGCACACGCCCCCCATATTCAACGTTGGAGAACAGTTGGAGAACGGGTTCTAAGAAAAACTGAATAGGTAGAAAGCAGCCAAATGTGGTGCGAAATCAAGCCTGTGTATAAAGTCGCATTGCCCGGTGAACGGGTGAGATCCACACTCGCTAGAACGTTCTGCTGGCTCGGCGAGTACGATAATCCCGAGGATGTTGAGGTAGATTGTAAATTCGATCGCTGTGGGGAAGCCTTCTACCTTCTGCACGCCTTTCGGAAGATTGCATTTCTTTGTCGAGAAAAGCAACATGACCATGGCTCCTTTCACGACGTTTCCTGTATAGGGCCGATCCTAATAGTTTCCGAGTTGGAACTTGTCATGTCCGTCATAGACAGGGACTGTCATTTTGGTGAGATTAACCAATGGAGTCCATGATGAAGTTTTCACGTACTGTCTCCGCCCACCTTCATTGTAGACCCTTCAATCGAGGCGGCATGACTCTTCGTTCGTTTTCCAGCTGCCGAGAGTCCTGTTGATTCAAATCGGTTTGTCCCAAATGTAAGACCATCCATGAACGACTGAAAATACAGAACATCCTGGCTGTAAACCTTGGAAAGAACTGAAACGAACCAGTACCAGCCATGGCAAAATGGGGTAACTTTCCGTATGGTGGAACATGAGAAGTACGTTGTTTCCTGACTACCCATGTCTTGTTCACTGTAGACATCAAGTAGCCGCTCTTCAGATCGACCGACAGCGAGTCGGATCTGCGAGTGCAATGTTGATGATTCCACCTTGGGCCATTTGATCGATGTGTTATCGGGATGGGAGGCGCACTTAAGGTGTCTGCTGCCATTATTAGCAGATATAATAAGATGAAAATGTTTTGGCATACAATGCCTCGGTGGGACGGTGAACTTCCAGCTTACTCCTTGAAGCTCGATGGTCAAGGGCTACGTCGTTGAATGGTGTAGTCTTATGTGACTTTGAACTTAAAGCCGACAGATCAGCAAGCCACGGTCTGAAGAGTCGAGAAAAGAGTTCTCTCGCCTTGCATGCCTGAAATGGCAAACAACCACGAGTGGCACGGAGATGGTACAGAAGTCGAAGAGGCGAAAGAGAAAGTAATGGAGATGCAGGGGAGAAAGACAGAAAAGGGGTTGAAACGTAACAACGGTTCGAGCGATGGCGGTCGAGGGTCCAAGTGGAGGAAATCGTAATGCCACGAAATACAACGCTCATTTAAATCTCGTCATAATGGGCTACAAATAGCGACTTCTCAAACCTATTAAACAGATTGTGAGACTGATATGTTCGCAGCGTCGCTGAGGGTAGCTTTAGAGTCGGTCGTGGGCCATGCCGCTTGCCGGCGCTATCGATTATCGAACAATGGTCGATCGAGAAGTTCGTCGCCGTCCCACCGAACCCTCTACATCGCCTACGATGACGGACACCCGGGAAATTATTGCTGCCCGACGACGGCGTCTCCCATTGCGACCTCAGAATTCGTAGCAGTACCGAATGTTCGGACCTGGAGGTTTGCTCCCATATGTACGCGTTAATGCCCCCTATGCATTCCCCTGGCCCGAGGTACGCGGCTTTTTTTCGTTCCACACTCTGCGACCACGTAGTCATTGGGAAGAATATCAATGTCTCGTCTTTCACGTTCCGTCCTCTTGTCGAGGCTGTACCGGGCGGTATGGGGATCGACGGAGGTCCGGTGGTTGGAGAGAGGTGCGGGGATGAGTACTTGAGTACTGAGTGCCAAATGGGTGTTTCGGGAATGTAGATCAGACGGAGCAGACAGGAAATCCAAGTCAAAGATTCAGCGTTACGTCAGCGGTCAGCGAATGGAGCACTTCTTCAGGGCATCGATGATCCTGGATGAGAGGGTCAGCCGATCGCCCCCACCAAACGCTACATCTCTCCACAAAATGGGTCTGTTTGCACGGGGCGCGACACGAAAACATTGCCGCATTCTGACCGACCCGGGTGGTCATCGTGATTACCATCAGGGGGTGCGCCCGCCGGACTTTCGAATGCACCTGTCGTCAGAGCTCTAGAGTCTAACATAGCTGAGCGGGCTTAAGCGCTTAGGCCTTAGGTCTTGCCACCCTCTGCCAAGCCCCTTTTTCGGACGTGCCAATCGTCACTCTGACAATACACCAGGCACGTGCCATTTTAGCAGGTTGGCGGCGTTCGAACTGCCTCCAACCCTGTGTCCGCCGCTAGGCTCGACTTTATGTTATCATTTTTTCGCGGTCCCGAGTGGGTGACTATCCGTAACACCAGATAATACCATATTCATCGTAGAAGGGTGCCATTAGCCGAGGTTTGTTGCTCGGTATCTGGGGGCTTCCACATCGTGTGGACCAACGAAACTGTGGGATCGGACGTCGTGGTGACACCAGCATATGGTGGGGTTGAGGTAAGTGGGGTCGCCATCCTTCCCGTCCCCCGTAGTTGGAAGGTCGGCCGGGTTTCGAGCAAAACAACCGAGGCGCAGAATTCCAGTTGCGCGGTTTGGAGACAACTCGAATATCCGTGCCCCAACGCAGGGATCGGGATCCTGACAGTTCCCCCGAAAGGCTATGGATACTCGTCTAGACGCAAGCGTACACGGTGTAGCCTTATGGACAGTCACCCAGTCACCCAGTGCCACCACCTGGGCCGATTCGGTGTCACTCAGTACTCAACACTCACCAGCTGCCGTCCGGGCCAGGCTGTCGCTGTCATCCGGCCCACCGCCGCTATGGTTGGTTCTATTTTTTTTGTCATCAACCGACCCCGCCGGGTCGGTCGGAATAGTCCAGTATTAGGGTTCAGAACCTTCCTCGCAACATTTACACCGCACGGTTCTCTCCCAACTACATCAAGTTTCGACTATGGAGGCCAAGTCCCAACGACCTAATGAGCAGGAGGGTGCTATTTCAGCACTGAACACGGCCATCGAAGACCTGAATCTCGCGGAGAATGTTTCGAGCATCCCACAAGCCAAGGCCGTTTTTGGGTCCGTCATCATTCTTCTTGCGCTAATCAGGGTATGTTTTCTGCTCTTCCGCCACGATCTGCTTCGGGTTCACACTCAGCTAGGATTCGATGGCCAAAAAACCGGATCGCGTTGAGCTCGGGTTGCTATGCACTGATATTTGCCGAGTCCTTGACCGGGGAACGAATGGAAAGAGGCCGGACGAGCCCAATCGGTCCGTGTACGGCGTGATAAACCTATTGACGTCGTGAGTGAGCTAGTGATGTACACTTCGACTCGCCAACTAAAATTCTCTCGGCCGCAGGATGGTAGCAAACATTCAGAGGAAACTAGTAAAGTGGGATAAACGGAGTGCGGTCTTCCGGCATTTCCGCGTCAAGAAAGATAAGAAGATGGTTGCCGCCTGGAGGTTGGACCTCGAGGAGATTCTTCAGGCCTTTGACGTACGTTCTGTCGCTTGAGTGAGGCCCATTGCTAACTTTCTGCCCCCAGAATACACCTACAACAAACACAGATGCTGCCGTCCCTGCCGTTCGTCATGATGACACGAACACCCACATCATCACTTCCGGCGCCCAGAACGACATTGCAAACGCCGCCGCCATTGTTTCCAACAGTCACCGTAACACGCCAAAAAACCCCGAGATCAGATGTGGTAAAGATCGGATGGTAAACATCGTTCGCGCTCTACCCGTCACCGAGTAACCACTTAAAACTGCTTAGACTCATGCCAGGTTAGCGATTCCGGCTAGGGGTGAAACCGGTATCTAATGTTTGTGTCCAGCGCACCCGGAGAATCACCGCCTCCCTTACCAGGGAGCACCCATGGGGCTGTTTCTGACATTCACAACGACATTACGAAAACCCGCGCCATTGTTTCCGACATCCGTCGCGCTGTTCTGGAGAACCAGGAAAGTAGTAAACATCCGGCGTTAGTGAGTGATAGTCGCACTATAATCGTCGCAGAATGGCCACTCAACGTTGCACAGACTCAAACCAGGTCAGCAATCTCGACCGCCAATGATCCCATTATCTTACATCTGAATACAGCATACCTGGAGAATCTCCGCCCCTACCGCCAAGGACCTTCTTCGGCCGCGACGAGTTGATCGAGAAGGTGGTCGATCTCGCCGAAAAGTTTATCCCAATCGCTCTCATCGGTGCCGGCGGAATCGGCAAGACGTCCGTCGCGCTGGCCGTCCTCCACCACGATCGAATCAAGCAGCGATTTGGCCATCACCGCCGGTTCATCCGGTGTGACCAATTCCCCGCCTCGTCCGCCCACCTCCTCCGCCGGATCTCCAACATCATCGATGCGGGAGTTGACAACCCCGAGGATCTGAACCCCCTACGGGCATTCCTGTCCTCGAGGGAGATGCTGATAGTCTTCGATAATGCGGAATCCATCCTCGACCCGCAAGGAACAGATGCACAGAAGATCTACGATGTGATGGAGGAGCTGAGTCGGTTCGACAATATCTGCATCTGCATCACTTCTCGGATCTCCACTACTCCGGGCTGCAAGCATTTGGATGTGCCAACGCTATCGATGGACGCGGCATACAATACCTTCTACGGGATCTACGACAGCGACGATCGATCAGACGTGGTCAACACCATCCTCGAACAACTTGATTTCCACCCGCTTTCGATCACGTTGCTCGCCACGGTCGCGCATCAGAACAAGTGGAGCATGGACCGATTGGCCCGGGAATGGGAGCGACGGCGGACGAGTGTGCTGCAGACCCAGCATAACAGGAGCCTCTCTGCCGCAATTGAACTCTCGCTGGCTTCTCCCATGTTCCGAGATCTTGGACCTGACGCCAGAGCGCTTCTCGGAGTCGTTGCATTCTTCCCGCAAGGCGTCGACGAGAACAACCTCGACTGGCTGTTTCCGACCATCCCCGACAGAGCCGATATCTTCGACAGGTTCTGCATTCTCTCCCTGACGTATCGGAGCAGCGGATTCGTCACGATGCTCGCACCACTCCGAGATTATCTTTCTCCGAAGGACCCAATGGCATCTCCACTGCTCTGCGCCACCAAAGAGCGCTACTTCACCCGTATGTCAGTCGACATCGATCTGAACAATCCCAACTTCGTGGAAACACAATGGATCATGTCAGAGGACGTAAATGTCGAGCACCTGCTCGATGTTTTCACGACGATCGACATAAACTCAGACAGGGTCTGGGACGCCTGCAGCAATTTTATGGCGCACCTCTTTTTTCACAAGAAGCGGCTCACCGTTTTGAAGCCAAAGATCGAAGGGCTTCCGGATGATCATCAGTCCAAGCCAAAATGCTTGTTTCGACTCTCACTGTTGGTTTACTTCGTTGGAGATCTGGTGGAGCAGAAGCGACTCCTTGCCCGCGCCTTAGAACTCTGGAGAGAGCAGGGAAGTGACCTTCAGGTCGCAATGACACTGACCATACTATCTGTAGCTAATCGGGTAATGGGCCTATACGAGGAAGGGATCCAACAGGCGAAAGAAGCATTGGAGATCTATGAACGGCTTGGTGACACGGTACAACAGGCACAGTGTTTGATCCGCCTTGCTTTCTCGCTGTGTTCAGATACACAGCTCGATGCCGCGGAAGAAGCCGCATCCCGCGCGATTAACCTCCTCCCAGAGAAAGGCGAAGAAGACAGCGTCTGCGAATCTCATCAAGTTATCGGCATGATATATCGATCCAAGGGCGAGACTAAGAAGGCAATCCACCATTTCGAGATAGCCCTCGGAATTGCGACCCCTTTCAATTGGCACGATCACCTGGTTTCGACTCATTTAAACCTGGCAAAGCTGTTTCGCAACGAAGACAAAATCTACGACGCACAAGCTCACATCGAACGTGCAAAGTTGCACGCAATCAACAACCCATTATATCTGGGTCATGCGACGGAGGAACAGGCCATGATATGGTACAAGCGGCGCAGGCTTGAAGAGGCGAGGTCTGAGACTCTGTGCGCGGCCGACATTTTCGACAAGCTTGGGACTGCGGAGGATGCGGAGCGCTGCAGAGAGTTCCATGACGATATAGAGAAGAACTGAACACCCTCGTTTCCTCTGGCCAATCCGGCCCTAATTGTGAGCTCCTGTAAATGGTACGGCTTCCTGTGCGTACTAACCCTCCGTTCTAAGCCAGGGAACCGAACGATGCCATCGGCGGTTGCGCTGGGTTCCTCGGATTCGTCCTCCCGCGGGTCGCCAGAGCCTTGTTTCTTCGCCCTGCCTTTCCTTGTATTCTTTAACATTGTTACTTAATTCCTCTTCGGGAATGTTCTCTTGGTCTACCGAGTCATCTGCTCACGCGCGCGTACTGTTTTATATATGTTGTCCTACCGACTGTGGCTAGCGATATGCCTCCTGTGTTATGTCTTTTTGGCTCGGAGATGCCGCGACTGCCAGCCATTCACCTTAACTGTCCGAATTTCCTACAACTACAA
>Ga0307515_10003232_pt1 | contig 34487 bp, 5 predicted proteins | sample 17_EM_MG_FD_194513 | JGI IMG/M metagenome (GOLD analysis project Ga0307515, IMG submission 194513) | Populus trichocarpa ectomycorrhiza microbial communities from riparian zone in the Pacific Northwest, United States - 17_EM | ecosystem: Host-associated > Plants > Roots > Unclassified | place...
CTCCTAATATATTATTAATTCGCTTCTAAAACGTTACTAATACGTTTATAAGCCCAAATTGCATAACTAATAGTTTATACAGTCCTTCCTTTAACCTAAAGGCTGCCTTCTATTTGTCGCCTTCCTTAATTCTAATCTAATGGTACGCCTACCTCAGATCTATCTTTATAAAGATTTACGCGTTACCTATCCTGTCTTAGATTTCGCTAATTAAGAGTAAAGGATACCTATCCTTTCTAGTAATGCTGTTTAACTGCCTATAGTTAATATACAGCCTTAGCTTGCCATTTTTCTTTAGTATAAATAGTACTGGATAACCTACTAATAACTATAATAGTCTAATATATCCCTTTTATAAGTTTTTCTAGACAAACTCTTTTAATGCTCTCCCTTCTTCTTTAGTAAGCTTATAAATTAAAAAGAATTTTAAATTTATTCCTAGTTTTAATTCTATCTTATAGTTCTATACTATATACTTTAACAGCTTCTTACTTTTTAGTGACTATAGCCTTTTACCATATTTACGGTATTTCTTTAGTATATAATTTAACCCTTTCTCGGTTTCTTTATATGTCGCTCTAGCTTAGTACTATACTAACTTAGCTTATTATTATATCTTATAGCGTTAAGTATCCCTAATATTAACCTAATCTGTAATCTAATTAATCCTTAGATTATATTTCTATAACTAAGGCATTCCTAATATTACCTCGTTATTCCCTAATGGTAATATATTAAAAGACATCTTAATTTATCTCCCTTTAATAGTTAGCTAAATAGGTCCTGTTTTAAGATTAATAATACCTCCTCTATAGGCTATTAGATCTCCTAAAATTATTACTAATAGGTAAGAACACTCCTTTTTCTTATATAGTAATCCCATTCTTTTAATTGCTGCTAGCGAGATATAGTTCCTTATTACTCTACTATCTATTAATGCCTTAAACTGTTAATCTTGCCACTTAATTTATAAATTTAGGTATTGTCCTTAAATTCCTTTAAGGGTTTAAGGCTCTACTACTAGTTTCCTCTAGTCCTGTAGACCTTTACTTTTCCTAACTATTAGCTACTTAATTCTATTTATACTTAGTCCGTCCTTAGCTAATACTTAATTTGCTTTTTATCTTTAATATACTATAGATAAGTATTCTCTGGATATTTCTACTATTATCGTTTATCTAGGCATTCCTTTATAAGGAATCTTCCTAGTTAAAATATTAAGTCCCCTTGTTTTTAAACTTCTACTAGGTGCCAATTATGCATATACTTAGTATTTTAATATTTTGCCTCGTTTATTAACTAGTATATCCTTACTAAATATTTCTAGTTCTTATCTTTTAGTACTCTATGTATATTATACGTATTATCTATATATATAATCCATGCCAACGTATAATATACTAAGTATCTTAGGTTAACTCTTAGCTTATTTTTATCCTTAAGTTTAAACCTTTCTTATACTAATCTAAGCGTTATAACTTTATTTGCGAGTACTAAGATTCGCCTTTTACTTCTCTAGTCCTCTAATTACTCCTTTAAATCTTTTAACGTTATAATTAAGGCTCCTTTAATATAATTTATAGCCTTCTCCATAATCGGGTGGTCTTAGATAACTTTTTCATCTAACTATATATAAAAACCTTCCCACTCATTATTGTGTCATTATTTATACTACTTTTAGTATAACCCTTTAAGTGTATACGGCTTATCCGTAAGGAAGTATCTTCTTATTACTATATTATAACAGCCCTTTATATATCGTTCCTCAAACCTAGTTAAAATCCCTAAATCCTCTTCTTATTCCAGTTTAGTAAGCCACTTGGCTCTTAGTATACCTATCTTAGGCCTATTAGTAATTTTTTTTATACAAATTCTCTATCCCTTATATATCCTAGTATGCTAGACCTCTTATCTAGTTTCTATTCTTACTATAAGGTAATTCTTACTCTAAATTCCTCTATGGTTTTTTTCTTATCGCGTCTTATAAGTAAATCTTTAAAGTCGTCTTACTTCTTAGTCTCGTTAATAGTCTTTATTTATATATTAAAATCTTAGTCCTATAGGATTCTTAATCCTAAGCTGGCTTCTATCTTAAGCTTTATTCCTACCTTAGTCTAACTAGGCTTAGGTATTCTTATCTTATTTTAAAAGTCATAAATCTTACTTATCTTGTCTTAAAAATCTTATGCCTATAGGAAACTCTATCCTAAGCTTATTTATATATCCTTAAACTAAGCTATTACCCTACTCCATCGGTTTCTATCCGTTGTGAGTCCTTAGGTATACCTTATCTTATCTTAAGAATCTTAGTTATCTTTTATCTTGTCTTAAGAATCTTAAGCCTTTGGCCTTTTGCCTTTATTAAGTAATAAATTAGCACTAGCAGTTATCTGCTTGCTTAATCTCCGTAAAATACTCTTCCTTTTATCTTATAAAGCGATGGATACCATATCTAACGGTATTATAATTCCCGTTACTAAACCTTGCTCTATAGCGGTCTTAGTTTCTACTTCTATTATTGCGCTATTAAGGTTTAGATACCCCTAGTTAGTTCCTTTAGTGTCCTTATTACTGCTAATTAATAAGTACTTTAACTCTATTGTTATTATCGCTAATTATTATCTATATATTGCTATAATATCTTAATCTAGCTTATAGAGTCGATCTTATTTTTTATCTAACTCTTTAATTCCTTTAAGTCCCTTTAACTCTAGCTCTTATAGCCAATAGCTTACGCTATACTTAGCGTCTTTATAAATTTGGTATGCGTTATTATAATAAAACGCAAAACTTCTAATTAAACATTCCTTTATTCCTTATAGTATACTATTATCCCTCTATACGTGTATGTCTTCTGCTAATCTAGTTCCCTTTATTATATAGTAACTCCGACTATCTTTATAATCCCTTATAAAGTAACCTTATTTCCTATAATTTATATAAGCTCCGTCTTTAAACTACTAACTTTACTATAGAGTCCGCCTAAACGTCTTCTACTGCTAAGATCCCTGGTTTAGCCTTTACTCCTTAGTCCTATAATTACTAGATCCTTAACCCCTAGGTTTTTATAATTTCTTACTCCATCTCTTATAGGTTTCTTTAGTACTACTTAGGTGTCACAGTGCTGCAATAAAGTAGACTAAATAACTACGTTGTGGTATGAAGAGGAGAAGAAGGTGGAAAGGGGGTATTATATACAAATAGTAGGGCTGGCCGCTAAGGTACTAGTGGTGGGCCAGCTAATAGTAGGAAACAGTACAAGACAGTATAAAACAGTATGCGTTAGGTTAGTGCCGTAACAGTACTCCTCTCCCCCAGATGGTTTAGTCCCTAAACTAAATAGATAACTCTAAAATAGGCAGTATTTAGGGTTGCCTGTTTTTTACCGTAAAGATATTAGTTCCGCTTACCGCCCTTAACCGAGCTAATAGCGATTTTCCATGCCGGGTATAAAAAATCCTAATTAGTTAGTTTAGTAAGTAAGGTCGGCAGAACTCTATACTGCCACCCAAATCAATCCGCGTGGCGTTTTTTGGCAAGGATCTAGCTAATTAGACAACTTTAACCGCCGGTTAAAGTTCCATAATATCTTAACTACCACAATTTTTTAGCACGGTGGTTAGCTATAACCTTAGCGTGACTTTTCCTTATCTTATACCCAGTCTGGGGATCCTAGCTTCTTAGGGTGTTGCTTATAGAAGCGCTGTACAGCCTATTTATAACCCTTTAGGTCTTCTTCTAGCTACTAGGTTGTGTCCTTATAATATTTCCATTTAATCTTATAAGTTAGGCCTTAGGGGTCTTCGTTATATATATTAAGGATTTTCTTAAACTCCCATTTATCTTCTATGTTACCATTATTATCTCTCTCTACTACTCGTCCTTGTATATTACGGCGCTCTTTAGTATTAATATTTGCTTAGCCAAGGATCTCTTTAGCAGCCTAGAGGCGGACCTTAAATATATAGAAGGATTTATTTACTCAGATATAGTCCGGGAGGTCTACTATAACTACCCCTCGGTATACTGTAAGTACGGGGTACAGGCCGTCCTATTTATCGTCCCATTTCTTCTTAGGTCTATTTATCTTTATATTTTCTAAGCTAACTATAACTATATCGCCTTCGTAGAATAACGCGCTCTTATCCCTACGGGTATTAGTATTATTTTTATAGCGTTGCTATAAAATCTAGGCTAGGGCCTTAAGCTGTGTTAATATCCGCTTAAAGCGGTTGGCCATAGAGTCTGCGCGGAAAAACTCCTTCTTTACTTATACTAATAGTGTTAGTAGGCAGGGGCCAGCAGGCTTAATTCCGAGGCGAGAGTTAAAGCTATAGTTTGCAAAAAACGGGGAGATACCTATGCTCTTATTAACTTAGTTATTTATAGCAAACTCGGCAAGCGGCAGGTAGTTAACCCAGTTATCCTATATAAAGCTAACAAAAGCATAAAGGTACTTATTTACAGCAGCGTTAATAATTTTAGTTTAGCTGTCTGTTTCTATGTGCTAGGCTAAGCTTAGTCTTAAGGTTATTTTAAGGCGTTTACTTAGTCGTCACTAGAAGTCGCTAACAAATTATATGCCGTAATTGGAGATAATTATACTTAGTATACTATAGAGCTTATACACATTATTAACAAAGCCATTAACTAGCTCCTCTATTAAGAGTCCTATTACTAGAACGAGGTGTTACATTTTAGTTAGGCGGTCTATAATAACAAGGATATATTTATATACCTTACTATAGCGTTAGCATATTGGCAGCGTTGTAATATAGTCGATTAAAATATTAGTCTATAGGCGAGCGGGTAGTTCTAGTAGCTTTAGGAAACTAGGCGGGGCAGAATAGGGGGTCTTAGTACAAAAGTATAGGGCACAGTCTTTAACGAAGGTAGCCGTAAATTAGGAGATTCCTAGCCACCAGTATATTTGGTTTAAGAAGTTAAGGGTTTTAACCCGGCTAGGGTAACTAGTGGGGCCGCTGCTATAAGAGCAATGGATAACTTTTAGGCGGAGGTCTAGGGCGTTAGGGATAAAGAGGCGTTAGTAGAAGTAGATCTATCCGTTAATAATACTACATTCTAACTTATTATAATAGAGTAATTTCCTAATCTTCTTTAGCTAACGGCGAGCTTTCTAATTACACAGGGCCGCTACTATATCTCTTACAAGTTCGTTCTCCTAGTATCCCAATTAAATTAACTCGTCTAGTGACTTTTTGGCTATTTTAGGGTTTAGAGCGGCTATAAACTCCGCATCGTTAGAGTTACGGGACTTATATAGCAATTCTTCTAAAATCATAGGGTTAATTTTCTAGGGTGGTATAACGACTTAAGCTTAGTAGCGGAGGCGTTCGTTATTAGCATCCTTAGGCCTCATTCCTAGTAGCCAGCTTAGGGCGTTAGGGAGCGTGGCTTTACTGCTAGGTCTATATATAATTACAAAGTTAAACTATAAAAGGAACTCTACCCACCAGACTTAGCGTTAATTTAGCTGCTTAATAGTTATAAATGTCTGTAGGTTCTTATAGTCGGTAATAATTTTAAACGGCTCCTTAGTCCCTTATAGCTTAGGACGCTATTCCTCTAAAGCCTTAATAATAGCTAAGAGTTCTTTATTATAGATCTTATAGTTATACTCCAGCGTAAAGTGCTTTATGGAGAAGAATATAACTAGTCTTAATTTACCGTTGTTGTTATACTAGGAAAGGACTCCACTAGAAGCCCAATTCGATATATCTATCTCTGCCACTGTCTTCTTTATATAGTTATAGTATACTAGTACTAGTACTAAGGTAAAGGCTCCCTTAAGGGCCTTAAACAATTTAACTTGTTCTGGTCCCTATAGCCATCCAATATCCTTCTTTAGGAGTTTTGTTATAGGTATAGCAACGGCAAAATAGCCTTAAATAAATCGTTAGTAGAAGTTCGCGAAGCTAAGAAATTATTATAGTTCTTTAATTAATATTGGGTCCTTCTATTCCTATAAGGCCTATACCTTCTTAGGGTCCATAGTTATACCATTAGTTAAGATAATTAAGCCAAGGTATTTCGTTTTAGTAGAGTAAAACTCAGACTTATTAATATTAATCTAAAGTCTAGTATTACCAAGTCTTTGGATAACTTTATTTATATACTTAGTATACTTAGTGCGTATTTTAGAAAAGACAAGGACGTCATTAAGGTAGGTAGTGCAGTAGTTATTAAGGGCGTTATGTAAGATATAATTAATATAGTTCTAGAACATAGCGGGTGTGTTATAGAGGCTAAATAGTATAACTAGTATCTTATAGAGTCCGAATTAGGTAATAAATACTATAAGCCACTTATAGCCCTCCGCAATCCGGATCCGGTTAAACGCAGCAATTATATTAAGTTTAGTAAAGTACTTAGCACCATAAAGTGCGTTAAGTGTCTTACGGATTAGTAGCAGTAGGTACCAATTCTTAATAGTAACTGTATTTAGGCCTTAGTAATTATAGCAGATTCGTATACTACTACTAGGCTTAGTAGCGAGGAGGAGTAATACGGCAGCTAGTAAGGTCGATTTGCGGATAAAACCCTTATCTAGCATCTTATTAATCTACTTTTTTACACACTTAAGTTTAGCAGGTAAGAGTGGTCTGTTTTTATAATATAGGGCCTAGTTTCTAGGGATAATCTTAATTTTATGGTCCTATAGTCGGTAAGGGGGCAGCTTATCTGCATTTTTAGGGAGAAAGTGCTTAATATATTTACGGAACTCCTTTAGTAAGCATTATAAAATATCTTTATAGGTTAATCCTAGTTTGCCTTTTAGGAATTTTTTAATATTAGTATTAACTATCTTCCGGCATAGAGACTTAGGCTTAGTTTTTAGGTTTGTCTTAAGGAAATTATAAAAATAAAGGGGTAGCGCTTTACGGGCTTCTTCTATTATATAGTCGCCCTTTACTAGCCAGCAGAAAGACTTTTTTAACAGGTTCGGTACTTCTATTAGGCCTATAGGCAGCTCTTTAAGCAGCTATTAGTGTTCTTCTTATTTAACCAGTTCTACTAGCTCCGCTATATAAATCCTTATTACCTTTACGCCTTTTTATTTATAGAACTAGGTGAAATTAACGGCACGAGTATATCTAATATCGTCCAGTTTGGGGCGTATTTGGTTCTCTAGTGCTACGGCTAGGCTAGCGCGGCTTAGTCGGCCCTAGGGGGCGGAAACGCGGCAGTGGCCCTATATAGTATGCGCGGGAGACAGATATAAGGTTAGGCGTTATAAAGGGGAGGTCTTAATTGCTCTAGTTTCGGTCTTAGCTGTAACACCTTTAGCTATTATACACACGGTCGTGTGTGCGTATAGCAAATAACTTAGAGTTAGGTATCTTATTAGCTAGCTTAGGTTAAGCGGGTATATATAGGGGACTTATAGTTCTAGCGGTGTTTATATTCTTAGGGGCGGGGCAGTGTTTTTTAGGGGTAGGGCGGTGGTCCAGTCTTCTAGAATCTCTGTTTTGTTTACTATATATATTAGCTTACTAGTATTAGGTACCTCTTCTACTATTAGCTAACGGTATCTAAGCGTTAGCCGTACAATATATCTATATAGTACTACTTAGTTACAATTAGGGATGTGCTATAGGAGACAGTTATATACGCAGTAATTAGAGTTAAACTTAAGCCCTAGAACGGGGAAGTTTATGCTTAGGTTATACTTTTTAAGCTAGGGCATTCCAAGAATTACTAGTGTTAAGGGTAATAACTTTATAATATAGAAAAGCATAGATTCTGTATAGTGGCCGATTGTTATTTTTATTATAAAGTAATAGGTAATAAAGCTAGATTAGAGTCCGTCGGTAAAGCGGAGTAGTTTTAGGACTAGGAGTCTTTTTATTATAATATTATACTTCTTTATAAGCGAGTCTTCGTCTACAAACACTAGTACTATACTACCACTATTAATAAGGCTTACTGTTTTAATAAGAACTTCTAGGAGTAGGTTACACAGTAAGGAGAGGTAAGTCTAAATAAGAATAAAATTTCTATTATTGTTTGCTATTCTAAGATTAAATAGCAGCTAGCTTAGAATAAGGTTTAACTAATCTAGTAGCATAGATCTAATCCTTTTATCCTCCTCCCCGTATAGTTCTAACCCTTAAAGGCAACTTAGTCTAAGGATTAGCCTTTTAATGGCTGCGTTGTAGGGCTTAGCTAATAGCTATAGTCTTAGCTAGTATATCCTAACGTATCGGTCTCTAACGGTATATATATACTAGGGGGTACTTTACCAATAACATAGCCGGTCTTACGGTTAGTAGTAATATGGAGTACTTGTCCATAATTCGCATACGGGACTATCGGCTAGGGCTGCGTTAGGGAAGGGAATTATAGGGGTAGGTTTCTGTATCCAAACCCACGTCCTTATCCGCGGTTACCGCCTTAATTACCATCCCCTCTATTAAAGAATCTGCTGTGGCTAGGGGGGGGGTTAGTACAGTAGCATTAGAAGGGGATTTAGGTTTTACTAGGGGTTATAAGCATCTTTCTAGTAGCTAGGTTAACCACACGCTATATAAAGTCTGTTATTTATACAATGTCTTTAGACGTTATTAGGGAGGCTATTACTACCACTGCCGAACTTAACGGCGTCTAGGTCTATTAGGTCATTCTATAGTAATACAAGTCAATAGCCGCCAGCGGCACTTGGCTTAGCGGTATTTAACTTAGTATAGTAGGCATAGTTCTATAGGTTATAAGCGAACATATCCATCTACTTACTCTAGCCTTTATAGTTAGCATCGCCAATCTTATAGCTAAGGGTAAGGGCCAGGTCCTTTATCTTAGAGGAAATATTCTTCTTAAGCAAATCCACTTTTTATTCCTCGGTCTTATTTACTTTAATTATTAACTTATTAAGCTCTACTTTCTAGGACTAATAGTTACGCTCGCCTTAGCTTAAGGTATCTAACTTATTTTTAGCCGCTTAGGTTATATCTATAGTCTTATAGTATCCTCTTATATATATAAACATAGACTCTCGGTTAGAAAAGGTCTATTTACTTAGGTTATTTAGGTATATACGTAGCGTGTTAAGGCCATATTTAATATAGTTATAAGCCTTATCTATTAGCATATCTAATATATAGAGGATTTCGTCTATTAAGGTCTTAAAGCACTTTACATCCCTCCAGAAAACGCCTTAGATTTTTATTTCCCATATTTTAAAAATTTCTTGCTTTTTAATTAGTGATCCCTTGCCATTAAATGGGGTTAAATCTTTTGCTTTACGCTTTTTTCTACAGGGCTTAGTTAAAAGAGGGGAGCTAGTAGTAGGGTTCTTATCGGCAATAGTCTTGGTAAGTATATTAATTTAAGAGCTTAGGTTTTATATAGTCTCGGTATATACAAGGGCTTACTATTCGCATTGTTTAATATATAGTTTAAGTATCTTAAGGGAGTTAATTCTGTGTTAAGCTTTTTTAAGTTAGGACTTTATAGCTTGGCCTTTACTATAGACGGCTTAAAGGCCGCTCTTAATACTGGTTAAGAAGGCTGCATATATAGAGAGTTGCTAAAAGGTTCCTACTATATTAAGGTCCTTTAGGTATTTAGGACCGTTCCTAATCGCCCAGGCGATATTAGTATAGGAGGTGTCAAGGAGGCGAGCGAGCGCTTCGCGAGGGTTCGTCGGCGGGACGTCGTCTATATTATAGTCGCCCATTCTAAGAGATCTGGGTAAGGTAATTAGAATCTATAAGGCTAACTATAATACTAAGATTGCTAAGACTATACTAAGGCTATACTGAGACTATGCTGAGATTGTTTAGAACTATAGTATAGTGTTATCAGTCGCGCCAGGTCGCGATTATACTGGGAAAAATAAAGATCGCAATAGGGTGCAATTAGAGATACCACAAACTGTCACAGTGCTGCAATAAAGTAGACTAAATAACTACGTTATAGTATAAAGAGGAGAAGAAGGTAGAAAGGGGGTATTGTATACAAATAGTAGGGCTGGCCGCTAAGGTACTAGTGGTGAGCTAGCTAACAGTAGGAAATAGTACGAGACAGTATAAAACAGTATACGTTAGGTCAGTGCCGTGACATTAGGTCTATTAGCTCTGCGCTATACTATAGTTTTTAACTTAGCTTTAGTTATTACGTGCTCTATATCTTATATAACTATAGAACTTTATCCTAGCCCCTCTTAGTCTGTTCCCTTTAGTAGATCTAATTATTAATCTTAATTACTTAATCTATTAAATCCCTTAGGGTATCTGTATCTTTTATTAGGATAATTACGTCCTAAACTTTAGCCTTAAGTCCTTGTTTATACTATGCTATAAGCGCCTTATTATTTCACTTAACTTATATAGCTAGCGTTTAGAACTATGTTATATACTTAATTACTAAGGTTTATTATATAATGTCTTAGGGTTTTCTTTCCGCTGTAGTTACTGCCTTTAGGTCTCCGAACATTTATATAAGTCGCTTTATAAACCCTTTCTAGCTTAAGAATATAAACCGCACCTTTTAATTAGTGGTTGTTATTTTATTTACTTATATTTCTATAAGGTAAAGCTTAAATTACTTAAGTGCTCTTCCTAATAGGAATAGTCCTGTATATACTATTCGATCTATAAATATTAGCAGTTTCGCTCCTTCTTGCGTAACCTTAAAATACATTTATATAAGGAATCCTTTAAGCTTTAATCTCTCTCCTAAGAATCTCTTAATTAAAGGTAACTTAATCTTTGCTACTCCTATCCTATTAATCCTTTATTTAAGTGTCGTATTATTCTTTATTAACTAATTAACTATCTCTTATAGTTGTTTAACCGTTATAGGTTATTATAAGTTAGTATCTGCTATACTAGTGTCACCTCCTGACTTTAAAGTAGTTGCCGCCGTTAATGGCGTTGTGGTGGCTGCTTTTAGTGGCATATTATTTGACTTTTTGTATTTAATACCGTAACTAGGTAGTAATTATATAACGGAACCTTATAGCAGGTACTACAGTAGGCTTATTATTAGGCTAGGTGTATAGGTAATATAAATTAAAGTTAATAATGTAATAATAACTGGTGGAGTAGTTGCCTAATAGATTAACTCTAATTGTATTCTAAGAATTACTATAAGGAAAGAACTATCTAGAGTAGGGACTGTGGTCCTTTAAATATATAACTATACTCCTAGAAAACCTTCCTTATATATAAGGTATATATTATACGTATTATACGTGGCCGTACAATGCGTATACCGCGTATACTGCGTACAATATTATATAACTCGCTTACTATTCCTCGTTATATGGTTCTACCGGTTCTATATTGGACCGTGCTTATATTAACTAACTAGCTTCTTCCGTCTCTTCTCTAAGTAGTTATAATATTATACTTAAAGCGTTCGTAACAGGATATATAGAAAGTGCTATAATTAAGTAACTACTTAAGAAAGTAACTGGGGCGATTTTATAAGGCCTTATAATAATTAAATATAAGACTTATATAGTTAGCAAAGCTTACAATATTATATTAAAAAGGATATCTATAAATAAGGCGATAAGGCCTTTCTTCTATATATATATATATATATATATATATTTAATTTAGGGAATTAAAGCCTATAATGGATATAAGTACGCAATTTATTTCCTTAACAATTTAGTTTAAATAAGTAAGGTTAAGACATTTGTATAGAAGTTATTAACTACCTAAGCAATTATTAAGTATTATAATGTAGTTAAGTGACGCTACGGCTTTAAAGTCACTATAATTTATATTAATAACAAGTTATTACTTAGAGGTAAATTTAATAACTAGACCGTTAAAAAAGGAATTATAGTAAAGTACTTAGTTCTAAGTATATTAGAGTAAAACGGTCCTATAAAACGTTTTAGGGGGGTAATTATAATAAAGGCTTAATATATAACGTATTCTACTAGCGAGCTAGCTACCCCACTAAGCCGGCCACTTTAAAATACACTAAAAAGCCAATATTTAAATTTTAAATATCTTAACCACTACTTAATATTTTCTGGAAATTTAAATATAAGCTCTTATATACCTATTGTTGGTTACATAAGGGGATATCACGTAGCTACGGTTCGTAAATAGTATAATAGTTGTTCTTCTTTTTAATGATTCTAAGAAAGGGGTAAGGAACTTAAGGTTCCTCACCACGCTAGTGCCGCGGCGACACGTGACGGCAACTTGCCGCACGTAACGGCAACTTGCTACACGTGGTGGCAATATACCTTATATAGTAACCACTTACCTTTATTCCTAACACTAGCAACTCTTCTTTTATAGTTGCCATCTATATATATATACCGCTTAACTAGCGTAATAAATATTAATCCTCCTTACTTACTATTGCCATTATAATATAAGTCTCGCTATCCCAAAATTTGCCTCTTAACACGTAGTGCTTTCTTACTTAGGAGTTATAGGTAGATATTGTATTTAAAGGGCCGCTAAGGCGCTAGTAGTAAGCAAGCCAATAGCGATTTTCTATCCCGGGGATAGAAAATCCTAATTAGCTAGATTAAGTCAGGCTCCCCCTCTAAAAAGTCTTAGTAAGAGAATCTAACCAATTAAATAACTTTAACCGCCGGTTAAAGTTCCTAGACATCTTAAGACCTTATATAACTAAGAAATTTCTAGGGACTCCCTTTTAACTTAACCTTTAACTTATATATATAGAGTATTTATATTAACAAACCTCTCTAGTGCCTTATTTAGGTTCACCTTTATTATTACATCTACTAAGTTATCTTAGCCATTAATCTATCGGATCTTAAAGAGTTCTTAATACTTATAGGATTGCCGAAGTGCCATAATATTAATTATAAGGCGCTTTTCTTTTATAGTACTAAGCTTAACTAAACACTTATAGAGGGAATATAAGTTGGTATATACGATTATAGGGATAATAAGAAGTTTAAGTCGATCTATAATTATCTTTAGGGTAGTTCCAATTATAATTACTATATTAACTCCACTAACCATTCTATATATCTCTAACGCCAAAACACTTTAGGTAATATGCTTACTCTTAGTTAAGCTCTAATAAATAAGATTGCCATAGATTATAAAGTCATTCTCTCTAGTAAATTTATTTATAATAATAATCTTATATCCTAACTAGGAGCTAAAATCTTTGTTATTTATAAACGATCTATTAATAAATATAAAGAGCTTAGCGGTAGGAAGATTAATAGGCACGTAAAGTAGTCCCCAATTAAGATGGTTTATTTACTAGGAAAAACGTTTATTTAGGGCAAGAACGTCATCCTTAGTTAGTTCCTAGTATTAGGCGGTAACAGAAAGATTAAATAAAGCCTTAGGTTAATAGATAAAAGCAATATAAGCTTTATAAGCGCGTTGCTCTATATATCCTTATTTAGGGAGAGGATACATCTATTAAAGAGTAATAGTATTATTAAATTAAGCTTTTCTTTTAGCTTTGCTATAAGATTTACCTTTACTAGCTTATCTTCTTTAAGAGCTAAAAATTGGTCGTCCCCTAAGATAATTATATTGTTAGTTTATATACCGACAATTCTAAATAGAGTTCCTATAGTTATAATAAGGAAGCAGGGATTAAATATAGAAGTAATTATTAAAAGCTTCTCTTTATAGTGCTTGCTATAGGTAGCCTACTAGTGAGTTCCTACCTTTGCAATTCCATATAATAGCTTAAGCATAACTATAATCGTATCTTTAGGATACTGGTGGCAAATTTACTCTAAAAGGTATGCCAATATTAAGCGCTAAAGGTGCGTCTCTAATTAGGTATAGGCTTAAGTAATATCTCATAAATAAACCGCTATTCTATTTTTTATTAAGGAGGGAGCTAGCGCAATAATAACTTGCTAACTAGCTCGTTAAATTATAAGAGATTGCGTAAGAATTACCTCCTTACTATTATTATTATAACCTTAAATAGCAAGCCTTAATTTCTTAAATAGGGCGTTAGTAGCTTTACCTTTAATCTCATTAACTATTCTTAACTTAAAGATGCGAACTTTATTAAACTTAGTAGGGTCATACTTCTTAAATTTAAAGACTCCTCTTATAATAAGACCGTTAATCTCCTACTTATTAGATGCTTGGAAAGGAGCTCCTAAGGTTATAATATAACCTTCCTTTTAGAGCTATTTTACAAGCTTAAAGTTAGCCTTCTCTTTAGCTGTTATAAAGGCTATTAATAACTTAACTCTATTCTTAATAGCGGCAATAAATTGTTCTTTAAAATTAATAAGATATTAGTAATTTTGTAATCCCTTTAGGCGACCTCTACCGCGTTATAGTTGTGGCGTATCTACTACAATTATATTAGGATTATAGTTGTCTTCTAGAGCACGTTAATTGTAGTTCTTTTTTAGGGCATCTTCTAGGGCATCCTATAAAGGCTTAGAATTATTATCTTTATAGTAAGGCTTAATAATAGTTAAACGGAATTAAGCGGGTCTATAAGGCATCTAAATAGTATAAGTTTAACCATTAATTGTAATAAGTTAATATAGGCCTAACTATCCTCCCTTTTTACGCTATACGCGTACTTTAGACTAAAGTGGCAGATTAAGCGTAGTTAAGGTATTTAGGCTATTTCTTATTCCTAGTACATTATTAACCTAGCGTATAGCGTAGAGACATCGTACCTCCTTTATTGCCTTGCGAATAGCCTCAGCTTATTATATAATGGAGGGAAATAGTAGAGAATTGTTAGTTATTTAAGGGTAGGCGCTAAAGACTAGTAACGTAGGTACAAGTCTATCCGGGCTAGTAAAATTATTAATAGCTTTAACAGCTATTTATAAGGTAAGTTCTTCGCTAGTATTCTTTAGTTTTAAAGAGATAATCTTATATACGCGGCATAATAGCGCGTAATATTTCTCTACTTTTTTAATACTATTATACGCCTTAACGGGGACTTCCTTAACCTTAATTGCTATTGCCTTTATCTATTATCAGAACTCTATAAATAAGAAGTTCTTTTTTATATTATAGATAATTTAATTAGGGGGTCCTAGGTAGATATTAATCCAGTATAACTAAAGGGTATCCTATACGTTCCTAGCTAATATATCCTTTAAGAATTATACGGCTTAAAAGGAGGTTAAGAAGTTAATAACTTAGAGTACTGGCTTGCTACTAAGATATATAACGTTAATAATAATATAAAAGTTAAAGTTATAGTTATTTTTAAGGGTAAACTTAAATCGGCTAGGGGACTTCTAGTTTATTTAGTAGTAATAGTAGTACTTTATAAAATGCTTAATTGCCTTAACCTTAACTTTATAGCCTACTTACTAAAGAACCCTAAGTAATTAATAAACGGATAAGTGGCCAAAACGATAGTATAGTTGGCGTAATTCTAACTTAGTTAAGTAGCTCTAAGTAATACTCTTTTCTAGTTAATAAAGAAGCAACTAGGGGTAACCCTACTTACGTATAATAGGCACCCAATTATCTCCCTAAATAAGTATATTCTTAAGGTTATTAAGCCTAACGCCTAATTTATCTATATCTTTAATATAAAATAGAAATGGAGTGTTTATAGGAATAATATAGAAAGTAATATATCCTAAGGGGGTTTAGACCCTAATTATGCTAAAAGAGATTATAGTACCCTTACTAAAACAAATTGTATATTGGCCTACGGTTAAATAGTTAATCTAAACAGAGCTATTAAGCTACTAAAGGGCTTAAACTTAAGGTTCTCCTACTGTAGATACTCCTGCGGCTCCAGTATCCGGTATAATACTATAGAAGACATTCACCAAGTATCTATTATTAAAGAAAAACGTAAAGCTCTCCTTTGGCTTATTAAAGATATCTAACTTCGTAATAAAATAGAGCGTAGATTAGTTATTAAGAACAGCGACGGTTTATATACTATTTACCTTACCATACTTAGTAAAGTATTGGTTAGGTAAGTAGTCCTTAATTTCCATATCTATAAGGAGCTATTTAGTCTTATTAACCTTACCCTTAAGATCTTCTACGCCTTTATATTAAACCAGGAAGCTTTAGAAGTAGGCTATAGTAACCTCGCAATTTTTAACATTTTTTATACTTTAACGGAACTTATTATATACCTCTTTTCGCTTATTAAGGGAGTGTCTAGTTAACTAGCAATTTGGCTTCTTATAAATATAGCACTTTTTCTAGTAATTACTTTAAAATAAACCTCTATAAGGACCTCCATAATTACCTTATAGTTAACGTTAATTATACCCTTTACCGTATTCCCTACTACGGCCGCTATATATTTAATTAGTCCAATTATAATTATGTTAGTTAGGAACGCTTAGTTAGGTAGGGCTTTCAGTATAAAGCTGTTAAGATTCTTATATTTGCATTACAGTACCTATAGTAGAGCATAGCTCGGTATATACTCCTTTAAACGTATCTATAGGTTTATATAGCGCTAAGTTACACTTAGAAACGCTATAGCATGCTAAAATAACCTAGTCCCTTAGGCTGTTCTTATTTTAGTAAGTTTTAGTAAGGCCATATTAGATTTTCTAAAGTTTATTAAAGAGTAGTTAAAGGCACTCTAAATAAGTCTTTGTTAGGTTAGAAGTAATAACTCTTTAGAACATAGTCTCCTGCCATTTAGATATATAAAGCTAGCGATTTTTATTAGTTTTAAAGTAGGCTCTAGTAAGCTAAAGCATTATATTAAAGTTATAGTTTTTACCCGCAATATAGTCGTAATAGAATATTGCTGCCCGTCCCTTTAATATAATGGAAAAAGCGTAGTAGTACTAGTGGCGTTAAATTCTAACCTTATTACAACAGTTATAAAAGACCTATAGTTTTACTCTAAGCATGTTATATAGTTTTCCTTTAAACTTTTTTTTTATCCGAATATACCTTTATTAGATTCGTAACTTCTCGTAATAAAGGCTTACTGGTTAGCTGGAGTGGAGGAGGTAGAGGCGAAGTAACTCTAAGTAGGAGGGCACCTTTAGGTAGGAGAGCAGCTCTAGGTAGGAGGTTAGCGTTCTAGGGGTTTTAATATAAATTAAAGTTGCCTTCTAAAGAATATGGGTTATTTTTAGGTTTCTATAGTTAACGTATAATCTTAGCTTCCGTTTATATTGGTTCTTCTATACTAGTAATAACGGCCTAAATATTGCTAGCAATTAGGTTACCGTTCTTAGCAACGTATACCCCATTCCTACAGAGGAAGTCTTAAAAATCTTAAACAATATTAACGTTGTTAAGTGCCTAGGTATTAGCAGTCCATCCTATAAAATCTTCCCTAAAATACTCCTATAGTTGTGAATTGGTATAGTATCTATTTCGGTAGAATATAATATAGTATAGGAGAAAGCCGTTAACTTATTTTGCGGTATAAGTTGTTATATTAAAGGCGAATTCATCCCAATCTTCATCGATAAGTTTCGCGTGCTTAGCTACCCCTAGTAGTAAGAAGTCTTTCTAGTTATTTAAAGTAGGCGTAGCCATGTTTTTGGAGGGAGGGAAGTGTTATTAGTATAGGGATTGTTGTTTAGTACGCGTTCGTGATATATATTTATCATTTAATACGCGTTTGTTGTTTGGTACGCGTTCGGACGTATATTTGCGATTATAGGGCTTAGGACTAGTTCTAGCCTTAAATTATAAAGACTTATAAAGCGTATTATTCTGCGTAATAGACGCAAGAATCTATAATCTTAGAAAGGCTTAGGACTAGTTCTAGCCTTTAAATCCTTAGATTTGTAGAAGAGTTCTATTTAAGGTTTAGGACCAGTTTTAACCTTAAAAGACAGCTTCCTCTAGCACAAGTAGCACTAGTACAGTGGCTCGTCTCTTCTTAGTGGAATACCTTACTATTCTGTAGTATAACAGTGAAGTTAAATACTAATTAGTGTTGGTTACATAAGGGGATATTACGTAGCTACGGTTCGTAGATAGTATAATAGTTATTCTTCTTTTTAATGATTTTAAGAAAGGGGTAAGGAACTTAAGGTTCCTCACCACGCTAGTGCCGCGGCGGCACGTGACGGCAACTTGCCGCACGTAACGGCAACTTGCTATACGTGGTGGCAATATGCCTTATATAGTAACCACTTGCCTTTATTCCCAACACCTATTTTAGTGTATATTATAATACTAAAGCGTGCAGCTTGGTGGTTATTATAATATAGAGTTTAGGGGTTAAAAATAAAGATATTTTTTAATATCTTAACAACTACTAGAGCGCATACTCTTATATTGTAATAAGTACTAAAATAGGTATATAAAAGCTTATATTTAAATTTTTAGAAAATATTATCAAGTAGTGGTTAAGATATTTAAGATTCAAATATCGGCTTTTTGGTGTTTTTTGAAGTGGCCGGCTCGGTGGGGTGGCTGGCTCGCTGGTAGAATACGTTATAAATTATAGCTTAACTACTAGAGAAGCTCTGGCCTAAAGTCTTTAAAGTAGTAGCGTATATAATAAATAGGACACTAAGCTAACAGCTTAATTAGAAAACGCCCTTTAAAAAGCTTTAGTTAGTAATAGGTCTTTTACTAACTAAACTAAATATAGCTTACTTATATGCCTACGGCTATAGAGTATACCTACTTAAATATAACATTTCTTTAGGACTTGGAGCTCTTGCTACACCTAGCCTAAAAAGACCAAAACCAACCAAAAGAACCCTGAAAAAACACCTAAATAATCCCCCTGAGATGCATATATCGCAGGGGAGGCACACGTCGACCGACGGTGGTTCGCACTCGCGCGCGACCGCTAAATCCACGCCTAACAACGGCCCTTTATAATAAAGACGGGCGAATACCACACTATAAAGCGGAAATACCTCTATTAAGAAGGCATCTGATAAAATATAAAGCCTACTAGACGCGTCTAGTATCCGTAGTTATAGGGGAGTAACCGTTAGCTATAATGAACTAATATAGCTAGCAGAATAGCTCCGCCAGTCTAGTAAACCCCAGGCGCCCCTTTAGCAAACCCTTAATTAAATTCTCTAACGGCTAAGTAAAATTAAAAATAAATAAAAACCCCCCTTACTGGCAAACCGCACCTAGGCCGCTGTAGCTGCGCTTCTACAGTATAGGGAACCTACCCCCCTTAAGATAACAACCGGGTATATAATCACAATACGACTAAATATAGAAAAAGTAGAGGGGCTTAGGGGATAATTAGAAACAGAAGTCCTTATAGAGATTTATAAAGAGGTCTATAACACAGTTATAGTCTAATACCTTAAGAGCGAAGATATTAGAGTCACCCTAAAGGACTAATAGGTAAAGGAACGAGCTGTAAAAGTAGGGGACAGGCTAGGAGAATGTATTGGCATAAAAGTGCTCCGTAAAGATTACCTAGTTAAAGTCTTAGCGGTTCCTATAAGCCTTAGGGTAAAAAAGGGACGCTAGGCGGACAATATAGTAACTATATAGGAGATAGTAAAGTAAATGGAACGCCTTATACTAGGTCTTAAGATCACCCGAATCTAATGGCTTTAATAGGAAAATGTAAACTAAGCAAATAATAAGAATAATAAAAGGATATAAGGGTCGCTAGAGACTCGCTAGGGAGATGCTGGTTAAACGTATAGCTCCCTTATTATTAGCACACATATACTAGGAATGCAAAAACTCCTTATCTAAAAAGGAATAATTATAAATAGCCTTATATATAATGCAAGGCTCTATAACCACAGACTACGCCTAGAATGATGCTACTGCTGTATATAATAGGGATATACCCAATCTACATGCGCAGTATAGGTGTGCTGCGGCCACTATATAGGCCCCTATAATATAAGACACTGCTTAAATTAAGACTAAATAAAATGCGTAAACTACCACTAAAGTATATATAAGGCGTAGGAGAGAGAAGATTGCATTAAATACAGGAGATGGAAGGCAAGGGCTTAATAGCTGCGGGAATAACTGCATGCTAGGTTATACAAATGAAAACAATAGGTAATAAGCTAGGGAGACGCAGGTGCCTTCCTAGCGTTTCCTACCTTTAATATTAGGGGGCTAGGCCAGCCATCCCAAGCCTTAACGGGCTAGAAACGGCGCCGCGTAACATCACTAGACCGAATAGGGACATAAGGGTTATAGGGGACACAAGGGAGAGGACGCCCTATAGGAAGACCCCTATAGACAGCTACAGCAAGCTTAAAACCAGGATAATTAAGAATTAAATTTAACGCGGTAAATATAATATTCGCAGCTAACTTATAAAGGGCCTATAGTTAACTAGTAGAGGAAGAACCGGAGATAATAATAGATTTAGATATAGAAGCGCTAGTAGGAATATAAGATATAGGAATAGAAAGCTCTATATAAAATAAGTAGCGACTAGGGTATAGATATAAGAGATAAAAGTTCTAAATATTCTAGAGAAAGTGGAAATAGAAGAAGTAAGGAACAAAGGAGAGGCGAAGGACCCTCGCTGGGGGTCCGCCACCTATCTATTATATAGTATAACTGCGGTAACACAAACCACTATCTCGCAAGGCCCTTACTAGATAGTCTAGACCTAGAGAAACACTATATCCTTACCATACAAGAGCCGTACTATAATACCTATATATAATTAATATACTGCCCCTGAGGATTCTAGCTCCTATATAAACTAAAAGCAGCCACTTACGTGTGCTTTATAATTAGTAAGGCTATTAGCCTGTCCTTATAGTTATAGCAGGCAGTTAACCTAGATATTATAGTTATAATAATCTAGACATATAGGGGACCGGTATAAATTATTAATATATATAACCCTAGGGTTAAAGGGGTCCTATAAACAGAGAATATTATATCAGTAATAAGCTTACTAGAAACCAAAGGCATAGAGTCCATCCTATTAGGAGACATAAACCTCTACTACCTGTAGTGGGGGGGTATCTATATTGCTGCTAAACGATAGGCAGAATGCCTACTAAGAGCTATAGACACCTAGGGCCTTAAGCTGGCCACCCTTTTAGGAGCAATTATATGGTAATAAGGAACCTCCAGAAGTATAATTAACCTTATATTTATAGACGAAGGCCTATACTAGAGACTTAAAAGGTGCAACCCCGAAGAAGAATAGGCACTCGCTTTAAACTATATCCCTATCCAGATACAGCTAGATTTAGATATTAAGGAGTAACTAAGTAGTAAAAGATATATAATAAGGAAGCTTAAAATAGACAGTTTCCTTAATATAGTTAAATAACAACTTTAAGACCTAGAAGAAATCCACCCGATACTAAATAAGCGAGGCTTATTAGCTACCCCTAAGGAAATCGACTAAAGACTAGAAAGGATCTAGGTAGTAATTAAAAACGGGCTAAAAGAGCACTGCCTGGTTTTAAAACCGGGCCCCTACGCGTAATACGCATAGTCCGCATAATATGCGGTTCTTATTGCTAGCTAATAATAAGTAAGAAGGAAATATATAAGTAGCTATAACCCTAAAGACGAGAGACGATACAAAGATATGAGAAACTAGTTAAAGAATACCCTAAAGAAAGAAGCAAGGAACAACTGGAGACGATTTATAAATAAGTATACTTTTAACCCGAGCCTCCCCTATAATAAGGGCCTTTAGGCCATAGCAAAATAGGTAATAAAAAAAAAAGGTAGGGCGCCTAGTAGAAGACTTATACCTACTACCCCTATGAAGAGCAGGGGAACCATAGGCTACTAATAATAATGATAAGAAGGCAAAGATCCTTATAGAAAGGTTCTTCCCCTAACTAGCTTTAGTAGACCTTAGCGATATTATAGATGAAATACCGGTGACTCGCCTGAGGGTTAACAGCGATATAATAATAGAGGAAATGGCCAGAACTATTAGCCGCCTTTTAAATAATATAGTACTAAAACTAGATAGGATTCCAAATAAGGCCTTAAAAACCTATGGACCACTTATAGCACCCTAGCTTGTAGATATAGCTAGAGCATGCTTTGCTATAGGCTACTACCCGTAACTTAGAAGATCTATAACGACGGTTATTCTATAGAAAAAAGGTAAAGTAGATTACTTAATCCTAGGAAGCTACCGCCCTATTGCCCTAAAAAACACCCTTAGTAAGATCTTAGAAAAGGTTATAGCGGACCGTATAGCAGATATGGCTAAGAAATATGCCCTACTACCACAAAGCTAAATAGGGGCAAGAAAGAACCGCTCAACGCTATCAGCACTTACGCTACTCGCTGCCACTATTAAATCTGTATAGGCGATGTGAAGGGACTTCGTAATATTAATGCTTAGCCTAGATATTAGTAGTGCCTACAACAACATACCCTATAAGCGCCTCCTATATATCCTTAGGGCAAAGGGCCTCCTAGAATAGATTATATAATTTATTTAAGGGTTTATAGGCCAGAAAGAAATATTACTAGTCTTTAGCGGATACTAAAGCCCCCCTATTGTAGTTATAATAGGAATACTATAAGGATTACCCCTCTCGCCTATACTCTTCCTTTTCTTTATAAGCAACCTACTAGACTCCTTTAAGGAAGGGGCGACCTAGGGGATAGGCTTCGTTAATAATATAAACCTAATTATATACGGGCCAACAGCCGTAAAGAACTGCAGAACACTAGAGAAAGCCTATAATACCTATATAGAATGGGCAAGACGACATAAAGTCCAATTCTTACTAGAGAAATACTAGCTAATCCATTTTATAAGAAAACGCAACCAATCTATAGATCTTTAGCATGTAATTTATATCTAAGGCTTTAAGGGTTAACTAGTTTAGGGCCTAAGGGTATTAGGAGTATGGGTAAACAGCAAGCTTTAGTAGAGCGTATATACGGCGTAAGCAGCCCATAAGGGCTAAGTACAGTATATTATATTATTTAGGATTATTAATTCTATATAGGGTCTATGCTTTTAGAGGTCACGCCTACTATATACAGCAGTTGTCCGGCCTACTATAATGTATAAATCTAGTATCTGGGCTATTAGTGAAACCGAGAAGGGCCCCCCTAAATCACTCCTTAAACTACTCTAAAAGGTTTAAATAGTATACCTCTGGAGTATAATAGGCGGGTATAAGCGAACGGCCGCAGTACTCCTTAAGAAGGAAGCTAATATCCCCCCCCTATAACTATATATTAAAGCCGCCGCAATATAAAGGGTATAAAATAAATGTAACTTTAATGTTATAAAGTATATTAAGACACGCCTAAATAAACTATAGAGGGACCCTAGGGTGCCTTATAGGAGAATAATCTAATAACCCTAAAGTAGGGAAGATATACTAGAGAAATAGGTAAAGAAAGTAAAAGAAGAATAGTGTAGTGTTAGGGCCCATGCCTATATAGAGGAGGAAGGGAAACGCGTAAGAGGCCAGTAAAGACGACAGCAAGAAAGAGAAAGGAGCTAAAGTAGAGCATAAAAAAACGCTAGGAAACTATCAACCGTAATATAATACTAGTTAGACTAGCGCTAAAAAGGCGTATAGGAGTTAAAGGTACAGAGGCTAACTTAGGCAAGAGTAACCTAAGCTATAGCATGGTTAACGCCATAGGGGGTAAATACTTAAGGGCTCTAAGAAGGCCTAACAAAGGCAGAAAATATAATAGTAACACTCCTAAGAACAGGAATAATAGGATTAAAAGATTGGCTCTATTGGGTAGGCGTCCTAGTAGGTAGCCTAAGATATAAATATAGCTAGCTAAGACAGACACCAAAACATATAATACTATTATGCCCCTTACGCACTAACTAAGAAGTAATACTCTTAGTAGCTGGCACAGAGAACTATAATACACTGCTCTTAATATAAAAAGGTCTTAAGGCGGTTACCTAGTGGCTTATTAGCTAAAATATACTAAACTAGTTCCGGGTTATAAGGGAAATAGTAATAAAAGGCAATAGGGCGGGTATTAGGCGCCCCCTAATAACTCTACAGTAGTAGAGTAAAGTTTGCGATACTAGCGCGTCCGTAGGCTTGTTACGGCAGCAGTGGTTCCTAAGGAGGTTAAAAAGTAAGGTAGTAGAGCACCACAGGTGACTTGCAGGTGCCCTGTAGGCGCTATGTAGGCGAGTCCTAAAAGGCGGGGAGATAGATTACGGGGTTTTCTTAAATAGAGTTTTCTCCCTATATGTATATAAGGAGTAGTCCGCGTAGGCCCAATAGGGATCCAAATCGGACGTTAAGCAATAAATAATAATAATAATAATATAACATTTCTCGTACCTAAAAGCTTACTCTTAGAGCCTATATTAGGTATCTAGTAGGGTATAATTTAATAAATATCTTTTAGATATATATACTAAGCGAAAAAAAAGTAATTTAAATAAGAGACGTTATATTTAATAAGAAACTAGTCTATAATAATAGCCAGCTAAATCTAGTAAATTTACTTTTAAAAAAAGTCTAATTAAATACTAGATATAATTAACGTAACTAACCTTAATAGGATACTTTAGAAAGACCTAGTAAAAGATATAAGTAAAGACAATAAAATTCTAGATAAAATTTAAGTTAAAAATAATAGAAATTAATGTATAGATTTTTATAGAAATTAGGACTATAAGGAGCTAGATACTTAAAACAATAATATAATTATAGTAGACACCTCTAAGACTAATTCTTTACCTAGCCTTCCTATACCAGAATTAACGCCAGAGCCTTAATTAATTCCTACTAATATAGAATCCTTAAGCACCTTTAGATCCTCTGCTCTATTAACCCGTTAATGCTCTAGTTTTAAGTATATTAAAATTAACTTAGAGAAGTTAAGAAAAATAGACTTAGCTAAGGTCTTTAAGGATAATATTATATAAGGAAGAAGATTAAAGAAGCCAATAAAGCAAAATAAAGCTTATTTAACTTATTTTAAAGATATAGACACCTTCTAACTACTTTGGGTAGCGTTTTACGCAGGCCTTAAATATTAAAGGAAAATATACTGTAATAAGCTTCTACCTCTACCTAGGAATTAGAAGGAGCTGCTAACTTACTAATATAAGGCAGAGTTTCTAGTAGCCGCTATAAAGGAATATATAGATCTAAAGAATTATAGAAAGTTTAAAGTTGTAAATAAGACTTTATCTATTAAAACAGTACCTATTATATAGGTATTTACCTATAAAATAGACACTAATAGATATCTAATAAAGTATAAAGCCCGACTTTACGTAAGAGGTAATCTATAATAGTTAATCTATAAGGACATATATACGGCAACTCTGGCAGTTAGGGTCTTTAGAGCCCTCGCAGCAATTATCGCAGTATTTAATTTAGACGTTTAGTAGGGCGACGCTATTAACGCGTTCGCGAACAGTCTAATTAATAAGGTAGTCTATATTAAGTATCTAGACAGATTTACTATTAAGGGCAAATATTTACTATTACGCAGAGCTCTCTATAGACTTTAATAATCGCTATATCTTTAGTATAACGACTTTAGTAATAAACTTATTAAATTAGGGCTAAGACCCGTTAGTAGGGATCTATACCTCTACTATAATAAATCACTAATTATCTTCTTCTATATAGACGATATCTATATCGCCTTAACTAAAGAAAATTAATTAAAGCTTTAGAGCTTTAAGAAAGCACTAATAAAGAAGTATAAAATAAAAGATTTAGGTAACCTATTTTAGTTTCTAAGGATTTAAATCATAAGATATAGAAGTTAAAGAAAGCTTTAGCTCTATTAAGACTTCTATATTAAGAAGATTACTAATTTATTTTACCTAACTAATATACGCTTAGTTAGTATACCTATAAATATTAATAAGCTTCTACCTAATCTAAAAGAAGCTTTAAAATAGGACACCTATATATACTAAAGGATAGTTAGATCTCTATTATATGCTACCTATATTATAAGGCCCAATATAGCTAGAGCTTTAAGTAAGCTATTAAAGTTTCTATAAAACCCCTTACCTTTATATAACGCCGCAGTTCGTTAAGTAATTATATACCTATATTAAACTAAAACTCTTATAATTAAATACTTAGAATAGAATATAGGAAGCTAAGCCTTTATAGGGGTAAGTACCGCGGCGTTTAGAGATAATTTAATAAGTAGATATAGTACGGAAGGATATCTATTGTAAGCTTTGCAGTGTGGGAGAATTGAGTAAACGACTTAATTGTAAATCTATGGAAATCAAGAGGAATATATACACAAAAGTAGAGCCCTAACAGTAGGGTCTATAACTTAATCTTTAACTCATTTAAGTTATATATAAGGTATGCGAGATATATAAAGGTAGTGCTAATACTGTCTTAGAGCCTTCCAGGCTATAGTCTAATATCTCGGTATAGTACCGGTAGTCGGTTACACACACCCCTAGATTTAACGGTGTAGTTAAAGCTATAGAAAATAAAAATAAAGGTAGGGGCTATACCACAATAGGAAATTTAGATACAATTTGGGAGTAGTAAAAGAATGGGGTAACTGTGACGGATATTGCGAATATCGCGGATATTGCGGATATTGTAAATAGAATTAATTAATCTAATGTTAAATATCTACTAAATTCAACTGCTTTATCTATACTTCGTACTTTTGACGAGGTAAGATTTTGGTAAGGCCGTCGGCAGGCATTTTGTCTATAGGAACCCATCATACGTTAATCTTTTTATCTTGGACTTCCTGTCTAAGCCAGTATTAATAGACGTCAATGTGTTGAAGCTTGGTATTAAGTTTTAGTGTATCCTGTCTTAGTAGGCGTATAGTCTACATATTGTTGCAGAGTAGGGTAAATTCACGTTCTAAATTAAAGCTGATTGCCTTAAAGAATCGTTGCCACCAGATAATTTCAACGGCAGTAGTAGATAGGGAGAGAAGCTCCGCTTTAGTAGTTAAACGAGTAATAGATTGCTATAGGGTTGCTTTCTAATTAATTAGGCCTCCAAATAGCATAAAAATATATCCTTAAAAGCTCCGTCTAGTCTTTTTATAGTCCGCAAATACTACGTTAGATGCTCCGTAAAAGGTGACGTCTTCTCCTTTAGGGTTTCTAAAGTAGACGTTTGCTCCAAAAGCTTCCCCTAAGTATTTAATAGCTATAGATTTTGTTCTAAGGCAGTAGGCAATAGCTTAGTTCGCTGCGTCAAGGTGTCCCTAATTTAGATTAGTAAAGAATTTAGCTAGCTTAAAATGCGTCTTGGTAATATTAGGCCTTTTAAATACGGTAAGGTATATAAGAGAACCAACCCGCTGCTAGTAGGCTAGTGTTCTTTAAGGGCTTATCTACTAGTCAGACAGAATCAGTTCTTCAGTAAAAAGTAGTAACTTAGGAAATCTACCTGGTTAAATATTAAATCGTTTGGCTATCTTTTTAATATAGGAGTCTTGGTAGAGCTAGAGCTTTCTACTTACTTAATCTCGCTTAATTTAAATACCTAGGAACTACTATAGGTCTCCTAGCACACGGATCTTGTATTAGTATAGTAGTTTAGCTTCAAATTCTTCTAGTCTTAGAAGGTCCTTTTTGGCAAATAGAACGGCAATATCGTTTACGTAGAAGAAGATAATAAGTCGTCTATCGGTAAATAGGCGGTTAGTACCTAGGATAGGTTTCAATCCAAATTTGGCTAGGGTACTAGTAAGCTCTTTATACTATAGTAGCGGTGATATTTTTAGTCTATATAGCGCTATAAGTAGCTCTAGGATATGTCCATTTTAATTAAATTCTTCTAGGCAGTAGCAGTATACTAGTTTACTGAGCTTAGTATTTGTAAATGCGTTTACAGCGTCATACTATTAAATTTCCAAATTAAATGCGGCTGCTATAGCCATAAGGGCACGGAATATTCGAGCAGCTAGGGTTGCTACATAGGTCTCTTCTTCGGTAATCTATAGGTCTCCGCGGATGCACAGTTAAGCTTTAAGCTTTTATAGGTAGCCATTGCTATTAAGCTTATATTTAAAGACCTATTTTAGTAAAAGGATCTGTTTATTATATACTTCTACTTTTAATACGGTCTTAAATATCCCTCGGCGTTTTAGGTCATTATATTCTTTTTCTATAGCCTTTTAGAAGCCAGTAGTTAAAGGATACTTTCTTAGTTCTTTAAGGTTCTTTAGTTTAGGAGGAAGATTGTTATAATATAGAGATAAGGATAAGGATCTAGTTTAGCGAATATCCTTTACTAGTCCTGTAGCAAATCCAGCGTAGTAACCAAATAGGGTAGATAGATTGGCTAGTGCTATCGCATACGCTTAACGTTAAATTCATTTTAATCCTTCTAGTAGGATAAGGTCGGCAAAAAGTTCGGCCAAAACTTCGTTAACTTATAGAGCTATATTAGATAGTTCTGGCGAACTTAGCTAAAAAGGGGTTATTTCAATTATATCCAGAATATCGTCTTAAAGTCCTTTTGGTGTAGTGTTTATTTCTAGTAAATCTAGAGATACCGTTCTGCTAGGAGTTGGTAACTGCTTAGTATTCTTTATAGGAGGTTCTACCAAATCGTTTAATTTAGATGTAGTCGTTTAATCTATATTTAAGGTAGGTCTATATAGAATAGATTTATCCTTAGATTTATCCTTGTGGAGAGGTTTTGGTAGACTAATTATCTAGAGGGTATCTTCTAATGCTTCCCTTAGTAGGTAGTCGATGTCTTAACCCTTAGGGTCATAGAACAAGGTCTTGTTAAATATAATATCTCTAGTTCGGATAACCTTATAGAGACTTAAAATCTAGATACGGTAGATATTAGTTAAATTATAGCCGACTAGGTGTCCAATTAATACACGAGGAGCTAGCTTGTCTCCCCCTTTAACTTATTTATCCAGTGTATAGGTCTTATAACCGTATACGTGCATATAGGTAAGTAATAGCGTCTTACCGTAGGCGATCTCATACGGAGTTTTCTACCCTAGTTACTCATTTAGGGTTCGATTAAGTGCGTAGCTAGTAGTAAGGAAAGCTTCTAGTCCTAGAGATAGGGGTAAGGACGCTTCTAGCTGCATAGCCCTTAATCATTCTATAAGGGTTCGTCTAGATTATTCAGCTCCACTATTTTATTCTTTAGTATACGGTGCTTGACATTTGAAGGTAATGCCTTCGTCTGCGCACTATATCTATAAGGTATCTCTTATCTGTCCAAAAGCTCGTTTATTATTGCTCCAGAAGAAGATAACATCTTAGTAAAATTGTAATTTAATCAATTAATATATCTTATAAATAGTAAGTAGGACGGTAGCTTTATCCTTATTCTTAGATATAAAAATAAAATTTAATTTAGAATACGTGTAATAGAAATACATAATATATCTATCGCCGTTATAGCCTAGTTCTCTAAGGCTAATGATATTAAATGCGAGCCGTTTAAATGGTTAAGTAGCTGGAGATTCGTATTCTTATCTTTAAGAGATCTGCTGCGTGTGCTTTACTAATAAGCAAACTTCACATTTAACTTTAAGCGGTGCTCGTTCGTTAATTAGCTCTTTAAGCTCTGCGCCATTAACGTGCTTAGGAAGCTACTTAATAGCGTTAGGTCCTACATGGCCAAGTATTTTGTGCCATTTTATAGCTATAGCTCTAACTAGTTTACGGGCCATTCTGCTTAGCTAATATCTTCTTATTAAGAAGGTCGATTAAGTTATTAAATCTAGGGTAGGCTGTCTATACATTAGTGCCCAGTGGCCCCCTAGTCGTTTCGCATAGCATACTATTTCGCCAGTTACTAGACGGTATAGTAAGTTTCGTCCTAAGTCGAAATAGATATCGTTATTAGTAGCTCTTAAGAGTGCTACAATATTTATAAAAAAGGTAAATGCTAGTGCTACGTAGGATAGCTTCATTTTTAACTTCCTAGTAGGTGTATTAATAGTAATGGTTACTATTCCGTAAGCTTAAATCTTTTTAAAATTTCCGCTAGCAATTAGGTAGTCGTCTTCTACTACTAGGTATAAGAAGGTAAAGTCTTCTTTATTATTGTAGACGTGTGTATCTACGCTAGGGTTAAGTATCTAGGTGTTCTGGAGTTTAAATAGTATTTAACCAGTACTAAATACGGCAGTATGGCTAGTCGGTGTTATAGAAGGTGGGGTTTTAGAGTTAAAATTAATTATAGATTCTATATTTTTCCTTACTCCCTATTCTTCTTTTATGCCTTTTTAGATTTAATTAACGATGCGTTTAATCTAAGGTGTAGATAAGATCTTTTTATCTACTTCCTTCTGGACGTCTAGGTTTGGCTTCTATCCTTAAGGGCGCTTCTGCTTAGCAATGTAATAGCAGTTACCGAATTAATGTACGAGGCCGTATACGTATTCCTTATGCCATTTTAAATTAGAATTAGAATTGCTGTCTAGATTAGAATTTAAATTATTTTAAAGGGTTATAAATATAGAGCTATTAGTAGGGGTAGCAGAGAATACTACTTGCTGCATACGGTAGTGCTCCTTAAATTCCTTAATTAGATTAATAATAGATGGGGCGTCTTTATTCTTCCGTTCTTTCCTAATAAGGTCTACCTCTAGTGCTCCTATAAAACTAGAAGAGATGGGTTTAATTACTTAAACGAAATCATAGTGTGGCCTAAATCCCTGCATATCTAGTAGCTCTAATTACTCCGCAAGCTTATAGACGCTCCGCTAGCTATTTAACTATTTATTAATGCTCTACTTTTTATTATAGGCTCTTAGAGCCGTGTATTAATTAAGGACGTCGTGCTTTTGACCTAAGGAGGTAGGGGTAAGTGTAGTCTTTAATGCTTAAAGCTGTTCGTGTACCGTGTTAAGGCCGTTAATAAGTAGAAGGTAGGCTACCGATGTGGTGCGAACGATGTAGTTGCTGATATCGTTTATAGCCTGTTTTCGCTTCTCGTATACGCATAGATCGTCCTTGTATTCGGCGTAGAGCTGGTTATAGGCAGTAAGCTTAATTTAGTCCAGTTAAGCTATCGATGTAGCATTAGGAAGTACATCCGCTAGTACGGGTCGATGCGGTAGTTCTAGCTTTAGAAGCTCGTCTTTTGTAGATGGGTCAATATACTTCTATACCTCATTAGTTATGGCTGTATCTTAGATAATAAAGAACCATTAGATCCAATTTAATGGCTAGTTAAGGATAAGGTTAACTTTTAATTCGTTAGTGGTGGTCATTTTTAGGATTTATGGTGTCAGGCAGGGTCCAATTGGTGGCTTAGCAAAAACCTTATTTTAACATTCCGAACTCTTAATTTAATTCATCAGTTCGTTCGTCGGTCAGGTACGTCAGTCGGGTACGCCAGTCGGGGTCAACCGTTCGTTCGTTTAATAGGTAAAGAAGCTTAAGACACTTACAAAGGTAATAGAAGTAGTGACTTCTTAAATGAGGTAATAGATTGATTGCTCAGCAGGTAGTGCGATCCGGGCTTATAACTATAAGCTTTGCAGTGTAAGAGAATTAAGTAAACAACTTAATTGTAAATCTATAGAAATCAAGAGGAATATATACACAAAAGTAGAGCCCTAACAGTAGGGTCTATGACTTAATCTTTAACTCATTTAAGTCATATACAAGGTATGCGAGATATACAAAGGTAGTGCCAATGCTGTCTTAGAGCCTTCCAGGCTACAGTCTAATGTCTCGGTACAGTACCGGTAGTCGGTTACATCTATTTACCCTATTTAGAGGAGTAATTAATTAGCGCTCTACTAAGTAGACGCTAGTAATAAAGTTAAGTATAGAGGCAGAGCTTATAGCTCTATCCTATATAGGAACTAAGTTAATTTAGTAGAGTCGCTTCTTTAAGGAAATTAAGCTATTCTTAGATAAGAAGTAAATAATCTACTATAATAATCTATAGATAATTTAACTGCTTATCAAGGACGGATAAGAGCTCTCTATAAAGCTTTAATATATTAATATATACTACTACTAGCCACGCTAAGAAGTACAAGATAATTAAATTAGAATTAATTAGATACCTACTACTACTATAGTTATAAACGGCTTAATAAAGGCCCTACCATATCAGAAGCATAAAGACTTTATTTAATAATTAGATCTCATTAATATTAAGGATTTAATTTAATTTAATTTAAATAATATTTAGACAAGGTAACTCTATAGAGGATTTCTTTAACTTAACACTAAATTAATATCGTGACTTTTTCTATTTTCTATTTAGCTGCTTAGTTAAGACTAAGTAGCTAGGGGGGTATATTGAACGTTAAGGTCACTGTCAAGTACCACCTTATAACTTACACCCTGTTTCTTACCATCGTATATCTTACTATCTATTTTCTATTACCTATTTATTACCTATTACCGACTGAGTGGCAATACCGACCTTGTAGCGATTAAGTAATAGTTCCAAATCGTCGTCAGTGTCGTCGTCAGTGTCGTCGTCAATCTTTTGCCCCTACCTCATGTATATAGAGAGCTTCTAGAGCCAGCTTCAATCGAGAGAGTTCTTCTCAGTGACTTGTCCGTCCGACACAAAACTCACCTTTCCCAAGTATGGGCTCTAGAAGGCAGCCACTGTTCAGCGGTGTGCCTTTCAAGTTTCATAGATTTTGTGGAGATGCGATTAAATTTCCAAAATCATGAAGATAATTTGAGGACTCTTCAAAAAATTTATGTTCTACAAGGTAGTCTGTATTCGACTATCTCCAGCCTCCCTAGATATTTTTGTCAACCTATAAAATACGTCCTATTTGGCTTCGCCAAAAGGACCGGTCTTTTTGAGCCAATTGGGCGATCGACATATTTACCCCACAATAACCAGTGAAGTAAGTCACAGCATCTTCATCTACGCAAAGATAGGACAAAGCATGTAAAAGCAATCACTCATTTAGCTGACCTGCACTTCACCGTAGGAGCATCCTACTCTGGCCTCTTTGACAATCCAACCTCCAACTCCTCCATCACAGCCCGTAAACCGTTTATTACTCGACATTGCTTGGCGAAAGGCACAGTGCGGAACTTGCGCCTCAGCCGTTGATAATCGAGATCTAGAAGAACCGCACAAGGTTCTCGTCTGCGATCAATCTCCTTGCTGCGCTACATCGCCATCGAAATCCAGCTCTGATTTCTTACTCTGGCCGTTTTTAGCTATTGGTGTTGACGGAGGGAAAGGTTCTTCTGAATTGATCTGGTTAATGATGGATTGATTGCAATCGTTGTTATAACCGGCTCTATTTTTATGCCCACCAGCGGTGCGGTTGGTATCTTCACGGAGACTCTTGCCATTGAGGCAAAGAGTCAGGATATCGGCATCGGCAGTCGCGGGTTCTTTGAAAGGCTCTTCTTCAGTATCGAAATGATTTTGTAGATTATTCTCTAGGTCCTTGACAACACTAATCCGCCTTATGCCTCGCTTGCAATAGTCAACTAGCTCATTGGAGTTACTAGATGTGGAGCCAAGTTCTAAGACCGGTAACAGGCCCTCAAGTTCCTCTTCTGCTGAGAGCGGCACCAATGGTGTATTACCAGAGATATCGGCTTCGGACATGTACTCTGCAGATGAACCTTCGGATAAGGGTGGGCTCGAAATCTCATGATACTGCTGAGCCTCTTGTTCTCGAACTTGACTTAGACTGTTAAACCGATCTTCGCTCGCATCCGGTTCTGAATTGATGGAGAGCTGAGAGTCTTCAATGTTTTCAATGTGGGGAGCCATTTATCTCAGAGTTTGTTGCACGAGAGTCCAGCGAGATTCGAAGTTGCTCTGAAATACGGGTCAAGAGTTGGATGCATGGCGACCTAGATGACGGGTAAGGAGAAGAAGCTGAAACCGACCCTGGGGTCGTGTAATGGTTGCTAAAGCGGTCTTGTAAAGAGATGGTGTGTCGCATATTGATGAGGGTAACACTGCCAGTACTTGGCGACTGCGTCATTGGCGGCGGTGAGAAAGAAATTATGGCTTGAGGGCTTCCAAGATTGTTACAAGCATTGAGAACACGAAGCAGACGTGCGCTACAGTTATCCTGCGCAAGCTGAGTTTGATGCTCTAGATAATTCGAAGGCCCCGCTGGGGAAGCATTACTGGCGGTCCAGGGGAGAGAACATGGAAGCCACTTTGGGAAGACATTTTCAGTTTACAGGGTGTAGATGGAGTGTCTTGACTGAAAACATAAAGATACTAAGATATAAATGTAATTGGTGTATTGCCCTTGCAAAATCTGATGAATGAGACTTCGGTTTGTGAATCAAAAGGTTGCTATGACTATCATGTCTTTTAGGTATTGATAAAATTTCTTCTCAACACTTAAGTGAAGGCAGACATAAAAAATAAATTGCAGTATGTGGATCTCCGAGTCATTTTCGAGTTGCGAGGAGCAAAAAAATCGTAGAATATGCGATGTTTAATGGGGAATAATTGAGCTGTGGTGGCCCTTACAATAGGAGGCCGTATGAGCGTCATGAAGGATCTTCAATCAGTTCTTCAACACACAAATCTGTAGAGCACTAATTAGAGGCTGTCGATCGGTAGTCCGTGCACCGATGAGTAAGTAAAGAACAGTGTGGCCAAAAATTACGATAAGCGAATTGAAATAAATCGATATCCGATAATCCGATATCCGATATCGATTTATTTTAATTCGCTTATCGTAATATATGTTAGATCGCAA
>Ga0307515_10003233_pt1 | contig 34482 bp, 5 predicted proteins | sample 17_EM_MG_FD_194513 | JGI IMG/M metagenome (GOLD analysis project Ga0307515, IMG submission 194513) | Populus trichocarpa ectomycorrhiza microbial communities from riparian zone in the Pacific Northwest, United States - 17_EM | ecosystem: Host-associated > Plants > Roots > Unclassified | place...
AAATTACGTACTTATAGGGCCTCCTCCCGTCTATAAATACTCCCTCCTCTATACCTTCCTCTCTTCTTCTTTCTTCTTCCTTATAAGAGCTAGAGGTACTCTAATACCCCTCCCTAGTCCCTACTAAAGGATCTATTAGTTAATATAGCAATATAAATAGCATTAAACGACAAAACGGGCGAGAAAGGACAGAAAAAATAGAGGAGCCTCCAGTATGTATTAGTTAAGCAATATCACTGGCTATATTATAGCTACCTAATCTCCTATACTCGCAGGCCTCCTCCTATTTATAAATACTTCCTCCTCTACACCTTTCTCTCTTCTTTTCTTCTTCTTTATAAGAGCTAAAGGTGCTCTAATATTCCTCCCTAGTCCCCACTAAGGGATCTATTAGTTAACGTAGTAATATAAATAGCATCTAATAAGAAAACGGGTGAGAGAGGAGATAGAAAGGACGGAGGGGCGTTTAGTAGGTGTTAGTTAAGTAATATTAATGTCTATATTATAGCTGCCTAATCTCCCGTTCATAGGCCTCCTCCTATTTATAAATACTCCCTCCTCTATACCTTTCTCTCTTCTTTTCTTCTTCCTTATAAGAGCTAGAGGTGCTCTAATACTCATCCCTAGTCCCCACTAAGGGATCTATTAGTTAATGTAGTAATATAAATAGCATCTAATAAGGAGATAGGTTGTCACGAAGTAAGTATAAGCGACGATAATATATAGCAAGATAGATATTATTAAGCTATGTATATAAACTGTGTGAGAAGTTAAGACGTTATATAAGGAGAGAAGGCAGGAAAACGGGAAGAAAGGGTATATATCGTTAGCTTAGTTGCTTAGTTAATATATATATAGAGCAGAATAGGATTTAGGTAGTAGTCTTGGCAGAACTTAGCAGGATTTAGTAGAACTTGGCGGAATATAGCAGAATATAGCAGATTGCCGTTAGATTGCCGCAAATTACCGTCTTATAGTTAGTCTTTAGTTACTAAGTTGGTAGAAACAGGTAGATATATATAAGGTGTTACGGGGGTGTCCCATAATAGTACCCCCCCTTTAAACTTAAGCTTCTGCGAGATAGGGCTGTAGTAGTTCTAGATAGAGTTTATAAAAGTCTTCTGTGGCTTATATAAGTCCTATAGAGTTAATAGGTTCCCATAAGGGCTTAGTAAAGCCTCTCTATTTCGTGAGATATATATATTAACGTTTCCGTTTATTATACTTAATATCATTAATTCTTTTAATAAAGTACTCGTTCTCACTATCTACTTTAACTAGTAGGGGAGGGTCTTATATCTGTCCGGGCAGGGCGTCTAATATAGGAGTAGCGGGGTAGAGGACTAACGTGTGGAATACGGGGTGGATTTTAACTGTATTAGGGAGCTTTAGTTAGTAGGTATAGGAGGAGACAACCTTCTTAACCTTATAAGGGCTAGCGTTCTTCTAATTAAGCTTCTTAGTAGGTTGTTTTATATTTAGATTTCTTATATCTAGCTAGATAAAGTTACCAATTTAGTAAACTAGTGCTAGGGTTTATTTCTTATTCGCTGCGGCTTTATAGATAGATTAAGCCCATATTATTTTATTAGTAAGGAACTATTATAGTTCCTCTATCTTCTCTATAAATTTATTTACTTTTATAACTTATAAGGCGTAATAAGCAGGGTAAGGAATATTACTAAAGGATTTGAAACCTATTTATAGATACTAGCCGTAGTTAGCTAGGAACGGGGAGACCTTTATGGTTTCTAAGACGGAATTATTTGCGGTAAACTCGGCGAATGCAAGCCAGTTAATCTAGTTATCTTATAAGTACGACGTATATATTTAAATATACTGTTCCATTATAGCGTTTATATATTCTATTTAACTATCTATTTCCGGGTAGTATACCGTAGATAATAGTGCTTTAATGCGGAGTTAGGTAGTTAGTTTTTTTTAAAATACAGAGATAAACTGGCTGCCTCTATCGGAGATAATCGTTTTAGGGAGTCCGTGGAGTTTCTATACGTAATCTAGGAATAGTTGGGCGATAGTAGGTGTTAATATATTAGGGCAGGCGATTAAGTGTCTTATCTTAGATAGTCGGTCTATAACTACTATAATATTCGTGCAGCCCTTATTTATAGGGAGGTTAATAACAAAGTTAATTAAGATGTCCTTTTATCTTCGGTCTAGAATAGGCAGTGGCTTTAGAAGGCCGTTATATGTCTTATATAAAGCTTTAGCTTATTGGCAGACGTAATAGCTAGAGATATACCTTTATATTATGTTATATATATTCAGCTAGTAGTACTCCCGTTAAAGTAGCTCTAAGGTTTTTCCTTAGCCTAGGTAGCTGGCTACTAGTAAGTTATATACGTGTTTAAGGAGCTTAAGCTTAAGTTTATTATAATTAGGGATAACTAGACGGTTCTAGTAATATAAGCGGTTTCCGCAAGCTTTATATTTACTTAAAGAGATCTTCTTAAAGCGTCTAACGCTATCTTAAATTAGCTTAAGTGTCTCTTAGATAAACTCGTTATTTAGGTATTTGTTAGTTATAATCTGTTTAATTAGTTAATTAGTTATTTTAAGGACTTATACTATAAGATCTTTAGTAGGAGGGTTAAACAGTTTAGGACAAAGTAGGGTCTAATTTTAGTAAGAACGTGCCTCTTCTAGTACTAGCGCGTCTTGCAAGCGTTAAGTTAGGGCATTAGGCTTTTGGCCTTAAACGCCTAGGCGGTATATAATTAAGAATCGGAAATAAGATAGGTATTCTAACCAATAGGCCTGACGGTGGCTTAGCTGTTTTATGGTCGTAAAGTACTACAGGTTCTTATAATCGCTAAGGACCTTAATTAGAAATCTAGCGCCTTCTAGTTTAGGTTACTATTGCTTAAAGTATCTAATAATAGCTAGTAATTCCTTGTTGTAGATCTTATAGTTATATTTAGCTAGGCTTAGTCGTTTTAAGTAGTATGCCATAGGGTACAATATTCCCTCTTTATTATATTAAGACAGGATGCCTCTAGTAACGTAGTTAGATAAGTTAGCTTCTATAATACTTATTTAGTTTAGGTCGAAGTATTAGAGCACGGGTGTAGTAGTAAATATAACCTTTAGATAAGCAAAGGCCTTTTTACATTCCTTATTAAAGATAAAGGCTTTATCTTTTTGGGTTAGAGCTATAAGGGGTAAAACTAGGGCGGAGAAGTTGTTAATAAACCGTTAGTAGAAATTGGTAAATCTTATAAAGGCTCTTACGTCCTTAACATTCTCGGGTTTTTGCCAGTTTATAATTGCTTCGATTTTCTTTAGGTCTATTTATATGCCGTCTATAGAAATAAGAAGCCTAAGGTATAGGACTTCCGTCTTATAAAACTCGCATTTATCTATATCTAATTATAGACTAGCTCCATATAGGGCTTATAGGATAAAATTAACGTATTTCTGATATTTAGTTAGGTTATTACTGTATATTAAGATGTCGTTAATATAAGTAGTACAGAAGATGTCCAGGTAGGGGCGTAGGGTATTGTTTATATAATGTTAAAATAAGCTTAGAGTATTTATAAGGCTAAATGGCGTTACTAAGTATTTAAATAATCCATACTAAGTACGAAATGCGGTAAGCTATTTATCTCCCTTTGCTATACGGAGGCGGTTAAATGTAGAGATAATATTAAGCTTTATATAGTAGTGAGCCTTACTTAATCGGTTTAGTGTCTCCTGTATTAATGGGATTAGGTATTAGTTCTTAATGGTAACGGCATTAAGAGCTCGGTAGTCTATATAAAAGCGCAGTCTACCGCCTAGTTTCTTAACGAAGATTACTGGTGCGGCTATAGGTGAAGAGCTTACCCTAATAAATCCTTTGCTTAGGTTCTCGTCTAAATACTTCCGTAGCACTTAGAGTTTATTTTAAAACATCCCGTATAAGGGTCTAAATCTAGGCTACTTTCCTTCTTCTAGTACAATCTTATAGTTATACAATCGGTATTCTAGTAGCTTATTAGCTTCCTTCCATAAGAATACCTTTAGGCAGTTATAGTATTCTACTAATACCTTTGTAGTAGGGTCGGTGTGCTTCTTTATTATTAAGGCCTTCTTAATATTAGCTATAGTAATAGTAAAGATCGTATATTCGGGTTTCTTAGCGAGTTGCGCTAGCGGGGTAGCTCTAATTATATAGATATTTAGGGCGTTAAGTAGGCTCTGGTTGTCTATAGTTTCTTATATAGTTCCTTACTTAATTTTAGGTTTGGTATTAGGTATAGAGTTAGTATTAGATTTAGGTTCGGGTTCTTTAAGTATGCTCTTTATAGTAGAGTACTAGTCCTTCTAGTATTTTCGTATGGTAAGCTTAAGCTTTTATTTAGCGCGGGGTAGTATAGTACTTAGGGTCTATTCGTGGGGTTTAGTGGAATTTTTAGATCCTTAATAGGTATTGGTGGAATTCTTACGTCGGTAGAATTTAATGGAATTCCTAGGTTAGTGAAATCTAGTAAATTCCTCAGGCATAGGGTAGACATTAGTGGAAATCTTAGGCTAATAGATTTTAGTGGATTTCCTAGATTTTAGTTTAGGGTTAGAGTGGCAAGTTATAAGGCACTTCTACTTATAATGGGGGGCGGTAAATAGAAGCCTAAGGTTATCCTAATTAATGGTTACCTTATATAGCTTTATCTAGGGTTATTTAAGGATCACTAGGTGACCTAGGGTGGTAACAAAAAGCCTAATTAGTTCTTCGTGGTTTAGGTATTAGAGTCTTAGGTATACTACGTAGGTAATTTAGCCTAAAACTATGCGTTTGCCATTAAATCTAAATACGTTAATATGCCGGTTAAGGGGGGTTAGGGTAAAACTATTATCTTACGCGAAGATCTTATTAATAAATCCTATACTACTAGCTCCTGTATTAATTAGGACTTAAATATTAGCCTATTAATTATTCTGCCAAAGATAACAGTTAACGGTTATGCTATAATCTTAAGAGTTAGAGTTCGTAATATCTAAAGTATTTAATAAGATTCTAAGGCAGAGCCGTCCCGGAGAGCAACTTAACTCTAAAACGTGCCTTTTAGTAGTAAGTAGGAAGGGGTTCCTATAGAGCGTCGGTTGTAGCTTCGCCCTTATAAGTAGTGCTTACTAGATATAGGGCTAGAACTAGGTAAAGATTGGGGACAGTAACCAGAAGATTAATGTAGTAAACGGCTGCTAGTATTAGCCGTTTGTAAATCGTTTTAGGACGTAGGTAAGGGGATAAGATAGTATTTTAAGATGTAGTCCTTACTTCCGCACTTAAAGTAAAGGCCTAACTTAATACGTCTTTCTTATTTGGGGGACCCTAGTAGGGCGTACTCTAGGGTTCCAGTGTTAATATCCATGGCGTTAGGGTGCTTAGGCTAAGATAATAACTTAGTAGACGTTTATGGGGTTGCCGTATTATATCGGGAGGCGGGTTTCAGTATTAGGCGTAGTATATTATTATACCGTTTATTAATAATATTTGCGTAGGCATTAAGGGCTCCTAGTAGGTCTACACCTATTAAGGAGGTTTTTAGTTTGGGGCTTAGGGATTTAATAAGGCTATTAACCAGTGCAGAGTCGTTCCAGCCAGTCTCCTTTGCGTAATAGTTAAATTCGGAGAAGTATACTAGAAAACTTTTTGTTCCTTAAGCTATATAGTTTATCTTTCTCTAAGTAGTAGCCTGGCGGTTTAGGTCACCGTATATAGCTTTAAGAAGTACAACTAGGCTTTATACTGAGTTCGGTTAGAGGGGTTTAATAAGGTTAGCTGCCTCTTCTCCTAGTTAACTTAGGGCGTAACACAGTTAGTTAGCTTTAGTTAGGTAACGGTTAGCATTACTAGTTAGCTTATTCTTAAACTAGCTTAGAAATAATTAGAGCTCTTAACGTTTACTAGTAAATACTAGAGGGTTAGGTAGCCGTTCGGATCATTACAGTACAATAGTTAGTTTAAGGTGGACAGCTGCTATAAGTTTAGGGCTTACGTTCCGCGTATTTATCTCTAGAGATAGTATCTGGTCTTAAGGCCCTAATATAGGTATCTTAAGTATGCGGATTTCTTCTTAAAGGTCCTCAATTAATCGCTAGTATTGTGCTTTTTATTCAGCTTATTATTAATTTAAAATAGCTTAGTTTTATATAAGGGCGTCTATAAAAGACTTTTATATCTTTGCTAGTTATTCTTAGAGTGCGGATATAATACTAGCGGCCGTTATAGGGGCTTTAGGGTCATTCTATATTTCGGAGGTAGTATATAAGGTTAACGCAACGTAGTATTACGGAGTAAGTATAAGCGACGATAATATATAGCAAGATAGATATTATTAAGCTATATACATAAACTGTATAAGAAGTTAAGACGTTGCGTAAGGAGAGAAGGTAGGGAAATAGGAAGAAAGGGTATATATTATTAGCTTAGTTGCTTAGTTAATACGTACACAAAGCAGAATAGGATTTAGGTGGTGGTCCTGGCAGAACTTAGCAGGATTTGGTAAAACTTGGCAGAATATGGCAGAATATAGCAGATTGCCGTTAGATTGCCGCAAATTGCCATCTTATAGTTAGTCTTTAGTTGCTAAGTCGGTGGAAACAGGTAGACGTGTATAAGGTGTTACGGGGGTGTCCCGTAACATAGGTAAGAGAAAAGATAGAAAGGACGGAGGGGCTTCCAGTAGGTGTTAGTTGAGCAACGTTAATGTCTATATTATAGCTGCCTAATCTCCCGTTTATAGGCCTCCTCCCATTTATAAATACTCCCTCCTCTATATCTTCCTCTCTTCTTTTTTCTTCTTCCTTATAAGAGCTAGAGGCGCTCTAATACTCCTCCCTAGTCTTTACTAAGGGATCTATTAGTTAATATAGCGATATAGATAGTATCGGATAAGGAGATAGGTAAGAGAGGAGATAGAAAGGATAGAGGAACCTTTAGTAGGTATTAGTTAAGCAACGTTAACGGCGGTTTTTGTCACCTAAAAATTGCGTCACGTAATGATATTTGGGAACGCAAATATATACCCCTATCCTATACTTACACCACTACTAAATATTTTAGATTTTATACTCGGAGCTACTTATAATAGGTATTCCTAAAAGATCTGCCGGTTTAAAGCTCTATAATTAAACGTTATTAACGTTTTATATAGGGGTCGTTAATTAAGCTCCCGGGATATAATTTTTAAAGTTTAACACTACACTAATATTATAACCTTTTTGCAGTGGCTAAGCCACCCCTAATCTCCTCCCCCTTCTCCCCCCTCCTATTACTCGGCGCTGAGCTATTATATTATTACTAAGCCATTATATTATCGTACGTCCGAACTAGGTAGGCAATAATATAGTTACTTAATTATATTAGACATCTCTATATATAGTTATATCTCTTCCTATACGCGTATTTAATTAAGTTAGGGTAATAGACTTACTTTAATTTCAGCTATACGGCGATTTAGTTATTAGGTATTAAAAATATTTAGTATATAAAGCTTTAAATTGGAATTATAATCTACTATATCAGATCCTACGTAAAGGGCTCTATATTAAAGCTCTGCAGTCCAAATATATACTAGATTCGTAACCAATATAATCCTTAAGCCCAGCTTAAGTAGGGCGCCTTAGTCACTATAGTAGATCCTTACCTAGCAGTAACTAAGGCGCCTTAATCTTACTACTACTTCTAAATTAAGCAAAAGCTCTATATAGGGGGGTCCCAGGGGGTCTCCCCCTAGAAAACCTTATCTCTATATATATTAATTAAAGTCTATATAATAAAGCTCTAAAATTAATTAGCTTTTTACTTATAAACTTAGGTTAAAATTTACGTTAGGGGATTAACATTCCGCATGTTAATTGGCCCGCAACCTAACTAACTATATTTATATAAAACTACTAGAATTATGTTTAAGGGACATTTCTAATATTTTTTAGGCGCTCCGATAATATCTATAATTTTCCCTATACTCGCGGTTGAACCGCTTAATTACAACGGCTTAAAATACTAAGAAAAGTTCATTAATTAAAGAGACGACCCGATATTCTATGGATATTGGGTCTAAATTGGCCCATAACCCCTAGGAGCCGTACTTATTTTCGCTAAAAAAATGTTGTTATTAAGGATTGTAATATTACCTATAATATTATAATAAGTATACGTATAAGAGCTAAAAATTAATTATTTATAGACCTAGCTTATGCGATTATTTTAAGCCTATATATAGCCCTAGACCTTATATAGGTAGCTTTAATAATTTCGTTAAAAATTATATGTAACTCCTATATAAATTTAGACGATGTAATGAGACTTAGCTATAATATCGCAATAGGCGCATATATAAGGCCTAAAAGTTTATTAATTATAGAGCTGCTTTTATAGATTAATTTAATAATGTTTTTAAAATAATAGCTATTATAGGGGTGTAGATTAATTTCGTTAAAAAGGGTGACTGCTTTTATATATAAACAACGTCGCATCGCTTAAGAAATGTTGGAAAAGTCCCTTAGACTATAAAATTAACTTTTTAATAAAAAAGGTTAGCGATATCCGCTTATGGATATCGTAAGTCCACTAATTAATTCTATGGTCTAAGCTTACTGAGGTAACTTCTAAGGCAAGTCTAATATACGGTTTAGAAATTTATCAGTTCCTTGCGCCAATTTATATGTAATTCTTATATAAACTCGCGCGCTATACTAAATTTTTAGCTATTAATTAATAACGAATTAACGCCTTTATAGATAATTAGCCAACGTTACATTCTAAAACTTTATAAGGTAATTTAAATGCTGCTAAAATTATTGCGAATGGCCTAGTAATTACTACTATATTTCGCCTTAAATAAGCAGATATCCCCTTTAAAGCTCTGCTTAAAACTCTACTACTATTAATTAATAACAAACTAACGCCTTTATAGATAATTGGTTAATGTTATATTTTAGAGCTTTATAAGGTAATTTTAGCGCTACTAAAATTATTACAAACGGCCTAGTGGTTACTGCTACGTTTTGCCTTAAATATTACTACTAAAATAGTAAATATTTAGCCAGAGCTATTAACCGTCACTAATCCTTAACGTTTAACCTCCTATATTAATATTTATAGTAAATAAACACCTAAATAGCTAATATATTATATCTAGGTTAATTCTATACCTTATTACCTGCTTTATTACTCCTTTACTACCTATATAAACGCCTACATAAAAGCCTACACAAACGCCTACATAAATGCCTATATAAATGCCTGTATAAATACCTATACAAAGCTCTATATAAAGCTCTACACGAGGCTTTGCTTAAAGGTCTAGTCGAAGGTCTAGCTAAAGGTCTAGTTAAGGGTCTGGTCGAGGGTCTAGTTAAAGGTTTAGTTAAGGGTCTGGTTAAGAGTCTGCTTAAAGGTCTACTTAAGGGTCTAGTTAAAGGTCTGCTCAAACCTCTACTCGAACCTCTACTCGAACCTCTGCTTAAACCTCTAGTTAAGGGTCTAGTTAAAGGTCTAGTCGAAGGTCTAGTCGAGGGTCTGGTCGAAGGTCTACTTAAAGGTTTACTTAAAGGTCTGCTTAAAGATCTGCTTAAGGCCCTATAGAGCTCTAAAGCTCTACTAATACGCAGCACTAATATACTAGGAGGTCTTACAATCGTTTCTATAAACGTCTCTATAATTGCCCGTACCGTTATCCGTACAAATATCTCTATAAACATCTACGCAAATATCTGCACGAACGCCTACACGAAAGCCTATATAAAGCTCTATATAAAGTTGTTTATAACGCCTTTAAAAACAAGCCTAAATATAAGCTTTACATAAAGCTCTGTATAAGGCTCTGCTTAAAACCCTATATAGAGCCCTAAAGCTCTACTAATACGCAGCACTAATGTATTAGGAAGATTCTATAATTGGCTATATAACCGCCTATATAACCAATTATTATATAATTATTTTTATAGATAGCTTTATAGATAGCTTTATAGACAGCTTTATAAGTATTATATAATTACCTATATAAACGCCTATTATAAGGTAATAAGCTTTATATTACTTAGTTACTAAATAACTTAAAAAGGTAATAAGTATTTAATTTAGTATTAGATATATTATATAGAATAATATATATACTAGTTATAGTTAGTTACTAAGGCACTTAATACCTATATAATTAATTAAATGCTTATAGAAACATCTTTATAAATATCTATATATATATAATTACAGCACCTGTTGTACCAACCGCGTGCTTACGCGTTCGGTACACCAACTACGCGTTTACGCGTACGGTGCACCAACCACCCGCTTACGCGTCTGGTGCACCCCTGAAGCACTAACTAATTAGGGGGAGGTCGCATTAGTATATAGACCACGTAGTCTGCTTTAATACAAGAGACAGTCACCACCATCTAAATGAGCATACGATACTATACGTATTTCGTGCCCCTGGATACAACTTAATTGTACCATTAAGTTAGTATAAACACTGATCAGTAAGCGCGCACAGATCAGCAATTACTTAACACCTCCTACCGAGCGATACACGACAGCGACCACTCGTTTAGACTCCTAGTACAACCTGCTGGAAGGTCGGAAGTCAGGGATTACGGACCTATTACCAACTCTGTATACTTATTTAAGTCTTAGTACGGTTTACCGGAAGTTTATAGACGCGAATACAGACCTGTACAGAACCCCCCATCCTTAAACCTTGAACCCCCTATTCCTACTACACCCTCTTTTAACACCTACGACCTCTTTTTGGACCCCTTATGGAGACCCCCTACCCTTCTACAAACCATTATAGACCTGTTAAGACCTTTACGGAAACCTCTACCCTTCTGCAAACCGTTACGGAACCGTTAATTACTTTTACGGACCATTATAAGACCTCCTCTACCCGCTATAAGCTGCTACTACCCGCTACGTACTATATAGTATGGCAGATATTAGTAAGCAAATTAATAAAGGTTAAGAAAACTAGAGGCAGGGAGTCGACCTTAAGTCCATAACTAATATTAATAACTATATTAACAAAGGTCAAAAGAAGTGGAGATAAGGAGTCGACGTTACGTCTACAAACGACGTTAACGACTATATTAAGTTTAAAATCCTTAAATACGGATACTTTAAGCTTATAAACAATGACCTATGGGAGCAATACTAGGAAGACTTTACGGACTTTACGGAAGCTATTTTTAAGACTTATAACCATATAGCTACCTACAATTTACGAACCCTTTTACGTTACTAAGGTGTATAGGTTAATAAATAAGTTACCATTACACAGTCTTTATATAATACATTATGCGAGGAGGACCAAACGGAATAGACTAAAGAGGAAGTCCTAGACCACATTAATACTAATGGATTCTTTGCCTCTTATAAACTCAACAGGATCTTTATAGGACCTTTAATATATACAAATCTACTATTGCCTAGAGAAATAGGACTTTTGCCATATACAACGTTAAAGGAAGAACTAGACGAGACATTAAAGGAAGAGACTATTAAGACGTTAGATAAGGACGAGACTCAGGTAAACTCTAGAAATTGACAGGTAGACTCTAGCGGAAATCAAGACTAAGCAAACAACTAAAAGAAGCTCAACTCTCAAAACGATAATATAATAGGCCCGCAAGCCTTAAAGGACGATCCTCTACCCAACCTTCCTACCCCAGCTACTACAACCGCTCCGCCTATACAAGCTCCGTCTATACAAGCTACGTCCGCACAAGCTCCGTCTGCACAAGCTCCGTCCGTACAAGCCCCGTCCGCACAAGCTCCGCCTACGCAACCTCCATCCGCGCAACCTCCGTCTGCACAAGCTCCGTCCGTACAAGCTCCGCCCGTACAAGCCCCGTTCGCACAAGCTCCACCCATGCAAACTCCACCCGCGCAAGCTCCGTCCGCGCAAGCTCCGTCCACGCAAGCTCCGTCTCTACAAGCTCCGTCTACACAAGCTCCGCCCGCGCAAGCTCCGTCTCTACAAGCTCCGTCCGTACAACCTCCGCCCGTACAACCTCCGCCCGTACAACCTCCGCCCGTACAACCTCCGCCCGTACAACCTCCGTCCGTACAACCTCCGCCCGTACAAGCCCCGCCTGCGCAACCTCCGTCCGCGCAAGCTCCGTCTATACAAGCTCCGTCTGTACAAGCTCCGTCTGCGCAAGCTCCGTCTGCGCAAGCTTCGTCCGCGCAAGCTCCCTCCGCGCAAGCTCCGCTAGCTTCACCAAGCTTGTACGAACCTCCGCAACCTACCCAGCAATCACTGCCTGCGGCAACCGCCTCTACCCTCCCCCTACTGCATATAGACCAACCCACGTACGACCCCTGCCTTCCCTAAAACGAGACCTCCACAAAGCAACCTATAGCCTTATTCGATCTACTTTTTGCTGCCCAGTCTTTAGCCGTTATATAGAAGAAGGAATACCCCAACCAAAGAATATATACTACCTCCTTTACGGACCGCCGCTACCGCCAGCAGTGCCGAAATCTACCGCCTACACCGCCGTTTTGACCACCCCTTAAACTTAACCTATATTTAAGAATCTTTTTAACTTTAACCCGTACTACCTTACCAGTACTAAAATCCACCGCCTATACCGCCGTTTCGACCACCCACTAGCCAAAAAGCTGTGCTACGGCCATAGCTACTTTAACAAAAGCCGTTTCAGTTAAGGTGTATTAGCCCATTAGGCTTGTTAAGTAAGCTTACCTAGCCCTACGGAGAGCTTACCAGATTATTACGGATAAGTATAAAGATATCTAAAAGGAACTGGCTTTATAAATGGCCGTAAAAGCCGTTAATAACACCGCTGGCCCTAACAGACTAGTACCCATCCTCTTAGTTTATAAAGCCTACCCAAGGATAAGCAACCTGGACCCTCCTGCCCCATCTATTACGGATTAAGCAGCTGTAATACGGAAGGCAATAGCTAAATATAGTTAAGCTATAAGTTACCGAACGGGTAAAGAGAAAGGGAGACAAGGAAGGTGATATAAGTAAGTCGGTTAATTAGGGCATATCGGTCGGAAGGCCTTACGGTTCATTTACGGCCCGTTGGAAGGCCGTATGGTTTATTTACGGCCCGTTAGAAAGCCGTACGGTTTATTTTACGGACCGTAAGTAGGACTTACGGCTAGCTTAGAGCACCGCTTAGAAGGCAACCCAGAAGGTACCTTGGGAAGGAATTTCCTAAATATTTCTTTTGCATTTTATAGTTTTATTAAAGTAAATTACGGAGGCTATACACAAGCGGTTCTATTTTTAAGTACCGCTAGTGTATAATTATAGCACCCACTATACGGAGGAATCTCTTATATATTTCTTATATTTTACAGTTTTATTTCTTGCGTATTTCTTTTATATTTTACGGTTTTATTAAGGTAATTACGGAGGCTATACATAGGTGGTTCTATTTTTTAAGTACCGCCAGTGTATAATTATAGCACCTGTTGTACTAACCGCGTGCTTACGCGTTCGGTACACTAACTACGCGTTTACGCGTACGGTGCACCAACCACCCGCTTACGCGTCTGGTGCACCCCTAAAGCACTGACTAATTAGGGGGAGGTTGCATTAGTATATAGACCACGTAGTCTGCTTTAATACAAGAGATAGTCACCACCATCCCAAAGAGCATACGATACTATATGTATTTCGTGCCCCGGGATATGACTTACTTATACCATTAAGTTGGTACAAATAATATAATTACTTATATCTATATCTATACCCACTATAAAATAGCCCCTATAGTATAGTATAATAAAAGTATAAAATTAATAAAGTAAATATATACCTATTAATAGCCCTACTAAATAGTATAGTGATATAGAACGGGGGTAGTGGCTACAGAGCGTATATATTTAAGGAGTCTATAAGACGTTACGCAATTAATTATAAGGGTTAAAGGCGTAAAGAGGTGATATACCTACGCGTAGCTAATATAAGCTATACGCGAGGTGTATATAAAAGCACGGGGCTCTCCTATAGAGGCCCCTGCGGTAGAGTTCCGTAATACTACTCCCCCTCCTATAAAGGCGGAGCTCCGGCGACACTATAGTTACTATATATATATAGAAGGGACACTTAAGGTATAGAAAAGAAAAAAGGGGGGTATTACTAAACGTTAGGAAAACGGGAGGGTGGTAGGGGCTAGCCCGGGGCCATTTTCGCTAGATCTGCTAATCTGCTCATATATACTTCTTTACGCTAGCCCAGGGCCATATTAGCAATATTAGCAATATTAGCAACAGTAGCAATATTAGTAACATTAGTAATATTATTTAAAAAAAATTCTAATAGTTATAATAGCTATAATATTTCCTATAACCGTAATATTTATATAGAAATTTAAAATTTAAAATTTGGGTATTAAATAATTAATTAAGATAAGCGGGAAGCCTCTCGCAGAGGCTCTAAATCGTTAATTGGCGGTGTTCCTGACGATCTACTGGCCGTGTACTGATTTCCTAACTAGGCCTAGTGCCTGCCTGTCCTGCCTGTCCTGCCTGTCCTGCCTGTCCTACCTGTCCTACCTGTCCTGCCTGTCCTGCCTGTCCTACCTGTCCTGCTTATCCTGCATGTCCTGCATGTCCTACCTATCCTACCTGTCCTACTATCCTACCTGTTCGTGCCTACCTGTCTGTCCCTGCCTGTCGTGCCTACCTGTCTATGCCTACCTGTCTGTGCCTACCTATCCCTGCCTGTCGTGCCTACCTGTCCCTGCCTATCGTGCCTACCTGTTTATACCTACCTGTCTGTATCTGTAATTCGGGTAAGAGGTCGGCCCGATCGAAGGCTCTGCTTGATTCGATTGCGATTAATTATATTAATTCGAATCGTTCTCTATGGGCGTTCGCTGGCTGTACATTTGAACGGTGGTCGTTAGGGTGCCTACCTACGGTCGTCTGGTTCTGACCACGGTCGTCTGGTTCTGACCACGGTCGTCTAGTTCTGGCCACGGTCCTCCCTAGGTAGGGAGGATGTAAGGAAGGAAGGGTAGAAAATAAGGAGGTATTTAGGTGTACAAGGGGGATGCAAAGACACGTAGAGGATGTCGGGAATATAGTGGGGACCCGATAGCACTGTGGGCCAGGAGCGCTGTCAGGACGATTAAGGAAAATTAAAGTCGGAGCCTACTAGGAAGCCTATTAGGAGCCTGCCAGGAGGCCTTTAGGATTTTAATACCCTAATAGCAATAAACATAATAATAGTAATAATATTTATTTTATAGCTATAAGCTAGTATAATGCTAGTATATAGCTCTAGTGCTTAGCTAATATGGTAAAAAGCTGGCGTAGAGCTCTAGGAGGTTAGCTAATATAGCGGAAAGCTAGCGTATAGCCCTAGGGGGTTAGCTAATATAGCGGAGAGCTAGCCCTGGGCCCCAAAAACACTTTTAGCGAAACTAAATTTCGTTCGCTACCTCCCGTTTTCCTAACAAAAGGTTTAAAACAACGTTATGTAATAAGGCTTAGTATCTAAGAATCCGACCAATTAGACAACTTTAACCGCCGGTTAAAGTTCCTAGATATCTTAACGATATTCCGGTTATATAATCGCACTTTACCGCAATCTAATAGCAATTTGCCCTTACATAGCAATATATAACGGTTTAACTCTATAAGGGCTCCTATGGAGGATTAGGTATAAAATCTCTGCTTAGGCCCAGTTTCTATAGGTTCGCGTAGTAAAAGTCGCTAATTAGATCCTTTGCATTTTTAAAGTCTTCCTATAGTTGCTATTCTGGCTAATTTATATTAAATCCTATATATATAGCTCTGTAGTAGAGCCGTCGTCCTCTGCCTTTACTAAAGTATTTAGAGTTAATAATTTATTTAACGGTCTACTCCTTATAGTTCTCGTCTTCGTTATTATCTTAAATTAGTACTAGTAGGGGTTTAGGCTATATCTGCCCTAGTAAAGGGTTAGGCTAATAGAGGTATAGTAGCTATAGGTAAAATACAGGCCATATTCTATAGGTGGCTAAAGCAGGCGGGAGTTTTAGCTCATATACAGCTCCCCTATTAATAATTTATTTAATTAGATAGGGGCTAAGGTTCTTATAATTAAGTAACTTTATAGGCCTCTATATAGAGATATTACGTATATTTAACTATACCCAGTCGCCAACACGCATCTCTAGTAGTGGCGTTTTATAGCAGTTAGTAAAGTATGCCTACTTTACTTAAGCCTAGGCTATTTCTCCCTTATAGTAGTTAAGTAGATTTTTTATACGGTCTATATACTAGTCGGTAAGTAGCATTTTAAGGCGTTTTCTATATAGTAGTTTCTTATTAATAGGTTCTAGTAGCTCTATACCGGATTAGGGGTAATAACCCTTATTTGTAAAGAACGGGGTAAGTCCTATAGTAGTTAAGACGTAGTTATTCGCTGCAAATTCACCTAATAGGAGGTAATCTACCTAGTTATCTTAGCTATAGGCGACTACCTATTATAGGTACGCTTTTATACTGGCATTAGCGTTTTCTAGTTACCCAGTAGTTTTATAGTAAAAGGATATAGACATCTTAACAGAGATACTAAGGCGTTAGCAGATTCGTCTCTATATATTAGAGTTAAATTATATACCTTAGTTAGATATAATTAAGTTAGGTAACCTATATAGTTAATAAACTTCGTAAAGAAAGGTATTAGTAACGTCGCTAACTGCTACGCCTTTGGTTAGGACGTAGTGGCGCTCTTTTATAAGTCGGTATATTATTATAAGGATGTTCTTATAGGTATAGCCATATCATTTATAGAGTGGTAGGTTAATAATAAAATCTATAGCGATATCTGCCTATTGTTATATAGGTACTAGTAGAGGGTATAGTAGTCCTTAATACTTTATATTAAAGGCCTTAGCGCGCTTATAACTATAGCAGGCGCCTATAAAGCGTTTAACTAAGTCTATTATTTTTAGCCAAAAGTAGTATCGGCTAAAAAGCTTATAGGTTCCTCCTCTGCCTAGGTGGCCGCTTAATTAAAGGTTATAGGCTATTTAGATTAGTTGCCGTTATAGATTTTCTAAGTTAGGGATAAATAGGCGACCTCTATAATAGAGCTTATTCTCTTTTACTTCTAAGGCTGCTATATTAATCTAGCCTAAGCTTTAGAGGTTAGTAAGCAGCGTATAGACGCTAGCGGTCTTTGCGGTAATAAGTTAATATAGTAATAGGTTAATAGAGGTGTTATATACCATAGTAATAAGCTTATTAATTTTAGGAGGTAACTTTAGTTTTATAGTATAAAGCTAAGGTATAGTTAGCTCTATTATAGGTAGTATACCTAGGGCTAGATTTTATACTTTTAGGATCGTTTATTGTTAGAACTAATTATAGGGGTTATCTTTAAACTAAGGAAGGTCTTACGAGCGGCGTATTAGGCTATTAGGTTTAGTACCTTATACTCTTAGTCTATATATAATTTTAAAGTTAAAACTAAAAAGGAACTCGTTTTAATATACTTAGCATTAGTTTAGCTACTTTATAGTTATAAAGTACTTAAGGTTGCAATAGTCCGTAAGGACTTTAGTTAGCTAGTTAGGCTCTATTAAAGAGAGTTCTAGTTAGAATTCTTTAAACGCTTATATAATTATAAGGAGTTCTTTATTATAGATCTCGTAATTACACTCTTATAGTATAAGCTTAGACGAGTAAAATGCGACTAGGTAAAGGAGGCCGTTATTACCTATCTAGAAAAGGATACCTGCGTTAATGTGGTTTAAGGAGTTGGTTTTAAAATAAAGTTATCGTCCTAGTATAAAGTGAGCTAGAATAGGTGCTTTAGTAAAGGCATTTTTAAGGTCTTAAAACGCCTTCTTACATTTAGGCGTCTTGGTAAAGCGTAGGTACGTTTTTCTTTCTTTTACAGAAAGGCCCTTTATTCGCATTATTACTATAAGTGGTGCTACTACACCTAAGAAGTTGTATATAAATTTCTAATAGAAGTTAGCAAAACTAAGGAAGGCTTATATATTCTTAATATAGTTAGGGGCTTACCATTTAGTAATTATATATACCTTCTTAGGGTCTATACAGACACCCTTAGTAGTAATAATTAGTCTAAGGTATTTTACTTCTATAACTAGGAATTTATATTTCTTTAAATTAATATAAAGTCCTATATCCCTAAGGCGCTATAGGACCTTTTAAACGTATTTAGTATACTTAGAAGGGTTATTATTATAAATAAGTATGTCATCTAGGTACGCAGAGCAGAAGTTATTAAGGTAGTTTTATAAGGCGTTATTAATATAGCTTTAGAAGGTGCCTAGGCCGTTATATACGCTAAAGGGCATAATAGTATATTTAAATTAGCTAAAGCGCAATGCGAATACGGTTTTTTATTTATTACCTTCTTATATTTGGAAATGGTTAAAGGCGGCAATAATATTAAGCTTAGTATAGATTTTGGCTTAGCTAAGCCGCTTAAAGGTTTTACATATAAGTGGTACTAAGTATTAGTTTTTAATTATAATAGCATTAAGTCCTCTATAGTTAACATAGAATTAAATACCTCCTTTTAGCTTCTTAGTAAGAAGGATAGGGGCGGCTACTAGTAATATACTAGGACGAATAAACCCTTTATTAAGGTGCTCGTTAATATACTTTCTTATAACTAGAAGTTCGTCTTTTAATATTAGGTAGGATCTCTTATAAGGTAGCGTTTTTCCTTATTTAATGTTAATAGTATAGTTATTAGGTTAATATAGGGGGAGTATATCTGCGCCCTTTTATAAGCATATATTAATAAAGTTATAATACCTCTTAGGGAGGAGCTTGCGGAGTTCTTTATTAGTAAGTCCTTTTTTAAGTTTTATAAACTTCTTAAAGTCTAAAGGTAAAAGTCCGTGGAGTTCTATAGGGGCATTATCTTCTAAAAGGTTAACTATATCTATCCTATTACTATAGAGGACGTAGTCCTATTTTTTATTAAGCTTATATAGTTATAATTGGGAAGCTATAATAACGGTCTAGCCTTTCCTACGTGCTATATAGTAGAAGGTTACGGCACTTACGTAGTAGTAGTTAGTCGTAAATAGGGTAATAAGGGGTTTCTTAGGTTAATATCTTAGTAAGTAAATAGAGGCGGCTAGGCTATGTCCTAGGCAAGTCTCTCTACAGTATTTAGAGTTAAAGGTTACTTCTCTCTTTTTCTAGTTAATGGTGGGGTTATATTATTTAAGCTAGCTTATTCTAAGAATAATAGGGTAGTTAATAAGTAGTATAATATAGGCCTAGAGCTCTTCCTGGTGCCCGTTTATATCTAAGTAAAGTTATACTATATAGGTAATCTTCTATATAGTATAACTACTGTTAGCGAGTTATAGGGCGCGGGCTTTAGTAAGGGGTAAAGTAGGTAGGTTATAAGTGCGTACAAGTTATATATTTATAAATTAGTTAATAGCTCTGCAGTTAATTATAGAACGGCTTTTATATTATTTTATAGCAGTAGTTCCTATTATAGGTAAAACTATCTATTTCTATCCGTTTATCTTTATTAAGTTATCTATTAAGTAGGCCAATATATAGATCCCTCTATTATTAGGGCGTCCTAACCCGTAACTTAGGGCTAAGACTTAGCGTTTTCCGCTTCCGTATCTAATTCTACTACTATTATTGCGTCTTTATTTTATATAATAGTGGCGTATAATAACGTATTTAGTATTTAGGGTATTAGGTTAGGTATTAGGCAGTAGGTACTAAACCTAGCTATTAGGCAGTTTAGGTTATCATAATAATAGCCTTCTTAACGGTATTTATAGTAGCGTCCTAGTTTTTAGAGTAGCTTACGCTCTCTATTTAGGAGTTTTTACGGAAAGGTTAGTATAAAGAGGTTAATGTTAGCTCTAGTGGTACTTAAGGTAGTGGGCGTTAATAGCTTAGTATATATAGGTTTAGTAGGCCTAGAGGGCTTCTATAAAGAGGTCTTTAAGTAAGGGTTAGTAGTAGTAATCTAATTTAGTTATCATTTAATCTTTTATAGGGCTGCTACTATCTTATAAACATTGTTATAGTTATAGCTAGCGGCTGCGTAACTAAGGCAATAAGTAACTTTTTTAAGGAGATCCTCCTAGTCTTTAGTATTATCTTAGGCGAGGGCTCTAGTATATTCCTAGAATTTAATATAAAACTTATTAAATAATTTAGTAGGGCTTATCTTTAGGGTATATAGTTTAGCTTAGTTAGTAGCTAGTAGGTTATAGTCGCGGTATATTAGGTTAAGATTATTAAGGACTTCTTAGTAAGACTGTTACTTTTAGGGGCTATTAGTCTCCCATTAGGCGAAGAGTCTATTAAATAGTATACCCTTTATTCGCCTAATAATATAGCCAATCTTAGTATCTTCCGTAGGAAAAAGGTAGGCGCTTTAAGTTAGTTTTTTACAAATTTATATCTTTTAGTAGCTATATTCCTTACGGTCTCCTTAAAAGACTAGGGGATTAAGGTAGTATATATTAGACCCTACGGTAGCAGTTTAGGTCCAATTATTATGGCTTTTATTATTACTACTTTAATAGGGGTTCCTATTAGGTGAAGCTACTTAACGCTAACCCTTTATTAAGCGTTAAGTAGGTAAAGTTACTAGGGGTATAGAGACTTAGGTGGCGTTATATATAGTAAAGAGGTATTTAGCGTTATTACAAATATGCTTATTAAGCTGAGATTATAGGTATTTAATTATGCCTTCTTTTTTAGTAACTGTAGCAGTTAGTACAATCTTATTCTTCTTTAACTGTTAAACGTCGCGTTTAAACACGTAAAGGTTATCTTTAGTTTCTTAATATATATTATCGGCGAGCGCCTTATAAGCTTATAGATCTTAAATAATATTATAATCTTAGGCAGTATGTATCTCAGCTTATATAAGCTTTAGGTAGTAGTTCTATAGAAGGTAGTAGTATTTATTAGGGTCTCGTGCTACTATTTTTGCAAACGTCTCGACGTCTTATATTTTAATTTTAATAGGTAGTAGCCCTTCTGTTTACTTATCTATAGTTATATAATTAATAAAAGATAAGATATTATCAGTATCCATCTCCTTAGGGGTTAAGGCTAGGGCTAATAAATCAAATTCTCCTGGGATTAATTGGCGTCGTAGGTTAAGTGTAGGTATTAAATTGTTCTTTAGGTTTAATATAGTAGCTAATAAGAAATATTATCTTACTATTATAGGTTCCTTAGAAGTATAAAGTAAGGTAATTTATAGATACGCTGCTTTTAGTAGCGCCTATAGTATTATAAAGACGTAGAATTGGTTATAGGCTAAGCGTTAGTAGTAAAAAGGCGTAACGTAATGTTATAGAACGGGGGCAGTGGCTATAGAGCGTATATATTCAAGGAGTCTACAAGATATTACGCGATTAATCGTAAGGGTCTGTAACGGAATTCCCCAGAATTCCCCAGAAGGTATATATCAGATAAAATAAAAGGAGGCCTTATCTATATTCTATCTACGTCCTAAAAGACATAGTTAGACAGATAAGGGGTAAAGGGTTTTGCTAGCGTCTTAGAAGGATTATATAGGGAGCTAGTTCTCCTCTAGAGAAGAACTAGCGATTAGTCTCTAAATAGAAGTAGTTAAAAGCATTTGTCCTTCAATATGTAAAAACTTATTCTACCTTCTACTTACCTTTAACGTACCTTTAACTTACCTTCTACTTACCGGTAACACTATTAATTAGATAATTATACGTTCCGGTTAGGCTGGCCTCTTATAATTCTAATTACTTACAATCCGTTAGGAACGTACGGCTATTAATTAACAATGACGGACTATACTCCTGTACCCTATAAAGCAACGCCCTTACCGCAAAAGGCTTAGAGAGTCTCCTCAAAGGAGCGCATTCCCTCTACTTATGAAAGAGTAGACTAGGAAGCCACGGCTAGTCCGTCTAACTTTATAAGACCCTTAGAAACGATTACCGCTAGGGAATTATTAGAGAGGTCGCTATACAAGACCCTATAAAAAAACAAAGGAGTTAGAGATATAATTAAGATAAGTATATTAAGACTACTAAGAACAATTGCAAGGACAATTAGGGGAAGTATAAACACCCCAGACACAAAGCGGACTTAAAGGGGTAACGCCACACTACGTTATAACGTTAGAAAAACCTAAATTTCGCATAAAGGAACCTAATAAGTACTATAGTAATAGTCTCCAGAACTATAATTATTTTATCCATTAATGTAAAACCAAGTTTCGGCTAAATCTAAAACATTACTCTAACGAGTATAATTAGACATTAATTACTTCTACCTTCCTATATAGCACTATTAAGAGTTTATAAATACGCTACGAGAAGAAACTTACTATACCCCTTAAATTTAGCAAACTTAGGACCTAGTTAATTAATTAGGTCCAAGACCCTACTAATTAAGGGATGGACTACAACTAGCGATACTATAATGCCAAATAGCGGGATAGTTAGACTGTGGTCCAGTTTGTAAACTACTTAGAAGAATTAAAAGACAATATACCCTACTTAAATCTATAGGATGACGCTATATAACTTCACTAGCTACTCGCTAAGCTATAACCTAAGATTTAATAGGCTATATAAGAGAAGGGCGAAATTCCTACCTCTTAAGAAAAGCTTATCTCTAAAGCTACTTAGATTAAGAATACTAAAAGAGACTATTTAGGCAAGCGAAAGAAACGAGACGCCAACAATAAAGAGCGTAAAACTAGACCTAGCTTTAATAATAGGGGCAGATTCTAACCTAACCGCTCTATAAAAGGACAATATAAGCAGGCCTCGCAGCCCCAAAGTAACGCTAGTTAACCCTAAAATAATAATAAGTAGAGGCCTAATTTGTAAAAGGGGAACCGGGAGACATATACCTATTATAATTACGGCAAGAAGGGCTATATAAGCCGCTTCTACCGGCAGAAAAAGCAAGAGTTAGTTTAATTAGGAAAAGAGATAGCCTAGTAGATCTTTACTCCTTCACACTAAGCTAGTAAGAGAAGGAGGGAGTAAACTGCCGTATAGTTATTCCTATCTCTATTTAAGTTAATAATAAATAGGTAACATAAGACTGCCTTATAGACAGCGGCGCGAGTATAGAGTTTATTTCTTAATTACTAGTAAAAGAATTAGATTTGGACCTTAGCGGCTTATAAATGCGCACTATTTAAAGTATTAGAGGCCACCGGATTCCGTACTATAGGGAATAGACGTTTCCTATTACCAGCTAGGACCGCAACGGTCTATAAAACACGTAGGAGATACGCTTCTGCGCCGCAGAAATTAAGGGGTATAACCTTATTTTGGGATACCTATAGCTTCGCCAAGTCAACCCAGACATTAATTAGCCTTTAGCCTCGTATTAATACCAGAAGTCTTAATTACGAATTATAGTTAAGGATTAAGAGACTTTCCTAAGCTATATATAAGAAGAAGGGTGGGCATATACTATATATACTACTCTTAACCCTAAGAATAAAGACATAGGGTATTTATTTTCGGATATCCGGCTATACGTAGTTAAGGAACTAGAGATTCCGCAGGAATATATAGACCTAAAAGAGGTTTCTAATAAAGAGGCTATATAAACCTTACCTAACCCTATATTAGTTAAGTATAAGATAGATATAGGGGATAAGTAACCTCCTTTCAGACCACTATATAACTTATTAGAAAACGAGCTAGCCATATTACGTTAGTATATAGTAGACAATCTTTAGAAAGGATAGATTTAGCCCTCTATAAGCCCGGCAGGGGCACCAATTATATTTATACTAAAGAAGGACGGGACCCTTTGCCTCTATATTAACTATTAGGCGCTTAACAAAATTATTATAAAGAATTACTACCTACTACCCTTAATAGGGGAGCTTATTAACAGGCTATTAGGCGTAAAGATATTTATAAAACTAGATCTAAAAGATATATACCATTAAATCCAGATTAAAGCCGGCAATAAGTGGAAAACAGCGTTCCGAATATAGTACGGCCACTTTAAGTACCTAGTAATGCTATTTGGGCTTACTAACGCACCAGCGATATTTTAGGCCTATATTAATAAGGTATTATCAGGCCTGTTAGATACAATATATATAGTCTACCTTAATAATATTATAGTCTACTCTAATAACTATAAAGCATATACGCACTACGTATAAATAATACTAAAAAGACTGCGGAAATATAAACTCTATATAAACCTAAAAAAATACTCTTTTTATATTACTAGCATTAATTTTCTAGGCTTTATTATTAGCGTTAATAAAGTATTAATAGAGAAAAGCCGGGTAGACGCTATTAGGGAATAGCCATACCCTATAACGTTTAGAGAAGTATAGGTTTTCTTAGGCACGGCGAACTTCTACCGAAGGTTTATTATTTACTATTTATAAGTAATACTCCTAATTACCAATCTACTAAAAGGATCCAAGAATAGCAAGAAGTTAGGACCCTTTATATTTAGGGAAGCTGCTAAATAGGCAATAAACTAGTTAAAGGATTTATTTATATTAGCGCCTATCCTAATATATACCTTAAAACAGATACATCTAGCTTTGCCCTAGGGGCAATTATATCTTAATTAAAAGACGGAGAATAGCATCCTATGGCGTTTTAGTTAAGAAAAATAACCCCTATAAAGTAGTATTATATAACGCACGACCAGGAGCTACTTACGATAATTACAGCAATAAAGTACTGGCGATATTATTGTATAGGAAGTAATTATTCTATTAAAGTCCTTATAGACCATAACAACTTAGAATACTTTATAACTATAAAGGTGTTAAGCGGTCGACAAGTAAGATAGGTAAAGGCACTATTATAGTACGACTTTAAAATTATATACCGCCTAGGAAAAATAAATCCTACTAATAGGTTATTAAGACGTTCGAATTATAAGACAGGGAGGATTTAAGATAGTATAGGGGAAATAATCCCCACATTATAAAATTTGCTTAAGAAGAAAGAAGACTCTTTCCCTAAAACTATAGAATTTCGTAATAGGGTAGAGGTCCTAGCGATATAGCTACAAAGCGACATAATTATAAAGCTGTAGGATATAGTTATAGACTAGGTTATAGACTAAGCAGACGTTATAAAGTTAGCGTACCCTAAAATTAGTAAGAATTCTATAGAATATGCTAGAGGTATTGCGGCACCTTTAACTTAACGGCGTATTAGCTACAAGTTTTCAGATCTAAGGGGGATAGGTAAAATACCTATCCGTAGTATGGTATACTATATAATAGTAGGAGAATCTACTAGCACTAATAGTTTAAAATATCTTATACTATGCCTTAAGTCTATAATAGTGGTAGGCAAAATAGAAACAAGTAATCTGCACAAAACCTTTCCAGATTTTCTTCTTTAAGCTTAATAAAGGGACGCCTTCGCCTCTAAGAAGAGGTAAAAAGATATAGTGGAGACCAACTTAGCTAAAGTTACTAAGAAGCTATAGCAGCAAGACTAAAAGGGTTTATTACGTTTTAAGGGTGCTATATATATCTTAAAGGACTAAGCAATTTAAAACGAAATTTTAAAGGTCTTCCACAATAACCCTCTTAGGGGTTACTATAGTGCCAACAGAACCCTTAAGGCTATTTAAAAAAAATACTTTTAGGACGGAATATCTAAAGAGGTTAAGGACTATATATTAAGGTATAATACGTACCAAAGGATATAGATATCTAGGCATCGCCTATACAGCGAGTTATTAATACTTCCTATTCCGCAGGGACCTATATTAGAATTAACAATAAATTTTATTATAGGCTTACCCCCTATTAAGATAAGAACTAAAGAGGTTACTAACACTATCCTAGTAATCGTTGACAGGTATACAAAGTTTTTAGGATACTTTGCTATTATAATAACGATTACGGCAGCAGAACTGGCAGACCTGTTTTTAGAATAGTAGCTCTCGTTTAATACGCTAAGGGGAATTATATCTAACAGAGGTACCGTATTTAACAGTGCATTTTAGTCTTTATTCTATCTCTTATTAAAAATACGGCGAAGAATAAGCACTACCTTCTACCTATAAATAGATGGGCTAACAGAGCGTCTAAATACGTTATTAGAACACTACTTCCGCTACTATATTAATTATTAACAGGATAATTAGACATTATAGTTAGCTCTAGCACAGCATATATATAACATAAGTATCTATAGTAGCACAAAAATAACCCCTTATAAAGCATTGTTTGGGGTAAAAGCAAATAACCCCTAAAACGTTAAGGACCTCATTCCCAAAAGGGAGGCACTAGTAGCGTCTAAAAGAATTAAGCAAATAAGAATTCGCAAAGAGGAACTCGAAAAGCACTTACTAAACACCCAGGCCGTATAAAAAAGGTACTATAACGAAAAATATATACCAAAAGAATTTAAGATAGGAGACGAAGTCTTACTATCTATAAAAAATATCCGAATAAAACGCATTAAGAAGAAGCTGGATCACCAGTAGCTTGGACCCTTTAAGATAATTAGGAAAACTAAAGGAAACTAAGCCTATAAATTAGAATTACTAAAATCTTATCTAATACATCCCATATTTTATATTTCCTTACTAGAGCTATATAGAAGAAGAGATAGTACGGAACCGCCCCTACCTAGCAAAATTAATAGGGAACTAGAATAGAATGTAAAAGATATTCTAGACCAAAAATAGCGCCAGAAAAAGCGCGAATTTTTAGTCTATTAGGAAGGATACTCCTAGGCATATAACAGTTAGGAACCTAAGGAGTACCTTTAGCTGGGATATAACACCGCAATTAAAACCTTCCTAAGAACTAAAAGTAAAGATTTAGTAATAGTTCCGGATATGCCACAGATAAGATAATAAAGAAGACCCCGTAAATCGAAACTATAAGGTTAAGTATAGGTATTAAGAACGGAAACGTTTTACTATTATAATAGGGATCCTAGAACCCTATAAGGGGAAGCCTATAAAACCTACGGAAGAACCACTAGGGATACTGTCTAAAGAAGACGCTATTTAAGAATAAGCAGTAGTAACATAAGAAGAGGCCTTAGGGATTTAGAAGAACCCCCTAAGGATAAAAGGAGAGTATCTAGTCTAGCACTAAAGATACGCAGTAGAGTCGATAATACGAAGAGGAGTAAAAGGACAGCCTATAAAGAATCGAAAATTTTAAAAAATTGTAAAGCACCTATAGGAATATTACCCGTTTATTATATATAGGGATTATAGTAGTACACTGCCTTTATAAGAATTATCACCAAAGCTTAGAATAAAGGCATCCCTAAAGTATAAAGTTAATTCCTAATAATAGGGCATCCTAGAGGCACCTAAGAAGCACTATATAAAGCTATTTTATAAGAAGAAGGAAAGAGCTAGGTAATAACTTAAATACTAGCAGCAGTAACAGAAGCCTCCTCTTCTATCTTAATATTATTATTGACGGTATTATTAGCTCCTCTATCCCTAGAATTATTAGTACTTCCACTAATATTCTTCTTAGAACAACGGGTATAGGAAGAACTAGCATAGGTAGGAGACTAGCAAGGAGAACATTTATCTTAACCTTCGTCGCTATCCTTAGTATCCCTAGGTTCCAAATCGGCGTCTAAGCAGGGATTAGAGAGACGTTAGCTAAAGGAGTTAGCATAGTTCCTAAGCAAGTCACTAGAGAAACTCACCTAGCTAAAGTAGCCCGCGTAAGAGTACGAATATTATTATTAATAAGGACGAGCTGTTTACATATACGCTCCTAGACACTATATATCCGAGAACATTACGTCTCTATAGTAGTAGAAACCCTTATTAAATTAAAGAGTCTGTAAGTAAGGGAAGACACCTTCTATCCCCGCCTATTACTATTAGAATATTAGCGGAAATCTTAGATGGCGCGTTAAAGCCTACAAGTCTTATATATATAGATAGCGGGGATTTAGCACAATTAATGAAATCTAGAATAAGACGGGATAGGAAATACCGGGACGTAGGTCTTTCTCCTACTACGGTAATAGGAGTACTTAGATTTATTTTTGCTAAAGCAAGGCATCTTATAAACATGGGAAGGATCCTACGTAAGAGCATAAACGTAGCGATAATAGCATTTTAGGGAAACTGCCGTAAAAGCAATAGACGCTGTCTAGGGCGTTACCAGAAAAGGAACGACACTACCGCCGGTCTAGGGACGCGTAGAAGGACTACAAGCCATTATAAGAGAATACTCTAAGAAGTTAGCATCGTTATAAGAGATAAGGTAGGGATCCTATTACTTATAAACGTGTTATAAGAAGAGAATAAAGCAGCTATAAAAGAATAGTTAGAGACACGGAAGCTAAAAGCGGAGATATAAAGGAAATAGTTTGCTAAGAGACGAGACAAATAGTGTTGTTAATAAAAAGACATATAAGAGGCGACAGCTTATAAACTAGAAGAAAATTAAAATAAAGACGTCATTATTAGAACCCATTTTAGGTAAATAGGGATAGTAGCTCGTAGACGCGTTGTATAAGATAACCTCTAGATTAACTTATAACAAACTCTTATAATAAAAAAGGTAAATCCTATCTAATTTTTATTATTATTATTTTAGTTCCATTATAAAGGCATTATAAGGAACTATAGTAGGAGAAAAGTAGAGGAACTAAGGATAAAGTAAGATTCTACGCTAGTAAAGAACTAACTATAAGCCGTATTATAGAGTACCTTTCCACTAAGAATTTCCCTAGTGGTTTTAGCTGGAACTCTATAAAAGCTTAGTAGAGGCGAAGTCTTAGAGGACTAAGACCCTTAAAGGGGAGGCAATTGTAACGGAATTCCCTAGAATTCCCTAGAAGGTATATATTAGATAAGACAGAAGGAGGTCTTATCTATGTTCTATCTACGTCCCAGAAGACATAGTTAGATAGATAAGGGGTAAAGGGTTTTACTAGCGTCTCAGAAGGATTATATAGGGAGCTGGTTTTCCTCTAGAGAAGAACTAGCAATTAGTCTCTAAATAGAAGTGGTTAGAAGCATTTATCCTTTAATACATAAAAACTCATTCTACCTTCTACTTACCGGTGACACTGTTGATTAGATAATTATACGTTCTGGTTAGGCTGGCCTCTTACAGGGTCAAGGGCGTAAAGAGGCAATATACCTACGCGTAGCTGACATAAGCTGTATATAAGGTATACGTAAGAGCACGGGGCTCTCCTATGGAGGCCCCTATAGTAGAGTTCCGTGATATATAGTTTATAAAGTCTTTTTTTAAGGATTAATTAATAAGGCTCTTAATTAGGGGCTATATAGCGTAAATAATATAGATAAATACTAGTATATCCTAAGGTTTAGTGCTATTACTAATTCTTTTCCTTTTCTTTACCTATATACTGCTACCAGAGCTATAAGGGGGCACTACTACGGTATTTAGGTTTATTAACGACTCTAATATACTAGCGTATAGTAAAACTATAGAGGAGAACTATAAAATCGTAAAAAGGGCGTATAAAGTATATAAAGCATATATAATATAGGCACGCTAATATAGAGTAGTATTTACCCCTAAAAAGTATTACCTTGTCTACTTTATAAGGAGCTATAAGAAGTTTAATATAAAGGTTATAGTTAATATATATATAGCTTTATAAAGGGCCTAGTTAGTAACCTATATATATTAGAAGTATAGGTTAGCTTAAAGCTTAAATAGGGGCTATATATTAATATTATTAAAGTAAAAATAGTTATTTAAATAGCTATACTAACCTAGTTTGCAGCCTTTATATAAGGCGCCTCCTCTAAAAGATATAGATAGTATACTCTACTATAGTCTGGCTAGTAATATTATATAGATATAGCACCTAGTACTTACTACTAGAGTAAATAAAGTTTAAGGAAATAAGTAAAACTAAGCTATCCTAGCTAGATATAGTATAGAACTTATACCTCTATACCATTATAGGGGTATATAAATTAATACTAATAGTAGTACTTAAGTATAAAATAGGGTTTCCGCTACTTTAGGTATACTTAAAAAAGCTAGTTATAGCCTATATAAAAAAATATAAGAGGGGCTAGTAAGAGGATATATTAAAAGGGAGTATAATATTATATAGGCTATAATAGCCTACTAGCGCCGGCTTAGAATAAAGCTATTAATATAGCCTACTAGATAGGATAAGCTTAAGAGAATAATGGCTACTATTTTAGGAATAGATATATAGCTAATAGACCTATTTAAAACGTAGTATAAAAGGAGTAAAGGGCTAGGGTATAAGAAGTATTTAAGAAGTAGTGGAAAAGAAAGTAGGAAAAATACTAAAGTATACTTACCTACTATATAATAGCCTAGGCTAAGCTCTAGAATAAAATGGTCTTTAAATACTATATAAAGCTTATTAAGGTAAAGAGTATAATTAATATACTACTTAGAACTAAATATATAAAGCTTAATAGATACCTTTACTACTAAAAAGGACTAGGGTACCTAACTCTAGCCTACTTATACGGCTATAACTAATAATTAATAATATATATAGTAGTATTTTATTTTAAATATATTACCGGCTAAGCAGAAATATATTATTATACTAGAATATCTTTATATAGAGAGCTCCTAGCTAAATTAAAAGATGCTAAAGTAGTTATAAATTAGGTTATATAGATATACCTTTTATTAACTAAAGAGCTAGTTAGGGTAAAGAGAGGAGATTAGGAAATACTTTAAAAGGAGGAGGATAAATACTATAGGTATAGTAGAATATAGTAAGATATAGTAGGTAATACGCCTTAGTACTATTATACTAATTTTTTTTAAAAAGCAAAAGAGTAATAAAAAAAAGTAGTAGCTCTATTAGGCCTATAGGCTATAGAGCTATAAATAATAATATAGATGGTAGTATATATAGTGTATATTAAATCCCTAGAACCCGTATTTTATATCTACCTTCTTACTACTAACCTTACAATTAACCTTCTATATTACTAGCCTTATAGGTTACTAGCCTATATTATATTTAAATAACTAAAGTAGCTAAAAATAGAGCCTAGGCCCTAACTATATACTTACTAAATAGACCTAGGAGTATATATTAAGATGGCTTTTTTATAGCGCCTTAAGGAGATACCTACTTATACTTAGTAGTTATTAATTAGAAAAGAGGCTATATAGGCTATATAATAGGTATTATCCAGCTTTAGCTATATAGTTTCCCTCTTATATATTATATATACCTATATAAACCCTAATAGGAGCTGTAATAGTGTAATTAAATATTTTATCTTATCTTATACCTATTAATATATATTAATTAACTCTATGAAAAGATAAGATATTTAATTATACTATTACAACTCCTGTTAGGGCCTATATAGCGGGTCTATATAAGTATATATAATATATAAAAGGGAAATTATATAGCTAAAGAAAGATAAGACCTCTCCTTTTACTATTATATAGTTTACGTAGCCTCTTTTCTAATTAATAACTACTAAGTATAAGTAGGCGTCTTCTTAAGGCGCTATAGAAAAGCTATCTTAATATATACTCCTAGGTCTATTTAGTAAGTATATAGTTAGGGCCTAGGCTCTATTTCTAGTTACTTTAATTATTTAAGTAGAATATAAACTAGTAGCCTATAAGGCTAGTAATATAGATAGTTAGTAGTAAGGTTAGTAGTAAGAAGGTAGATATAAAATACGGGTTATAGGGATTTAATATTGTATAATTACAGCACCTGTTATACCAAACGCGTACTTACGCGTTTGGTGCACTAACCACTTACTTATAACTAATTAGGGGGGAGGGCGCGTCAGTATATAGACCACGTAGTCTACCTTAATAGAATTAACAGTCACCACCATCCAAAAGAGTATACGATACTATACGTATTTCGTGCCCCTGGATATGGCTCACTTGTATTTTTTAATTGATACAAACACTGATCAGTAAGCGCGCACAGATTAGCAATTACTTAACACCTCCCCCCAAGCGATACATGACAGCGACTACCCGTTTAAATCCTAGTACGACCTACTAGAAGGTCGGAAGCTGGGGATTACGGACCTATTACCAACTCTGTATACTTATTTAGGTCTTAGTATGGTTTACTGGAAGTTTATAAACGCAAATACAGACCTTTATAGAACCCCCTACCCTCCTGCGAACTATTATAGACCTATTAATTGCCTTTACGGACTATTATAAGACCTCTTAAACTATTACGGACCATTATAAGACCTCCTTTACCCGCTACAAGCTACCACTACCCGTTACAGCTTATATAGACATACTACGTTATATAATATAGCAGATATAAGCAAGCAAATTAATAAAGAATAAAAGATGTAGAGTTAGGGAGTCGACCTTATATCTATAAACGGCGTTAACGACTATATTAATTTTAAAATCCTTAAATATGGACACTTTAAGCTTCTAAACAACGATCTATAGGAACAATATAAGGAAGACTTTACGGACTTTATAGAAGCTATTTTTAAGACTTATAACCTTATAGCTACCTATAACCTATAAACCCTCTTACGTAACTAAGGTGTATAGGTTTAAAAAGATAGGCGAGTTACTATTACACGATCTCTATATAATATACTATATAAGGAGGACTAAACGGAATAGACTAAAGAGTAGATCCTAGATTATATTAAAACCAGCGGACTCTTTGCCTTTTTTAAACTTAATAGGATCTCCGGTCTTATAGACGACCTATTTAACTAAATTCGTCCTATAGACTAAAGAGATCTTAGAATTAATCTTACGGGTTAAAGTATACCTAGTACTTAAGTTACGGACCGTAATACCCCCGCAAACCAAAATATAGACTAAAGCCCTTCCGTCGCTTAAGTTACAGATCCGCAAACTACTTAAGTAAAGACCTATAGTAAGGAGCTAGCTAACCTAGCTAAGCTCTACACCGACGAATCTAAATACAGCAGTAAAAACGATAACTTTAACTTTAAACTAACCATCTTTACGGACCTTTGTTAGAAGGCTAATATTCCTAAATAAGAGTTTAACTAAGCCTACTCTACCATACTGCGCGGCCTAGCCCTTAACTACTATTACACTAACCTTAAAAGCAACTCCCTTAGTGTCCCCTTTAATAAGCTATATAAGGCTATACGCAACTACTTTAAAGGGCTAGAATATAAGCGTGATATCCTTACCTAATAGAATGCGATTAAGTTACGGACCGTAATTAACAAGAATACCAAAAAATCGACTATAGAGTGCCTGCAAATTCTTATTAAAGACCTTCGGCACCTACAGCACGGCCTTAATATTAAGCTTTAAACAGACGACTTTCTATATAACAAACTTATTACAGCCTACTAGGAAGTGGAACCCTATAAATACGCCTACTACAAGCCTGCAGACACCGTATGTAAGCTTTATAGTACGAAGAATTAAGTAAACGACTTAATTCTAAATCTATGGAAATCGAGTGATATAAATACATAAAATAGGTGGCAAAAGGCTGATGACGACGATGTACTATTGCAGCTGAAACGATGTACAATTGTAGCTGAAAACAAGGGTGGTGAGTCATAAGGTAATGCGAGCCTCGGTAGTCGGTTACACCATAGCTAGCCTCATCAACGATTTACGGTCCTCGATTGCAACGTACGAAGCTTTAAACCCGCTAGGTAGTACTTAAGTCTTTGTTACGGACCTACAAAACCCACAAACTAACTTAGATGCCTACTTTACGGACCGCCGCTACCGCTAGCAGTACCCATACCGACCAAGTCCTACCCATAACCCCTAAAGCAACTCCCATATAAAAGTATACCCCCATAAACGAACCAACTAGAAGTGCTTTATATGCGGTAAGGAAGAATATTAGTCTATAAGGTATACCTAGGAAGAATATAATAAGTCTAAGAAGAGATTTAACAGCCGGATTAACCAGTTTATCTTAGACTACGAAGGAAAGGAAGTAGAGGAGTCTCTTAACAAGTTAATGGAAGCCCTTATAATTAACTTTAACTTAGATACTTAGGAATAGGAGACCTTAAAAATATTCCTAACTACTTTTAGACCTTTTATAGACGGCTAAGCCTTTAATATTACGACCATATTAGCCAACCGCTTCTTTATACACTTAATTATACCTAAAAACTAACCTATAAGCATACCCGTTAGACCTATTATAGATATTACAGACTATAAATAGGACCTATTCGCATATATTACCACAGAACGCTATACCCCTAAAGAATTCTATAGCGTTATAATTAATACAGGTGCCTCTAAAAAGTCTACTATAGGTTATAGACAATACCTTATATATAAGACCACTATAAATAATAATATGGATATTAATACTATGTAAACTAGGGCTATAAATATCTAATTCGGTATTAGCTTAACCGTATTAATTAAATTAGTTATAGTTAAGACCCTAATTAGCCTAGTTAACTTCTACATAGTAAAAGCGGATACCCCTTTTCTACTCTATCTCGCGGACATAGATAGGTTATAGGTTTACTATAATAATATTACGGACACCCTAATTAGCCCCGTA
>Ga0307515_10003234_pt1 | contig 34480 bp, 8 predicted proteins | sample 17_EM_MG_FD_194513 | JGI IMG/M metagenome (GOLD analysis project Ga0307515, IMG submission 194513) | Populus trichocarpa ectomycorrhiza microbial communities from riparian zone in the Pacific Northwest, United States - 17_EM | ecosystem: Host-associated > Plants > Roots > Unclassified | place...
AAGATTATATGTTAACTATAGAAACCTAAAAATAACCTATATTCTTTAGAAGGCAACTTTAATTTATATTAAAACCCCTAGAACGCTAACCCCCTACCTAAAGCTACTCTCCTACCTAAAGGTGCCCTCCTACTTAGAGTTACTCCGCTTTTACCTCCTCCACTCCAGCTAACCGGTAAGCCTTTATTATAAGAAGTTATAAATCTAATAAAGGTATATTCGGATAAAGAAAAGAAGTTTAGAGGAGAACTATATAATATACTTAGCAAAACTACAGGTCTTCTATAACTGTTATAATAAGGTTAAAATTTAACGCTACTAGTACTACTACGCTTTCTCCATTATGTTAAAGGGACGGGCAGCAATATTCTATTACAACTATATTACGGGTAAAAACTATAGCTTTAATATAATGCTTTAGCTTACTAGAGCCTACTTTAAAACTAATAAGAATTGCTAGCTTTATATGTCCAAATAGCAGGAGACTATATTCTAAAGAGTTATCGCTTCTAACCTAATAAAGACTTATTTAGAGTGCCTTTAACTACTCTTTAATAAACTCCAGAAAATCTAATATGGCTTTACCGAAACTTACCAAAACGAAAACAGCCTAAGGGACTAGATTATCTTAGCATGCCATAGCGTTTCTAAGTATAACTTGGCGCTATATAAACCTGCGGATACGTTTAAAGAAGTATATACTAAGCTATGCTTTACTATAGGTACTATAATACAAACACAAAAATCTTAATAGTTCTATACCGAAAACCCTACCTAACTAAGTATTCCCGATCAATATGATTATAACTAGACTAATTAAATATATAGTGGCCGTAGTAGGGAATATAAAAGAGGGTATAATTAACGTCGACTATAAGGCAACCGTGGAGGTCCCAGTAGAGGTTTATTTTAAAGTAATTGCTAAAAGAAATGCTACGTTTATAAGAAGCCAAATTGCTAGTTAACTAGACACTCCCTTAATAAGCGAAAAGAGGCATATAATAAGTTCCGTTAAAGTATAAAAAATATTAAAAATTATAAGGTTACTACGGCCTACTTTTAAAGCTTCCTAGTTTAATACGAAGGCGTAGAAGACCTTAAGGGTGAGGTTAATAAGACCGAATAGCTCCTTATAAATATGGAAATTGAGGACTACTTACCTAACCAATACTTTACTAAGTATGGTAAGGTAAATAGTATATAAACCGTTACTATTCTTAATAACTAATCTACGCTCTATTTTATTACAAAGTTAGATATCTTTAATAAGCTAAAGGAGAGCTCCGCGTTTTCCTTTAATAATAGATACTCGGCAAACGTCTTCTATAGTATTATACCAGATACTAGAGCCGCAGGAGTATCTATAGTAGGAGAACCTTAAGTTTAAGCCCTTTAGTAGCTTAATAGCTCTATTTAGATTAACTATTTAACGGCAGGCCAACACACGATTCGTTTTAGTAAAGGTACTATAATCTCTCTCGGCACAATTAGGGTTTAAACCCCCTTAGAGTATATTACTTTTTACGTTATTCCTACAAACACTCCATTTCTATTTTACATTAAAGATATAGATAAATTAGGCGTTAGGCTTAATAACCTTAAGAATATACTTATTTAGGGAGATAATTAGGTACCTATTATGCGCAAGTAGGGTTACCCCTAGTTGCTCCTTTATTAACTAGAAAAGAGTGTTACTTAAAGCCACTTAACTAAGTTAGAATTACGCCAACTGTACCGTCGTTTTAGCCACCTATCCGTTTATTAATTGCTTAGGGTTCTTTAGCGAGTAGGCTATAAAGTTAAGGTTAAGGCAATTAAGCATTTTATAAAATACTACTACCACTACTAAATAAACTAGAGGTCCCCTAGCCGATTTAAGTTCACCCTTAAAGATAACTACAACTTTAACTTCTGTATCATTATTAACGTTATATATTTTAGCGGCAAGCCAGTACTCTAAGTTATTAACTTCTTAACCTCCTTCTAAGCCGCACGATTTTTAAAGGATATATTAGCTAGGAACATATAGGATACCCTTTAATTATACTAAATTAATATCTACCTAGGACCCCCTAATTAAATCGTCTATAATATAGGAAAGAACTTCTTATCTATAGAGTTCCGATAACAAATAAAGGCAATAGCAATTAAGGTTAAGGAAGTCCCTATTAAGGCATATAATAGTATTAAAAAAGTAGAGCGATATTACGCGCCATTACACCGCGTATATAAGATTATCTCTTTAGAACTAAAGGACGCTAGCGAAGAACTTACCTTATAAATGGCTGTTAAAGCTATTAACGATTCCGCTGGCCCAAATGGACTTATACCTACGTTGCTAGTCTTTAGCGCCTACTTATAAATAACTAATAATTCTCTATTATCTCCCTCCGTTATATAATAAGCTAAGGCGATTTACAAGGCAATAAAGGAGGTGCGACGCCTCTATGCTATATACTAGGTTAATAACGCACTAGGAATAAGAAATGGCCTAAATATCTTAACTGCGCTTAATCTGCCGCTCTAGTCTAAAGTACGCGTATAGTATAAAAGGGGAGGATGGTCAGGCCTATATTAACTTATTATAATTAATGGTTAAATTTATACTATTTAGATGCCTTACGGACCTACCTAATTCCGTTTAACTGTTATTAAGCCTTACTATAAAGATAATAATTCCGAGCCTTTACAGGATGCCCTAGAAGATACCCTAAAAGAGAACCACGATTAATATGCTTTAGAAGGCGACTACAATCCTAATATAATTGTAGTAAATACGCCACAACTATAACGCGGTAGAGGTTGCCCGAAGGGATTACAAAATCGTTAACACCTTATTAATTTTAAAGAACAATTTATTGCCGCCATTAAAAATAAAGTTAAGTTATTAATAGCCTTTATAATAGCTAAAGAGAAGGCTAACTTTAAGCTCGCAAAATAGCTCTAAAAGGAAGGTTGTATTATAACCCTAGAAGCTCCTTTCTAAGTATCCGACAAGTAGGAGATCGACGGTCTTATTATAAGAGGAGTCTTTAAATTTAAGAAATATAACCCTATTAAGTTTAATAGAGTTCGCATCTTTAAGTTAAGAATGGTTAACGAGATTAAGGGCAAAGCTACTAACGCCCCATTTAAGAAATTAAGGCTTATTATCTAAGGTTACAATAATAATAGCAAAGAGATAATTCTTATATAATCTCCCACGATTTAACGAGCTAGTTAGTAAGTTATTATTACATTAGCTCCCTTCTTAATAAAGAATAGAATGGTAGTTTATTTATAAGATATCACTTAAGCCTATACCTAATTAGAGACGCACCTTTAGCGCTTAATATTAGTATACCTTCTAGAGCAAATTCGCTACTAGTATCCTAAAGACATAATTATGGTTGTGCTTAAGCTATTATATAAAATTGCAGAGGCAGGAACTCACTAGTAGGCTACCTACAGTAAGCACCATAAAGAGAAGCTTTTAATAACTACTTCTATATTCGATCCCTACTTCCTTATTATAACTACAGGAACCCTATTCGGAATTATTGGTATATAAACTAATAATATAATTATCTTAGGAGACGACCAATTCTTAGCTCTTAAAGAGGATAAGCTAGTAAAGGTAAATCTTATAGCAAAGCCAAAGGAAAAGCTTAACTTAATAACACTATTACTCTTTAATGGATGCATCCTCTCCCTAAATAAGGATTCCATTGCTTTACGCTAGAAGGGTTAAGGCAAGAAGATTAATATTATTAACGTTAATTCTCTAAAGTAAGGATATATAGAGCAACGCGCTCGCGGAGCTTATATTACTTCTATCTATTAACCTAAGGCTTTATTTAATCTCTCTGTTGCCACCTAATACCAGAAACCAACTAAGAACGACGTTTTTGCCCTAAATAAACGTCTTTTCTAGCAAATAAACTATCTTGACTGGGGATTATACTACGCGCTAGTTAATCTTCCCACCGCTAAGCTCTTTATATTTATTAATAGATTATTTATAAATAATAAAGATTTTAGCTCCTAGTTAGGATATAAGATCATTATTACGAATAAATTTACTAGAGAGAATAACTTTATAATCTATAGTAATCTTATCTATTAGAGCTTAACTAAGAGCAAGCGCGTTACCCAAAGTGTTTTAGCGTCAGAGATATATAAAATAGTTAGTGGAGTTAATATGGCAATTGCAATTGGAACTACCCTAAAGATAATTATAGATCGACTCGAACTTCCCGTTATCCCTATAATTATATACACCAATTCATTTTCCCTCTATAAGTATTTAATTAAGCTTGGTACCATAAAGAAAAAGCGCCTTATAATTAATATTATAGCACTTCGGCAATCCTACGAGCGTTAAGAACTCTTTAAGATTTAATAGATTAATGGCTAAGATAACCCAGTAGATGTAATGACAAAGGCAAACCTAAATAAGGCACTAGAGACGTTTATTAATACGAATACTCTACGTGTATAAGTTAAAGGTTAGGTTAAAAGGGAGTCCCTAGAAATTTCTTAATTATGTAAGGTCTTAAAATATCCAGGAACTTTAACTAGCGGTTAAAGTTATTTAATTAGTTAGATTCTGTAGACCCTAACTTAAACTAGCTAATTAGGATTTTTTATCCCCAGGATAGAAAATTGCTATTGGCTTACTTACCGCTAGCGCCTTGGCGGCCCTACTAATAAGATACCTACCTATAACTTATAAGTAAGAAAGCACTACGTACTAAGAGGCAAATTTTAGGATAGCGAGACTTATATTATAATAGCAATAGTAAGTAAGGAGGATTAATTTTTGTTCCGCTAGTTAAGCGGTATATATATATAGATGGCAACTATAAAAGAAGAGTTGCCAGTGTTAGGAATAAAGGCAAATGGTTACTATATAAGGTATATTGCCGTCACGTATAGTAAGTTGCCGTTACGTGCGGCAAGTTGCTATCACGTGCCGCCGCGGCACTAGCGTGGTGAGGAACCTTAAGTTCCTTACCCTTTCTTTAAGAAGAATATAGAACAATTATTATACTATCTACGAACCGTAGCTACGTAATATCCCCCTTATGTAACTAACAGAAATCTTTAAGGACAAAAATAGAGAGGAGGGAGATAGTATTACGGACGCTTTAAGTATAATATTATAACTACTTAAAGAAGAGATAAAAGAAGCTAGTTAGTTAATCTAAGTATAGTCTAATATAGAGCCGGTAGAGCTATATAATAAGAAATAGTGGTTAAGGTTATATAACATTATATATAGTATATGCAGTGTATAAAGGGAACGTATATATAATATATATAATACGTATCTTACGTATAAAGAGGATTTCTTAGGAATACGGTTATATATTTAAAGGACTATAGTCCCTACCTAGATAGTTCTCTCCTTTGTAGTAATTCTCAGAATATAATTAGAGTTAATCTATTAGGCAACTACTCTACCAGTTATTATTACGTTATTAACTTTAATTTGCATTACCTATACACCTAGCCTATTAACGAGCCTATTATAGTGCTTGCTATAAGGTTCCGTTACATTCCTTATATATTAGTCTAACTTAGTACTATACTAACTTAGTTACTATACGCCTCTTACATCGTTATATATCCTTAATATTAACCTAACCTATAACCTAATTAATTTTTAGATTATACTTTTATAACTAAGGCATTTCTAATACTACCTTATCCTATCCTAATAGTAGGATATTAAAAAAAATCTTAATTCGTCTCCCTTTAATGGTTATTTATATAGGTCCTAGTTTAAGATTAATAATACCTCCTCTATAGGCTACTAGATTTCCTAAAATTATAACTAATAAATAAGGGTACTCCTTTTATTTATAAGGTAGTCCTATCTATTTAACTGTTATTAGTAAGATATAGTTCCTTATTACTCCACTATTTATTAGTACTTTAAACCATTAATCTAACTAATTAATTTATAAATTTAGGTATTATTCTTAAATTCCTTTAAGGGTTTGAGGCTTTACTACTAGCTCCCTTTAGTCTTATAGGCCTCTACTTTTCCTAACTATTAGCTACTTAATCCTTATATACTTAGCTTGCCCCTTAACTAATACCTAGTTCGCTTTTTATTCTTAATATACTATAGATATATATTCTCTAGACATTCCTACTACTATTATTTATCTAAGTATTCTTCCGTAAGGAATCTTTTTAGTTAAAATATTAAGTCTCCTAACTTTTAAACTTCCATTAAATGCTATCTGTGTATATACTTAATATTCCTATACTATTGCTCTTTTAGCGTCTAATATATTCTTATAGGGTACTTCTAATTTTTTTTCTTTTAGGTTTTTATGTATATCGTATATATTATCTATATATGCAATTTATACCAATATATAATACGCTAGGCGCTTTAGGTTAGCTCTTAACTTATTTTTATCCTTAAGTCTAAACCTTTATTTAGTTAATTTAAACGTTATAACCTTATTTATAGGTACTAAGATACGCCTCTTACTTCTTAAGTCCTCTAATTATTCCTTTAAATCCTTTAATATTATAATTAAGGCTTCTTTAACATAAGTTATAGCCTTTTTTATAATTGGGTAGTCCTAAATAACTCGCTTATCTAACTATATATAAAAATCTTTCCACTTATTATTGTATTGTTATCTACACTACTTTTAGTACAGCTCCCTAAATATATACAGCCTATCTATTAGGAAGTATTTTCTTATTACTATATCGTAATAGCCCTTTATATATTATTCTTTAAATCTAGTTAGAATTTCCAAGTCCTTTTCCTATTCCAGTTTATCTAACTATTTTACTCTTAGTATTTCTACCTTTAGCCTATTAGTGATTCTCTATATAGGTACTTTATCTCTTATACGGCCTAGTATACTAGATCTCTTATCTAGTTTCTATTCTTTTTATATAAGGATTCTTAATCTAAACTCCTTTATAGTTTCTTTATTTGCTTACCTTATAAGTAAATTCTTAAAGTCTTTTTACTTCTTAATTGTGGTATTAACTTTTTAATCCTATTACTAAGCCTTACTCGCAATTTCTTTAATAGTCCTTATTCTATTACTAAAATCTTAGTCCTATAGAATTCTTAATTATAAGCTTACTTCTTTCTTAAGCTATACTCCAGCCTTAGTTTAACTAGGCTTTTATAGTATTTTTATCTCATCTTAAGAGTCTTAAATCTTACTTATCTTACTTTAAGAATCTTATGCCTCTAGGAAACTCTATCCCGTGCTTATTTATATATCTTTAAACTAAGCTACTACTCTACTCTATTGATTGTTGTCTATTATAGGTCCTTAAGCTTATCTTATTTTATCTTAAGAATTTTAATTTTATACCATTTTACCTTTATCAAGTGGTGAGCTAGCACTAGCAGTTATCTGCTTACTTAATCCCTTTTATTAAATATTTCTCCTACTATTTTATAAAGGGATAGATGCCATATTTAATGGTGTTATAATTTCTATTACCAATCCCTATTTTATAGAGGTTTCAGTGTCTACTTCTAATATAATTATTTTAAGGTTTATATATTCCTAATAAGCTGCCTTTATTGCCTTATTATTATTAAATATTTTACCTATATTAAATTTATTATTCTTAATATCTAATCTATAAGATAGTTTATTAGTTTCTCTAAATTCTAATAATTTCGGCTCCTATAGCTAATAGCTTACGCTATACTTAGCGTCCTTATAAATTCTGTATATATTATTATAACAAAATATAAAACTTCTAATTAAACATTGTTTTGTTCCTTATAATATACTATTATCCCTTTATATATATATATATATATCGTCTACTAGTCTTATTCTCTTTACCGCATAGTTACTCTAACTATCTTTATAGTTTTTAGCGAAATAACCTTATTTTCCGCAATTTATATAAGCTTCTTTTTTAAACTATTCTTCTTATTATAGAGTCCGTTTAAACGTCTTCTATTACTAAAATCCCTAGTTTAGCCTCTACTCCTTAGGTTTATAATTACTTAATTCTTACCCCCTAGGTTTTTATAGTCGCTTTATTTATCTCTTATAGGCTTCTTTAATACTACTTAGGTCTATTAGCTTTGCGCTATACTATAGTTTCTAACTTAGTTAATATATATTTTACGCCATATATAACTATAGAACTCTATTATAACCCTTTTTGGTCTTTTCCCTTTAGTAGATCCTATTATTAATCTTTATTACTTAACTTATTAGCTCCCTTAAAGTATCTATATCTTCCATTACGATATTTACGTCCTAGACTTTTGCCTTAAGTCCCTACTTATACTATGCTATAAGTGCCTTATTATTCTATTTAACCTATATTGCTAACGTTTAGAATTACGTTATATACTTAATTACTAAAGTTCTCTATATTAGATTTTAAAGCTTTCTTTTTACTATAGTAGTTGCCTCTAAGTCTCTAAATATTTACATTAGGCCTAGTGTAACGGAATCCCCCGGGAGGTACATATCCGATAAGATGGTAGGAGGTTTTATCTATATCCCATCTATGTTCCAGAAGACACAGTTAGATAGGTTAAGGGCGAAAGGTTTTACTAGCGTCTTAGAAGGAATATATAGGAAGCTGGTTCCCCTCTAGAGAAGAACTAGCGATTAGTCTCTAAATAGAAGTAGTTAGAAGCATTTGTCCTTTAATATATAAAACTTATTCTACCTTTAACTTACCTTCTACTTACCTTTAACTTACCCTCTACTTACCAGTAATACTATTAATTAGATAATTATACGTTCTAGTTAGACTAGCCTCTTATAATTCTAATTACTTATAATCCGTTAGGGATATACGGCTATTAATTAATAATAACGGACTATATTCCTTTACCCTATAAAGCAACGCCCTTACTATAGGAGGCTTAGAGAGTCTCCCTAAAGGAGCGCATTCCCTCTACTTATAAAAGAGTGGACTAGAAAGCTACGGCTAGCCTATCTAACTTTACGGGACCCTTAGAAACGATTACCGCTAGGGAGTTATTAGAGCGATCGCTACGCGAGACCCTATAAAAAATAAAGGAATTAGAGATATAATTAAGATAAGTATATTAAGACTACTAAGAACAATTACAAGGGCAATTAGGGGAAGTATAGACACCCTAGACACGAAGCGGACTTAAAGGGGTAACGCCATACTATACTATAACGTCAGAAAAACCTAAATTCCGCATAAAGGAACTTAATAAGTACTATAGTAATAGTCTCCGGAACTATAATCGTTTTATCTGTTAATATAAAACCAAGTTTCGGCTAAATCTAAAATGTTACTCTAACGAGTATAATTAGATACTAATTGCTTCTACCTTCCTATATAGCACCGTTAAGAGTTTATAGACACGCTACGAGAAGAAACTTATTATACTCCTTAAATTTAGTAAACCTAAGACCTAGTTAGTTAATTAGGTCTAAGACCCTACTAATTAAGGGATAGACTATAACTAATAATACCACAACGCTAAACAGTGGGATGGTTAGACTGTAGTCTAGTTTATAAACTACTTAGAAGAACTAGAAGATAATATACCCTACTTAGATTTATGGGATAACGCTATATAACTTCACTAGCTACTTGCTAAGCTATAACCTAAGATTTAACAGGCCATATAAGAGAAGGGCAAAATTCCTACCTTTTAAGAAAAGCTTATCTCTAAAGCTACTCGGATTAAGAATGCTAAAAGAGACTATTTAAGTAAGCGAAAGGAATGAGACGCCAATAATAAAGAGCGTAGGACTAGACCTAGCTTTAATAATAGGGGCAGATTCTAACCTAACCGCTCTATAGAAGGATAACGCGAGCAGGCCTCGCAGCCTTAGAGCAACGCTAGTTAACCCTAAAATAATAATAGGCAGAGACCTAATCTATAGGAGGGGAACCGGGAGATACGCACTTGTTATAACTGCGGCAAGAAGGGCTATATAAGCCGCTTTTGCTAATAAAAGAAGTAAGAATCGGCCTAATTAGGAAAAGAGACAGCCTAGTAGATCTTTACTCCCTTACACTAGGCTAGCAAGAAAAGGAGGGAGTAAACTGCCGTATGGTTATTCCTATCTTTATTTAAGTTAATAATAAATAGGTAACGCGAGACTACCTTATGGACAGCGGCGCGAGTATAGGGTTTATTTCTTAATTACTAGTAAAAGAATTAGATTTAGACCTTAGCGGCTTATAGGTGCGCACCGTTTAAAGTATTAAAGGCCACTAGATTCCGTGCTATAGGGAATAAATATTTCCTATTGCCAGCTAGGACTGCGACGGTCTATAGAATACGTAGAAGATACGCTTCTACGCCGCAGAAATTAAGGGGTATAACCTTGTTTTAGGATACCTATAGCTTCGCTAAGTTAACCCAGACATTAATTGGCCTTTAGCCTCGTATTAACACCGGAAGTCTTAATCGCGTATTATAGTTAAGGATTAAGAGACTTTCCTAAGCTATATATAAGAAGAAGGGTGGGTATATGCTATATATGCCACTCTTAACCCTAAGAATAAAGACATAGGGTATTTATTTTTAGATATCCGGCTATACGCAGTTAAGGAACTAGAGATTCCGCAGGAATATATAGACCTAAAAGAGGTTTCTAATAAAGAGGCCGTATAAACCTTACCTAACCCTATATTAGTTAAGTATAAGATAGACATAGGGGATAAGTAACCTCCTTTTAGACCACTATATAACTTATTAGAAAACGAGCTAGCCGTATTACGTTAGTATATAGTGGACAATCTTTAGAAAGGATAGATTTGGCCCTCTATAAGCCCGGCAGGGGCACCGATTATATTTATACTAAAGAAGAACGGGACCCTTCGCCTCTGTGTTAACTATTAGGCGCTTAATAGGATTACTATAAAAAATTGCTATCTACTACCCTTAATAGGGGAACTTATCGACAGGCTATTAGGCGCGAAGATATTTATAAAACTGTATCTAAAAGATATATACTATTAAATTTGGATTAAAGCTGGTAATAAGTGGAAAACGGCGTTTTAAATATGGTACGGCCACTTTAAGTACCTAGTAATGCTATTTAGGCTTATTAACGCACTAGCGATATTTTAGGCCTATATTAATAAGGTATTATTAGGCCTATTAAACACGATATATATAGTCTATCTTAATGATATTATAGTCTACTCTAATAACTATAAAGCATATACGCACTACGTATAAATAGTACTTAAAAGACTACGGGAATACGAGCTCTATATAAACCTAAAAAAATGCTTATTCTATATTACTAGCATTAATTTTCTAGGCTTTATTATTAGCGTTAACGAAATATCAATAGAGAAAAGCCGGGTAGACGCTATTAGGGAATAGCTATACCCTATAACGTTTAGAGAAGTATAGGTTTTCTTAGGCACGGCAAACTTCTACTAAAGGTTTATTATTTACTATTTATAAGTAATACTCCTAATTACTAATCTACTAAAAGGATCTAAGAATGGTAAGAAGTTAGGACCCTTTATATTTAGGGAAGCTGCTAAATAGGCAATAAACCGGTTAAAGGATTTATTTACGTCAGCGCCTATCCTAATACACTTTTATTAGGAGCTACGTATATATCTTAAAACGGATACATCTAGCTTTACCCTAGGGGCAATTATATCTTAACTAAAAGACGAAGAATAGCATCCTATAGTATTTTAGTTAAGGAAAATGACCCCTATAGAGTAGCGTTACATAACGCACGACTAGGAGCTACTCGCAATAATTATAGTAATAAAGCACTGGCGATATTATTATATGGGAAGTAATTATTCTATTAAAGTCCTTATAGACCATAATAACCTAGAATACTTTATAACTATAAAGGTGTTAAGCGGTTAATAAGCAAGATAGGTAGAGGCACTATTACAGTATAACTTTAAAATTATGTACCGCCCAGGAAAGACAAATCCTGCTAATAGGTTATTAAGACGTCTAAATTACAAGATAGGGAGGATCTAGGACAGTATAGGGGAAATAATCCCTATATTATAAAATTTGCTTAGGAAGAAAGAAGACTCTTTCCCTAGAACTATAGAATTTCGCGGTAGGGCAGAGGTCCTAGTAATGCAGCTATAAAGCGACATAATTATAGAGCCGTAGGATATAGTTATAAACTAGGTTATAGACCAAGCAGATATTATAAAGTTAGCGTACCTTAGAATTAGTAAGAATTCTACAGGATGTACTAGAGGTGTTGCGGCACCTTTAACTTAATAGCGCATTAGCTGCGAGTTTTCGGATCCAAGGGGGATAGGCGAGATGCCTATCCGCAGCGTGGCATACTATATAATGGTAGGAGAATCTACTAGCACTAATAGTTTAAAATGTCTCGTGCCACGCCTTAAGTCTATAATAGCAGTAGGCGAAATAGAAGTAAGTAATCTGCACGAAACCTTTCTAAATCTTCTTCTTTAAGCTTAATAAAGGGACACCTTCGCCTCTAGGGAGAGGTGGAAAGATATAGTAGAGACTAACTTGGCTAGAGTTATTAAGAAGCTATAGCAGTAAGACTAAAAGGGTCTATTATGCTTTAAGGGTGCTATATATATCCCGAAGGACCAAGCGATTTAAGATAAAATTCTAAAGGTCTTCTATAATAACCCTTTTAGGGGTCACTACGGTGCCAATAGAACCCTTAAGGCCGTTTAAAGGAAATACTTTTAGGACGGAATATCTAATGAGGTTAAGGACTATATATTAAGGTGTAATACGTACTAAAGGATATAGATATCCAGGCATCGCCTATATAGCGAGTTATTAGTGCTTCCTATTCCGTAGGGACCTATATTAAAATTAACAATGGATTTTATTATAGGCTTATCCCCTACTAAAATAAGAACTAGAGAGGTTGCTAACGCTATCCTAGTAATTATTAACAGGTATACAAAGTTTTTAGGATACTTTACTATTATAACAACGATTACAGTAGTAGAACTGGCAGACCTGTTTTTAGAACGGTAGCTCTTATTTAGCACGCTAAGGGGAATCGTATCTAATAGAGGTACCGTATTTAATAGTGCATTTTAGTCTTTATTCTATCTCTTATTAAAAATACGGTAAAGAATAAGCATTACCTTTTACCCGTAAATAAACGGGCTAATAGAGCGTCTAAATGCGTTATTAGAACACTACCTCCACTGCTATATCAATTATTAACAGGATAATTGGATATTATAGTTAACTCTAGCGCAGTACGTATATAACATAAGTATCTATAGTAGTACAAAAATAACCCCTTATAAAGTATTGTTTGGGGTAAAAGTAAATAACCCCTAAAACGTTAAGAACATTATTCCTAAAAGAGAGGCACTAGTAGCGTCCGAAAGAATTAAGCAAATAAGAATTCGCAAAGAGGAACTTAAAAAGCACTTGCTAGACGCCTAGGCTATATAAAAAAGGTACTATAATAAAAAATATATACCAAAAGAATTTAAGATAGGAGACGAAGTCTTACTGTTTATAAAAAATATCCAAATAAAACGCATTAAGAAGAAGCTGGATCACTAGTAGCTTAGACCCTTTAAAATAGTTAAGAAAACTAAAGGAAACTAAGCCTACAAATTAGAATTACCGAAATCTTATCTAATATATCCTATATTTTATGTTTCCTTACTAAAGCTATATTAGAGAAGAGATAGTATAGAACCGCCCTTACCTAGCAAAATTAATGGGGAACTAAAATGAAATATAGAAGATATTCTAGACCAAAGATAGCGCTAGAAGAAGCGCGAATTTTTAGTTTGTTAGGAAGGATACTTTTAGGTATATAATAGTTAGGAACCTAAGGAGTACCTTTAGCTAGGATACGACACCGTAATTAAAACCTTCCTAAGAACTAAAGGTAAAGATTTAGAAATGGTTCCGGATATGCTATAGGTAAAGTAATAGGGAAGACCCCATAAATTAAAACTATAGGATTAAGCATAGGCATTAAGAACGGAAACGTTTTACTATTATAATAGGGATTTTAGAATCTTATAAGGGGAAGCCTATAAGATCTACAGGAGAACTACTAGGGATACTATTTAAAGAAGACGCTATTTAAGAATAAGTAGTAGCAATATAAGAAAAGGCCTTAGGGATTTAGAAGGACCCCCTAGGGATAAAAGGAGAGTATCTAGTCTGGCACCGGAGATATGTAGTAGAGTTAATAGTACAAAGAGGAGCAAAAGGACAGCCTATAAAGAATTAGAAATTCTAAGAAATTATAAGGCACCTATAGGAATACCACCCGTTTATTACATATGGGGATTATAGTAGTATACTACGTTTATATAGATTGTTACTAAAGCTTAGAATAAAGGTATCCTTAAAGTATAAAGTTAATTCCTAATAATAGGGCATCCTAAAGGCGCCCGAGAGGCACTATATAAAGCTATTCTATAAGAAGAAGGAAAAAGCTAGGTAATAACTTAAATACTAGCAGCAGTAATAGGAGCCTCTTCTTCCATCTTAACGTCATTATTAATGGTATTATTAGCTTCTCTATCCCTAGAAGCATTAGCACTTCTACTAATATTCTTTTTAGAACAATGGGTACTGGAAGGACTAGCACGGGTAGGAGACTAGCGAGAAGAACGTTTATCTTAACCTTTGTTACTATCCTTAGTATCCTTAGGTTCTAAATCGGCGTCTAAGTAGGGATTAGAGAGATATTAGCTAAAGGAGTTAGTATAGTTCCTAAGCGAGTTACTAGAGAAATTTACCTAGCCAGAGTAGCCCACGCAAGAGTATAAATATTATTATTAATAAGGACGAGCTGTTTGTATATACGCTCCTAAACACTATATATCCGAGATTATTACGTCTCTATAGTAGTGGAAACCCTTATTAAATTAAAAAGTCTACAAGTAAGGGAAGACACCTTCTATCCCCGCCTATTACTATTAGGATATTAGCGGAAATCTTAGATGGCGCGTTGGAGCCTATAAGTCTTATGCGCATAGATAGCGGGGATTTAGTATAATTAGCGAAATTTAGAATAGGACGGAATGGGAAATACTAGGACGTAGGTCTTTCTCCTGCTGCGATAATAGGAGCACTTAAATTTATTTTCGCTAAAGCGAGGCATCTTATAGACGTGGGAAGGATCCTGTATAAAAGTATAAACGTAGCAATAATAGTATTTTAGGGAAACTGTTATAGGAGCAACAGACGCTATTTAGGGCGTCACTAGGAGAGGAATAATACTGCTGCCAGTTTAGGGACGCGCAGAAGAACTATAAGCTATTATAAGAGAATACTCTAAGAAGTTAGTATTGTTATAAGAGGATAAGGTAGGGATTCTGTTGCTTATAGACGCGTTAAAAAAAGATAATGAGGTAGTAATAGAAGTATGGCTAAAGATACAGAAGCTAAAAGGCGAGATATAATAAAAACAGCCTATTTAAGAATAAGACGAATAGTGTTATTAATAGAAGGATAAGGGAGAGACGACGACTTATAAATAGAAGGAAATTAAAATAAAAGACGTTATTATTAAAGCCTATTTAGGTAAATAGGGATAGTGGTTAGTTAACGCGTCGCACTAGATAACCTCTAGATCCATTTACAATAAATTTCTAAAATTAAAGAGGTGAATCCCACCAAATTTTTATTACTATTATTGAAATCCCATTATAAAAGCACTATAAGGAGCTAGGGTGGGAGAAGAGTAGAGGAATAAAAGATAAAGTAAAGTTCCGCGCTAGTAAAGAGCTGGTAATAAGTCGCATTATAGAGTACCTTTCTACTAAGGGTTTCCCTAGTGGTTTTAGCCAGAACTCTATAAAAGCTTAGTAAAGGCGAAGTCTTAAAGGACTAAGACCTTAGGAGAGGAGGCAATTATAACAGAATCCCCTAGGAGGTACATATCTAATAAGACGGTAGGAGGTTTTATCTATATCCTATCTATATTCTAGAAGACATAGTTAAATAGGTTAGGGGCGAAAGGTTTTACTAGCGTCTTAAAAGGAATATATAGGAAGCTAGTTCCCCTCTAGAGAAAAACTAGCGATTAGTCTCTAAATAGAAGTGGTTAGAAGCATTTGTCCTTTAATATATGAAACTCATTCTACCTTTAACTTACCTTCTACTTACCTTTGACTTACCCTCTACTTACCAGTAACACTGTTGATTAGATAATTATACGTTCCGGTTAGACTAGCCTCTTACACCTAGGAAGGCATAGAGGACTAAAAAACCTTAGTGTATACTAAGTATAAGCTAAGACGTGTTATAAATATAAAGGTCCTTATTATTTTATTAACTAATATTTAAAGCTTTAAGAACTAGTTAGCCGTGGGTTTCTATATATAAATAAAAATAACTAAATCTATACTAGAATAGGTAAGCGCTTAAAAAACCCACTCCTGTATTTACTACGTAATAATTAAATTTAGTTCCTTAAAGGCTAACTAAGGTAGAATGCGAATATTAATCTTAATGCGATAGCGATAGCTATCTAACTAAATATATCTTTGGTAGAGCTTATAGAAAGTAATAATGCTAAAAGTAAAAAAGAGCTTAGTAAATTCTAGGAAGATATATACTAATATATATTAATTTAGTAGGAGCAGTAACCTAGTTATAGCCTATAACGCGGCTATATAATTTTAGGAAACTATAAGGGGATATAAAGGTAATAAAACTATCTTTAAAACCATCTAGTCTGTAACTAGCAATAGTTTAAAATATATAACTAGAAGGACATATTTAGATCGCACTATTACTATAATAGTAAGCTTCTTAATTGCTAGTAAATAACAAGAAGACTAATATAATGGACTATGCTAAATAGCTAAAAAGAGAAGTAGAGTAAGTGTCACGGGAGTCACCCGCGCACGTTTGTCCCGTGACACCTACGGACGTACTATCGCAACCCCTATATCTTCAACCACGTTTTCTAACCTGTTCCTATTCTGCATCGAACGTCTTAAACCATTACGCGTTAATGTACTTAGCACGGTCAATAGCTAGCAATTAAGCTTATTTGTAAACTGCTTTATTAACTCTATAACATTACGTTTAATCCCCTACCTACTAGTATTGTGTTACCAGACTGGTTGTAGGCCGTAGTGCTACGGCCGCATTATAACGATGCATAGCGGGTAGCAAGACTGTCGCTGGCTGTAAGGCTGGAAGTAATACTGGTACCGTCGTCTGTACACGATAGGAAGGGTACGCTGGTATATTACTGCCCCTCAGTTTGACCTGATGGCTCGCATCCTACTATATAACAAACACGAATATAGAAGCTGGCACCTTACTGCTGTCCTACCGACCTGCACTGTTACTGCCCTGCAACCGACAAGACCTTACGCCGCTACGCCTGTAAAACGACCCTGTTGATAAGCCTTGTACTAATACGCCTACGAGATAACCCGTCGCTGGTACTGTACTACTACCGTCTAAACCTGCCGCCGAAGCTCTTTGCATCTAATACCCGAATTGTCTTAAGCCGCCCGAACCTGTTGCTAGCATTGTACTGCTGCTGCTGAAGCTATTCGCCAGGGTGGTTTTGGATAAACCTTATCGCGATAAGACGCAATAAGTCTTAGCATACCCTAAATAAATTTTTAGTCGCCTTCCTCCTCTTTATTATTATATAAAATATAGTTTTAGAAGTGGAATTAGAAGCTCTTAACTCTATTAATACCTCTAAATAAAAAAATACAAGAGGTTGCTTAGCTCTTTAATATAGAATACCCGTCCACTAGGCAGTAGTATAGTTTTAGATAAGGGCACGTTCGGTTGCAAATCGCCTCCATATTATAATCTATTTAATCTGTACGCCTTTTAGTGTTGCCCGTTTTGTAATTAGTGGCAGCTACTACCATAGCTTATTTAAATCTGTAATTAAGTTGATTATTTAGTTGCAGCTCTAGAATAAGGCTCCATATTTAACGTCGGTGAGCAATTCAAATGAGCCCCTCTCTACCACTAGGCCTCTATCGCAACTCCCTACTTTAGTATAGCAATAGAGCCTCCTCCTTAACCAACGCCCTCTCTGCGATTGATGTTTTTTATATCTTTGCCCACCTCCCGTAGGAGCTATAGTAGAGCTATAATAATGCCCGCGATGCCTTAAAATAAGCTTATCGTGATTACAAAGGCTAGAATAATAATATTATATAAGGTATATAAATGCGACGGTAGTATCGCGATTAGGGTGTTTGGAGTCGCCATATTATAAGAAGTCGTTACTTTAGCGCGTATGTAAGGGCTCTAGATTAATATAGAATATGGAACCAAAGCTTAAAGCTCTATATTAAAACGGTGCCAAGAACCTTATTATAACTACTGTATATAGTATAGCTTGCAAATTTGACGCGCTTACCGATATGGAGGAGCTCCATATTTAAAAGTCGTTAGATTTACCGAACAACACCCTTATATTTATATTTAAGCTCCATTTCCGTTATAATATGGAGCCTCTATATTAAATATGGAGCTGCAACTAATGCCCTAAATTTTATTGCGATAAGTCTTGGCATACCCTAAATAAATTTTTAGTTGCCTTCTTTATTATTATTATATAAAAATAACTAATTTGAACCTAGTAAACAAAGTTATATAAACCTTTTTTTCTAAATTTTAGTAGGTGGCTCTATATATGGCTCTACATCCGGCTCTGCGCATAGAAGCTCTGCATGAAGCTTTGCACAAAGCTCTGCACGAAGCTTTACACGAAGTTCCGCACGAAGTTCCGCACGAAGCTCTGCACGAAGCTCTGCGCGAAGCTCTGCACGAAGCTCTGCACGAAGCTCTGCGCGAAGCTCTGCACGAAGCCCTGCACGAAGCCCTGCGCGAAGCTCTGCGCGAAGCTCTGCGCGAAGCTCTGCACGAAGCTCCGTGTACGGAGGCTCTGCACGAAGCTCTGTATACAAAAGCTCTGCACGAGGCTCTGCGTACGACGGTTCTGTCCTATTCTACTTGGTTGGGGTAGAAAAGCCCCGCACAGGGCACTTTATACTTATCGATTGCGATATTTTATGCATTTTCTATTGGATAAAGGATATTTTATGCTCGCTTATTCGCATTATCCAAAACCACACTGCTATTCGCATCCGATACCTAGACTATCCTAAGCCGCACGACCCCATTGCTTATATCGTACTGCTGCCCGAACCCGTTGCTGGTATTGTACTGCTACCTACCTGAACCGATAAGCCTCGTGCCGATATGCCTACGAGACGACCTGTTGCTGGCGCTGTACTGCTGCCTGAACCCGTCGCTGGTATTATACTGCTACCGCATGAACCGATAAGCCTCGTGCCGTTACGCCTACGAGACGACCCGTCGTTGGTATTGTACTGCTACCCGAACCTGTTGACAAGACCTTGTGCTAATATGCCTGCGAGCCGAATATGACTAGGTTAAGCCTTGCTCCCTAGACCCCCCTAAACCTATTGCTGGTATTATACTGCTACCTAAACTAATAAGCTCCGCGCCAATATGCCTGTGGAACTATAACCTGCTAATAAGCTCTATGCCGATTTGCCTACGGACCCTAAACCTGACGCTAGCACCATACTACTACTAAACTAATAAGATCTCGCGCCGATATGCCTGCAAACTAACTCTAAGCTAGCACCTTACTGCTATATAAGTCGATAAATACCGCTAAGAACGCCCGTTTTAGACCGTATTTTAGACCAAAAATAACGGATTTTTGGAATAATTTTTTAGGGGACCTAGTATGGATGATAGGAAGCCGTAGAGTTGCTAAGAGCGAGCAAGGGGACCGTACGAGCTCTAGTATATAGCGTCTCCTAGCAGTAAGGACTGTAGCGAAGCTGGCGACAAAGGCTAGGGCTATGCTTTGGGCTGAACGAGCCAGTGGCTTAATAATTAAGCAAGGAGGCCTAAACCGGCAAAGCCACGTAGGTGGAGGATGTAGAGGCATCGGAGCAAGGCTAATATAGCTTTAGCTTTTACCTACCTACCCTCCCCTTTCCTTTCCTGTCTTTTCTTTTTGTATACGCACCCGTCTCACAGGAGCTCGAGTTTAAGAGGGGGGTACTGTCACGGGAGTCACCCGCGCACGTTCGTCCCATAACACCTACGCACGTACTATCGCAACCCCTATATCTTCGACCACGTTTCCTAACCTATTCCTGTTCTGCATCGAACGTCTTAAACCATTACGCGTCAATATACTTAGCACGGTCAATAGCTAGCAATCAAGCTTATTTGTAAACTGCTTTGTCAACTCCGTAACAGTAAGGAATGGATGCGATGACAACTGCTAAAGGACTATAACTAAAACTAGTTAGAATAATGGATATACTAAAAGGGAATATCCTAAGCCCAACTATAATGGCAGATAAGATGTTATTAAAAACTATTAAAGTTATTATTAGTAACTGCCTTATATATACACCTAAAGTTATAAAGCTATTCTTTAAGCCTTTCCCACTACCTCTTATAGAGCCTTATCAATAAAAGTAAGAAGGCGTTAAAGTATCCGTATTATTAGTATATCTAACGTTTTATGTTAATTAAGCTGGCCTAATAACTGCTAAGGTAGACTAGATTAGATAGGAAGCAGAATTTGCCTGATTTTAATAATAATGTTTAAAGGTAGAAGTATAGATAGGAGATAAAAGGACTAGGTGCTTAATTAACTTTAAAGAGGAGCTTAACCTTATTAAGGAAAGTATAGCTCTATAATACAGCTTACTAATATTAAGTCTACCTCTATAGTTATAGGGCGTATATTTAACGTTTACTAATAGGACTTAGTCTAAGTTTATTAAATTAGTACATGCGGCCCCTATAGTAATTAGTAACGTCTTAATATCTATAACTTTTATTACTATAGGAGAAATGTTATACAAGGTAATACTTAGTAAGCTATGGTTAGTAAGGGCTAAACTAGTAATAAAGTAAACCGCAATAGGCTAGGTATTTTAATTAAAAGATAGCGGAGTTAAAATAAGGTTCTTAACGTCCTATAAGGATATAATATTCCTTAAACCAGATAAAGAAATTAGTATAGGTAGTAGTTTAGGAAATAAATAACTAGTATAATTGCTAAAATTATAGTTAGGGTTACTTATAACCCAGCGTATTAGGATAAAAAGAATGTTAAGGACGAAAATAAGGGAAATAAGGTGCGATTTTAATAAGGACGTTTACTATTTTAGATATTTACTAAATATAGTTATTTACGGAAAGAAGCATACAATACTAGATGGGAAGAGCTCGATAATGAAACATTAAAGGAAGTCCTAAAGAAGCACTTAGGAAAAAGTAAAAGCTAGCATTTAAAGCGAAGGCTAGATCCCTTATATATTAAATATTAAAGATAATAGATCTATTTATAATATAAATAGTAAGTTATAGGAGTAAGACCTAATAGAATGCTATAAGTATAGTAACTGCGTATAAATAAAAAGTAGATAAAGTCCGCCTAATTAACTTATTAGTACTGGATAGAATAGTTATGGGAGGCATATTAGAGTGGCGAGAAGTAGCCCTATATTAATAAAAGGCATCTATTTAAGGGTTATCTCTTAGTCTATATAATTATTTCCTTAAGCCGCAATATACTAAGCTGGACTATAGCGCATAATTAAAGCTAGAATAATTAGAGCGTATAATTATAGGATATATTTAGCTAAGAGAATAAAAAAAATTTTAAGGCTATATTATTTAATTAAGAAGAGGCTCTAGTATTGAAGTTCTTTAAGATAGGTTTTGTTGGTAGGGATATAACTCTACTATTAAAGATTAAGACTGTGATGTATAAAGTATAGTAAGTACTAAACTTTTCTATATTAAGGGCCTTATTATTACGGAGTAAGTATAAGCGACAATAATATATAGCAAAGTAGACATTATTAAGCTATATATATAAACTGTATAATAAAGTTAAAACGTTATATAAGGAAAAAAGGTAAGAAAATGGGAAGAAATGGTATATATTGTTAGCTTAGTTGCTTAATTAATATATATATAAAATAAAATAGAATTTAGGCAGTGATCCTAGCAGAACTTAGTAGGATTTAGTAGAAGTTAGTAGAATATAGCAGAATATAGCAAATTGCCATTAGATTACCGCAAATTACTATCTTATAGTTAGTCTCTAGTTACTATGTTAGTAGAAATAGGTAGATGTATATAAGGTGTTACGGAGGTGTCCTATAATAGTACCCCCCCTTTAAACTTAAGCTTCTATAAAATGGGGCTATAGTAGTTCTAAGTAGAGTTTATAAAAGTTTTTTATAGCTTTTATAAATTCTATAGAGTTAACAGGTTCCTATAAGGGTTTAGTAAAGCCATTCTATTTTATAAGGTATATATATTAGCGTTTTCTTTTATTATACTTAATATTATTAATTCTTTTAATAAAGTACTTATTCTTACTATCTACTTTAACCAGTAGGGGAGGGTTATATATTTATTTAGGTAGGGTATTTAATATAGGGGTAGTAGGGTAAAGGACTAACGTATAGAATATAAGGTGGATTTTAACCGTATTAAGGAGTTTTAGTTAGTAAGCGTAAGAGGAAATAACCTTCTTAACTTTATAAGGGCTAGCGTTCTTCTAGTTAAGTTTTTTAGCAGGTTATTTTATATTTAGATTTCTTATATCTAGCTAGATAAAGTTACTAATTTAATAAGCTAATACTAGGGTTTTTATTTATTTACTGCGGCTTTATAAATAGATTAGGCCTATATTATTCCGTTAGTAAAAAACTATTATAGTTCCTCTATTTTTTTATAAATTTATTTACTTTTATAACGTATAAAGTGTAATAAGCGGGGTAAGGAATATTACTAAAGGGTTTAAAACCTATTTATAGATATTAGCTTTAGTTAGCTAGAAATAGGGAGACCTTTATAGTTTCTAAGAAATAATTATTTATAGTAAACTTAGTAAATATAAGCTAGTCTATCTACTTATTTTATAGATATGATATATATATCTAGATGTACTGTTCCATTATAGCGTTTATATATTCTATTTAACCGTCCGTTTTTAAGAAATATATAGTAAATAGTAGTACTCTAATGCGGAGTTAAGTAGTTAGTTTTTTTTGAATATAGAGATAAACTAGCTGCCTTTATTAGAGATAATCGTTTAGGGAGTCTATGAAGTTTTTATATATAATCTAGAAATAGTTAAGTAACGGTAGGCGTTAATATATTAGGGCAGGCGATTAAGTACCTTATCTTAAATAGTCGGTTTATAACTACTATAATATTTATACAGCCTTTACTTACGGGGAGGTTAATAATAAAGTTAATTAAGATATTCTTCTATCTTCGGTCCGGAATAGGTAGTAGCTTTAGTAGGCCGTTATACGTTTTATATAAAGCGTTAGCTTATTAGTAGATATAGCAGCTAAAGATATACCTTTATATTATATTATATATATTTAGCTAATAATACTCCTATTAGAGTAGCTCTAGGGTTTTTCCTTAGCCTAAGTAGCTGACTACTAATAGGTTATATACGTGTTTAAGGGGTTTAAGCTTAAGTTTGTTATAGTTAGGTATAACTAGGTAGTTTTAGTAGTATAAGCAGTTTCTATAGGCTTTATATTTACTTATAGAGATTCTTTTAAAGCATCTAATACTATCTTATATTAGCTTAAGCGTCTTTTAAATAAACTTATTATTTAGGTATTTATTAACTATAATTTAATTAATTAATTAATTATTTATTTTAAGGACGTATACTATAAGGTCTTTAGTAAGAGGGCTAAATAGTTTAAAGTAAAGTAGGGTTTAGTTTTAGTAAAAGCGCGCTTCTTTTATCTAGTGCGTCTTAAGAGCGTTATGTTAGAGTATTAGGCTTCTACCCTTAGATACCTAAACGGTATATAATTAAAAATTAAAAATAGGATAGATACTTTAACTAGTGGGCTTAGCGCAACGGGCGCCCCCTAATGACTCTACAGTAGTAGAGTAAAGTGTGCGATACTAGCGCGTCCGTAGGCTTGTTACGGCAGCAGTGGTTCCCAAGGAGGTCAAAAAGTAAGGTAGTAGGAGCACCACAGGTGACCCGTAGGCGCCCCGCAGGCGCCTTATAGGCGAGTCCTAAAAGGCGGGGAGATGGATTACGGGGTTTTCTCAAATAGAGTTTTCTCCCTATATGTACATAAGGAGTAGTCCGCGTGGGCCCAATAGGGATCCGAATCGGACGTTAAGCAATGAATTATTATTATTAATAGTGGGCTTAGCGGTGGCTTAGCTATTTTATGGTTATAAAGTATTATAAGTTCTTATAGTTTCTAAGGACCCTAATTAGAAATCCGGTACCTGTCGGGAATAAGGCAAGCGGTCGTCACGTGTCGTCGCGGCACTAGCGTGGCGAGGAGCCTTAAGCTCTTCGCCCTTCCTTATTTCAATCAAAAATTAAGTATCATCAAAACAACATCACTGTATCTACTCGAGTAGTACTGGTGAGGGAGTTACCCTATGTTACTAACACTGATTAGTGGTTAAATACATAGTTAACTATAGAGCAGCTAGGTCTTTGAATAGAAGAGATAGTCTTATACAGGGGTGCTATATGCGCTCATATGGAATGGATCCCGGCGATACTATACTACCTTAGACTTACGGAAAACTAGTAATAGAAGTGTTACTAAGTACTAGGAGATACTAAGTTGCGTTTATTACGCAGAATAATCGCGTTTACGAAGATTTGGTTATATTTTAGGTCAGAAGTGTTACTAAACCTAGGGTCCTAAGTTAACGTCCGAAACGCGTTAAACAACATCTTAAATTGCCTACCTTTTAACAGTAAACCTACGAGATTCTACAAAACCGAAAACCCTACCTACCTTCGACCTATTATGGCGTTAACCTACCCAAAGAAGTACGAGGAAGACATTGACCTAAAGACATAGAATAAAGATATTGACCCTATAAACGCTAAGCAAAAGGACCTAAACGGATTCTTATTATACCATATGGTATACTACATAGACAGCGAATATAACGATACTATGCTATAGTATTACATAAAGGAGGACTTCGTTAGATGGATAAAGGAAATATAGGCTTTTACGAATAAGCTTATTGTATAAAACTTCCGTAACTTCCTTCGGGAGAATAAAGTATTTATCCCTATAGATGGAAGCGCTATTAGAGATAATATTTAGGAGCAAGTTATTAACGCAAAAGAAGAGCATAAATAAACTTTATAAGAGATTAAGCACTAACTACGTACTATAAAGAAGCTTAACTTATAATAGAATCCGAATAATATACCAATAGAGACACGTTTAAATTCTATTGCTCTAGGTATAAGTTCTTACGTTCCGTATCTATTGCTTCCATTATCTTTAGCTCCCTAGAATCCACTAATTTAACCCGTAACTTTAACTACTAAACAAGAGTAAGCATAAGATCCCCTTGCTTTGCAATTTAATAACTTTTAAACCCTATTATAGTAAGATTAGGTACCACGCTGTGTTCCATTAAGATCTATATCTCTACTATAGCCTATAAAGTAATCCCCACCTTAATCTTTAACGCAATTTTAATGTGGCCTAATACCGCTTAGAGGCACCTTAAAAATGCTTACAGAGCTTATAAAGCTCTATTTGGATTAGGAGAAAAGGTTTAGCGGGGAACTGTATAATATTCTTAATTTAAAGCTGCGTATCTTTTATAACTATTGCTAGAAGGTTAGACTGGAACCTAACCAATATTATAACGCCTACTCTATTATGCTTAAGGGCCGCGCTAGTACCTTCTATTATAATTGTTTGGCAGGAAAAGGATACAATTTTAACCGAATAATATATAAGATAAGATGCCACTTTAAAATAGAGGAGAATAAGCAGTAGTATATATCGGAGTAGAGAGAGACTACCTTTTTAAGGATTATTGCGATAAACCTAGATATCTCTTAACTCAATTGTCTCTAAAAGCTCTTTAATTAACTTTAGATAATTTAGCGTGGTTTATCCAAATTATATTAAAAGGACTTCAGCCTACGCGATTAAATTATTAGCGTATGCTAAGGTGTTAAAGAATATAACCTTACTCTCTTTAATCCTGTAAATACTTATAAAGGAGTATATACTTAATTAAGATCCTCTATCAGCACCGCTCTGCGCTCTTAAGAAGTATAGTAATTTAATACTTAACCCTAACCTACTCTAATCGACCTAGCTAACTAATACAATTATAACTGGACTGACCGAATATATAGTAGCCGAGGTAAGGAATACGGTAGAGGGTATAATTAACGTTGACTATAAGGCAATTGTGGAGGTTTATTTTAGAGCAATTATTAGAAGAAGTGCTATATTTATAAGAAGCCAAATTACTAGTTAACTAGGCACCCCCTTAATAGATGAAAGGAGGTATATAATAAGTTTCGCTAGAGCGCACAAAACGTTGGAAACTGAGAGGTTACTATAGCCTACTTTTAAAGCTTCCTGGTTTAATATAAAGGCAAAGAAGATCTTAAAGGTAAGGTTAATAAGGCTGAATAGCTCCTTATAAATATAGAAATTAAGGACTACTCTCCCGACCAATACTTTACTAAGTATGGTAAGGTAAATGGTATATAAACCGTTGCTGTCCTTAATAACTAATCTACGCTTTATTCTATTATAAAGTTAGATATCTTTAATAAGCCAAAGGAAAGTTCTGTGTTCTCCTTTAACAATGGGTGCTCGGCGAATATCTTCTATGGTATTATGCCAGATACTAGAGCCGCAGGAGTATCTATAATAGGAGAACCTTAAGTTTAAGCTCTTTAGCAGCTTAATAGCTTTGTTTAGATCGACTAATTAACGGTAGGCTAATATATAATTCGCTTTAGTAAGGGTACTGCAATCTTTCTTAGCATAATTAAGGTCCAAACCCCGTTAGGATATATTACTTTCCACATTATTCCCGCGAACACCCCGTTTCTATTCTGCATCTAAGATATAGATAAGTTAGGCGTTAAGCTAAATAACCTTAAGAATATACTCGTTTAGGGAGATAATCGGGTGCCCGTTATACGCAAGTGGGGTTACCCTTAGTTGCTCCTTTAATAGCTAGAAAGGAGCGTTGCTTAGAGCCATTTAACTAAGTTAGAGTTACATTAACTATACCGTCGCTTTAGTTACCTATTAGTTTATAGATTGCTTAGGGTTCTTTAGCGAGTAGGTTATAAAGTTAAGGCTAAGACAATTAAGCATCTTATAAAGTACTGCTATTACTACTAAATAAACCAGAAGTCCCCTGGCCGATTTAAGTTTACCCTTAAAGATAACTACAACTTTAACTTCTATATCATTATTAATATTATATACCTTAGCGGTAAGCTAGTACTCTAAGTTATTAACCTTTTAACCTCCTTTTAAGCCGCACGCTTCCTAAAGGATATATTAGCTAGGAACGTATAGGATACTCTCTAATTATACTAGATTAATGTCTACCTAGGACCCCCTAATTAAGTTATTTATAATATAGGAAAGAACTTCTTATCTATAGAGTTTTAGTAATAGGTAAAGGCAATAAAAATTAAGGTTAAGGAAGTCCCTGTTAAGGTATATAATAGTATTAGAAAAGTAGAACGATATTATACGCTATTACGCCGAGTATATAAGATTATTTCTTTAGAACTAGAGGGCGCTAGCGAAGAGCTTATCTTATAAATAGCTATTAAGGCTGTTAACAATTCCGCTGGCCTAGATAGGCTTATACCTATGTTACTAGTCTTTAGCGCCTACCCTTAAATAACTAATAATTCTCTACTATCTCTATCCGTTACGTAACGAGCTAAGGCTATCTATAAGGCAATAAAGGAGGTATGCCGCATTTACGCCACATACTAGGTTAATAACGTACTAAGAATAAAAAACGGCTTAAACACCTTAATAATAATAGATCTACCACTCCAATCTAAAGTACGGGTATGGCGTAAGAAAGGGGGCTGGTTAGGCCTATATATACTTATCGCCATTAAGGGTTAAACTTATACTCTTTAGATGCCCTATAGACCTACTTAATTCCGCTTAACTGTTGTTAAGCCCTATTATAGGGACGATAGTTTTAAGCCTTTATAGGATACTATAGAGGATACCCTAGAGGAGAACTACGATCAACGTACTCTAGAAGGTGACTATAATTCTAATATAATTGTAGTAGATATGCCGCAACTACGACGCGGTAGAGGTCGCCTAAAGGGATTATAAAATCGCTAACATCTTATTAATTTCGAAGAGCAATTCGTTGCCGCTATTAAGAGTAGAGTTAAGTTATTAATGGCCTTTTTAATAGTTAAAGAGAAGGTAGACTTTAAGCTCGCAAAACAACTCTAAAAGGAAGGCCGTATTATAACTCTAGGAGCCCCTTTCCAAGTATCTAATAAGTAGGAGATCAACGGTCTTATTATAAGAGGAGTCTTTAAATTTAAGAAGTATGACCCTACTAAGTTTAATAGAGTTCGTATCTTTAAGTTAAGAATAGTTAATGAGATTAAAGGCAAAGCTACTAATACCCTATTTAAGAAGTTAAGACTAGTTATTTAAGGCTATAATAATAATGGTAAGGAAGTAATTCTTACGCAATCCCCTATAATTTAACGAGCTAGTTAGTAAGTTATTATTACGCTAGCTCCCTCCTTAATAAAGAATGGAATGGCGGTTTATTTATAAGATATTACTTAGGCCTATACCCAATTAGAGACGCGCCTTTAGCGCTTAATATTAGTATACCTTTTAGAGCAAATTTGCCACCAATATCCTAAAGATACAATTATGGTTATACTTAAGCTATTATATAGAATTGTAGAGGCAGGAACTTACTAGTGGGCTACCTATAGCAAGCACTATAAAGAGAAGCTTTTAATAACTACTTCTATATTCGACCCCTACTTCCTTATTACAACTACAGGAACTCTATTTAGAATTGTCGGCATATAAACTAATAATATAATTATCTTAGGAGACGGCCAATTTTTAGCCCTTAAAGAAGATAAGCTAGTAAAGGTAAATCTTATAGTAAAGCTAAAGGAAAGACTTAACTTAATAACACTACTGCTCTTTAATAGATGTATCCTTTCCCTAAACGAGGATTCTATTGCTTTATGCTAGAAGGGTTAAGGCAAAAAGATTAACGTTATTAACATTAATTCTCTAAAATAAGGATATGTGGAGTAACGCGCTCGCGGAGCTTATATTACTTCTATCTGTTAACCTAAGGCTTCCTTTAATCTCTCTATTGCCGCCTAACACCAGGAACTAACTAAGGAGGACGTTCTTACCCTAAATAAGCGCCTTTCCTAGTAAATGAACTATCTCAATTGGGGATTACTCTATATACCTATTAACCTTCCTACCACTAAGCTCTTTATATTTATTAATGGATTATTTATAAATAATAAAGATTTTAGCTTCTAGCTAGGATATAAGATTATTATTACAAACAAATCTACTAGAGAGAATAACTTTATAATCTACGGTAATCTTATCTATTAGAGCTTAACTAAGAGTAAGCGCGTTACTTAAAGCGTTCTAGCGTTAGAGATATATAGAATGGTTAGCGGAGTTAATATAGTAATTACAATTGGAACTACCCTAAAGATAATTATAGATTAACTCAAATTTCCTATTATCCCTATAATCGTATATACCGACTTATATTCCCTCTATAAGTGCTTAGTTAAGCTTAGTACTACAAAGGAGAAGCGCCTTATAATTAACATTATAGCACTTTAGTAATCCTACGAATGGTAAAAACTCTTTAAGATTTAATAAATTAATAGCTAAGACAACCTAGTAGATATAAGAACGAAGGTAAACCTAAATAAGGCTCTAGAAACGTTTATTAATATAAATACTCTATATATACGGGTTAAAGGTTAGGTTAAAAGGGAGTAAGAGTATAATATTCCGCAGACCCTAATTTTAACTAGCTAATTAGGATTTTCTATACCCGGCATAGAAAATCGCTATTGGCTCGCTTACTACTAGCGCCTTAGCGGCCCCTCGCCTTCGCGTTAACCCCTAACGTTCTTCTTCTTCTTCTTCGCTTAGTATCTTTGTATAGTAGTAATCTACAAGTATATATAGATAGCAACTATAAAAGAAGAGTTGCTAGTGTCGGGAATAAGGCAAGCGGTTGTCACGTGTTGTCGCGGCACTAGCGTGGCGAGGAGCCTTAAGCTCTTCGCCCTTCCTCATTCCAATCAAAAATTAAGCATTATTAAAACAACATCACTGTATCTACTCAAGTAGTACTAGTAAGGGAGTTACCCTGTGTTACCAACAGTACCTTTTAGTTTAGGTTACTATTGTTTAAAACATTTAATAAAAGCTAGTAGCTCCTTATCGTGGATCTTATAGCTATATTTAGCTAGTCTTAGTTATTTTAAGAAGTCTACTATAAGGTATAATACTCTATTCTTATTATATTAAGATAAAATACCTCTAGTAACGTAGTTGGATAAATTAGCTTTTATAACACTTATTTAGTTTAGGTTAAAGTATTAGAGTATAGGCGCAGTAGTAAATATAACCTTTAAATAGGTAAAGGCCTTCTTATATTCCTTATTAAAGATAAAAGCTTTATTCTTTTAGGTAAAACTAGAGCAGAGAAGTTATTAATAAACTATTAGTAAAAGTTGGCAAATCCTATAAAGGCTCTTACGTCCTTAACGTTCTTAGGTTCTTACTAGTTTATAGTTACTTTAACCTTTTTTAGGTCTATTTATATACTATTTATAAAAATAAGGAGTTTAAGATAGAGAACTTCTATTTTATAAAACTTGTATTTATTTATATCTAATTATTAACTAGCTCTATATAGGGCTTATAAAACAAAATTAACATATTTCCAATATTTAGTTAGGTTATTACTATATATTAGAATATTATTAATATAAGTAGTATAGAAACTATTTAGGTAGGGACGTAGGGTATTATTTATATAATATTAAAATAAGTTTAGAGCGTTTATAAGGCTAAAGGGTATTACTAAGTACTTAAATAATCCATATTGGGTACGAAATGCAGTAAGCTATTTATTTCCTTTTATAATGCGAATGTTACGGGACGGAGGTAGTGGCTATAAAGCGTATATATTCGAGGAGTCTACAAGACGTTGCGCGATCGATCGTAAGGGTCGAGGGCGTAAGGAGGTGATATACCTATCATATATCGGGGGGGCTGATTTAGCGCGGTTACGACCCGGGTTAATACGAGGTTAGGGCTACCCCTGCTAATAACGCGCCCGAACCCCGTATGAGGTCGCGTAGCGACCGCCCCCAAGTACTTTCGCACGCGATTTTGGGCGAAAAGGTATATAATTTGTGTTAAATCGGTACTTCTAGACAATCGCGTAATGTTACTCTAAATTTATAACACCTAAACGGGCTCTATTCCTATATTAAGGCGTCTTAGTTACTATAGTATAGTCCTATATTAAGACATCTTGGTTACTATAGTATAGTCCTATATTAAGGCGTCTTAGTTAATGCAGTGCAGTTATATATTGAGGTGTTTTGGTTACTATAGTATAGTTCTACGTTAAGGCGTCTCGGTCACTGCAGTGTAGTTATATATTAAGGCGTCTTAGTTACTGCAGTGCAGTCCTATATTAAGACGTCTTAGTCACTAATATAGTCCTACATTAAGGCGTCTTGGTTACTATAGTAAAATAGGTATTATCTACTACTTAAGAGGGAGCCTCCCTTGCCCTAGATATTCTTATAAAGCTAATCTAAAGAATGCCGACTTTGTAGCTGTTCTAGCTGGTTAATAGCCTATCTCTCGTCTCTTACCGTACCGTCTTCTACGCGCCGTCTTATATCCTTAATAATCCTACGGCGACGGCTATAGAATATAGCCTCGCCGTTAACCCGCTAGCGTGCCCCCTAGCAGCAATTAAAAGCTTTAATTGACGGCCCACCTATTAGCCCTAAAGTCCACTTAGTCTAGAGCTAGAAGACCGAATTACCGCCTTAAAGTATTTTATATTTCCTTAGCGGCGCCTACGGGTTAAGGATAAATAGAAGAGATAGTTAAGTATTAGCTTGTGCCTACGCTAGTAGGGGCGATATAGATATAGTAAACGGCTAAGCGGGCGGTGCGGATATTATAAACGGCTAAGCGGATGGTGCGGATATTATAGACGGCTAAGCGGACGGTGTAGATATTATAGACGGCGGCTAAGTGGGCAGTATGGATATTATAGACGGCTAAGCAGGCGGCGCGGATATAGTAAACGTTATAGTAAACGGCGTAGGCTTACCTAAAGGTGGACGTACGGACTCTATAGGCCCTATCTAGATACCCGTCTTCCCTTACTAGATCTATATAGGTACGAATAATGCTAATAACCTTTTTATTTTGCTAAGGCGTTCTAAGATTATCTACACGCGTAATTAAACCCCCTTTATTTTAGAGATCGCGGCCTTATATCTTAGCTTAGCTACGGCCTTATAGGCGGGCTAGTATTTCCGCATTATTAGCTTATCTGGCGTAACTATGTTAGCTAGCGAGCTTTCTACCCACGTAGTAAACCTCTGGTACTCCTCGCAGCTAAAGAGGGGGTCCTTTTATAGGGGGTGGAGCGGGAACTGCTTACGTAAAATTACTAAGTCCTATAATAGGATTACCCTAAGCGCGTGGAGGAGGCGTAGAAATCCTAAGCCTATAAGGTTAAGCCGTATAACCTTATTATCGGCCCTACCTAGGTGGTAGGCCTCTATGCGTTTTAGCTAGACGTTAGTCTTAAGCTATATCTTTAAACAGAGGGCCTCCTCTGGCACCTCCCGTGCGTAGGGAAGAAAGTAGCCCTTTTCTTCCTTTAGGAAGCTGGCGATCGACCGCATAAACGCACGGGGTAGGTAGTTAAGGTAGGCTCCTATTATCGTGTCCGTATTCCAGCGTCTAGCCTATCTAATTTAGATCTCCTTAATGCCGCTAAGCTTGGTATATCAGACGCTCTGCTTGCGGGCGCTATAGGTTTTCTCCTTTAAGTAAATTCCTACCCCCTAAAATATCTTTTTATTCTATTTAAACTACGTATAATAGCTTAGCGGCCGTTGCGGTACTTTAATACTGCAAGGGAAGACGTATAGGTTATAGTAGTTCTCTAGCTACTAAAAGGATGGGAAGCTCTTAGCGCTATCTTTACCCTAGCGGTTAAAGAAGTAGAAGGCTACTATAGAGAGGGGGTAGAGGATAGGGTTAGCGTTCCGTATACAGCCTATATACTTAACCTTGCCGTGCTAATTCTACTTCCTTTATATTATTAATATAATCATACACGGCGCTAACTTATCCGGTTTAGGCCCTTTGTTCTCTAGTTTAATAAGAATAAGGTTAGCAAGCTAAACATCTCGTCTACTTTTACTACGGGTAACGGTAGTATGGCCTAAGGAATGGGTTAGAAAACGGTAGCTATATAGACTAGATAGGGTATATACAAACCTAATAAATACTTAGCTGCAGTTTAAAGGTAAGACTCGACTAAACCTAGGATCTTAGAGCCCGTCTCCTAGCACTAAGTGATTGCCTTTTTAAGCCCTTTAATATTATAGCCGCCAGTAATTATAAATAGGCCTTAATTAATAAAGTTAACGCGTTAAATCCAGTCCTTATCACGGCGGACGCTATCTAGTACTGCCAAAAGCTTTGCCCCCCGTAGCGGCTATAAGGTCTTACCTTCTAACTACTATACGTAAAGCTTAGTAATAGCGGAGACGTAGCTATTTATAACTAAGTATTAGACTATCTTGTTAAATAGGGCGTCTAAGGCCTCCTTGTCCTATATCTCCCCTTCCTCCTTTATAGCTTCCTCCCCTATGCCTACGGCTGCCCCTGTAGCTGCCCCTACGGCTACTTTTCCCCCTAGCTGCCCTACCCGCTTAACTATCTTCTACCTCTTCTTTGCCCGCTCGCCATCTTTCTATATCTCTTTCCGTTTTAACTTCCGTTTTTAATAGCCAGTAGCTCGTAATTCTTAATTAACGACTTACTACTCTAAAAATAGGTAAAGCTTATCTTCTATTACCTGGGCGCCGTCCGTATTACCTTCTAGTCTTGCGTACTAGTCTTCCTACTCTTTCTACTTTAGCTTATACGCCCTTATAGTATTCTTTAAGCGCTAGGCCTTATAAATATCGTATAGCCGTACTGTTTGGGCCTTGAATTCGCTCTGGAGGCTATAGGGGGAGGAGGCTAGGGGGGCTTCCGTCGACTATAAAGTGAACCGTAGGGTAAGGAGATTCTTAAAAGACTCCATATCCGTAAGAGGTAAGGGGGAGACGCGTAAGCGCGGCGTAGGTAAATAAAGCCACCGAACGCGTAAATATTAAAGGAGAAGAAGAAGAAGAGGGCTCTATATTATACAATTATAATTACGGTAGGCCTTTTTATATAAAATCAGAAGCCCTGCGCGAGCTAGCGCGGGCACAAGGATAGGAGAGGGTTGGAAAATAGATTATTAAGGCGACGGTGAGGTCAAAGGCGCGCTAAGGCCCTTTATACTAACCCAGTACTAACCTAGGCCTTAAAAACGCGT
>Ga0307515_10003235_pt1 | contig 34476 bp, 23 predicted proteins | sample 17_EM_MG_FD_194513 | JGI IMG/M metagenome (GOLD analysis project Ga0307515, IMG submission 194513) | Populus trichocarpa ectomycorrhiza microbial communities from riparian zone in the Pacific Northwest, United States - 17_EM | ecosystem: Host-associated > Plants > Roots > Unclassified | place...
GACACTGGAAGTGCCCAGAGATAACTTCTTATATCTGTAAGTATGACTAAAATTACTAAAATACACCTCAGGCGACTATTGTGAGGAGAAAGGCAAGGGGTGGGCCGCATAACTGTGTGGGGTTAGAGACGGGTTTCGTGGCAAGAATGCCCTTTCGCGAGTTTGCATGCGAGGACACCATCCTCGTTACTCCAAGTCACGACTCTTTTCAAAGATGCGCCACTACGAAATAACACCTCGACTTTAAGGTATTCAAGCCTAGTGGAGTAATCTGGCATGGAAAATTGTTGGGCAAATTTATATTGAGATCTGAATGTCCACCAATCAATGCCATTTGATAATGCAATTTTTTTTTCCTATCACCATATCAATTGATAAAGTTCATATTCCACTCTAGATCGCATTTGTCTGATATCATTCAAATGAGGAGTCTTGCATTATATCTCGTAGGCTTTACACTGCCCTTAGGAAATGCGCCGCAGCAGACATCTGTATTCTCGTAGATGGGTTTGATAATTTACAGAAGATACATTGAATTATTAGGTTGAAAAAGGACGTATACAACTTCCCATAAATCGTCGCAGCCGTTTCGAAGAGATCATGGTTGTGTTTTAGACACTTGAGGTGGAAGGGAGAAGAGGGTGGTTATTTTCGTCTCCGTACCACTCGTTTCATATTCAAAATTTATAACCATCCACTAAAGGAGAGCTGATAGCCGCGCTACTATCCCAAGGGATACGGCTTCATTTGTTCTCTTTTCATAGGTAAATCTGGAGGGTATTATCTTACTAATTATAAGCCGAGCTAAGAACCCCCTAGGTTATAATATATCTAACCCAGTAATATAAGAGTTACCCCGCTAAGATTTTATAGATTGATATAACACCCGACTAGTCAAAAGTAATGAAACGGAACCGCTGTGGCCGGCTAAATCTATCGTTGAGAGACCAAAAGCTCCCAAAATACCCTTTCAGTAAGCATCTTGATCAGCTCATGCACGGAACCGGCTCATACACGCCTTTCTCACCAAAAAACACCAAAATATACCTTTTTATACCATCTATAACTTAATAACTTTTAAAATGGCCTCACATGAAATTTTATATTAAAAATTAAAGTTTAGAAAGTACTTTTTAATTAAAATTAAAATAATTTTATATAGATATTAAAGAATTATTTAATTTTAGTACGTAGAAAAAGTGCACAAGGCGTGTTCGTGCACGAGCTAACCTAGACGTCTACTGTCCAAAAAGGGTTTCGGAGGAAACAGAACTCGACTTCTGGCAAATGATCAAGGCCGTTCCCTTTAAACTCAATATAATTTCTGATTTGAGGCCTAGACGAGAGACTTCGAATACAAGTAGCCCTTGAAGTCGCGCATTCATCCACTTCATATGGTGCAGGCTCATTGTTTTGCGGCGGCGTGCATAGGAGAATCTAATTCGTAGAAGGCCTGCCGGTTGTGTCGGAAGGCCTGGTTAGGACTAGCAGTATTTTCCACGGAACATCTATCTTTCCGCCCGACCATGCCCACGACCATAAACATCTCTAATGAAAAGTTATAGGTTATCCGGGTTATAAATTCCGAATACATTTTTGCTTGCTGAGATGGCTGGTGTCGAAAGCGTAGAGAAGTTTTATGCGTAATATAACCTGCTCCCCAACTTCCGTAAGCCTCTTACCCTCCAGGCTTCCTGAGCATCCAGGGCAATCTTTAATATAATTAGTACGGCGATCTCAATGCAAACAAGACGATATTAACAGCGCCACGAAAATCCTCTCTTCTCTCCCAGCCTCAGCACCAGAGTTCACGCTGCGTCAAACTTCCATCGCATATTTTGCTAACGAGGCTATATAATCCTTAATGATGCTGTCAATCGAACGAAAAGTGACAAGACTGGTAAGTTTACAGAATCTTTATGATACCGCGTCAATCTATCATCGCTACCGAAGAAACTACTAGTAACAATCAGTGGATGAATCCTTGTGCTATAGGCAATAGCACATATCAAAGCCTTCCTGCAAGACTTAATTCCCTCAATGCGAAGCTGTAAGTTTAGTGTGAATTTCATGCGGCAACCTCAAGTCAGTGATCGCAAGGGCTTTTACAAGGCGAATAGATAGGAGGCACCAACATGTTTATGATTGAAAGAATTTTTTCCGGATAGCGCATAGTATTGAGAGATCAAATCACTTTCGGCCATGGCTCTCAGGCTTGTGGGAGAGGAAACAATTGAAAGATGCCACTTGACTGGTCCAACACACTCTTTTCAGCACCACTTACAATCTCCCAAGTTTTCTTCACTGCACAAGTCTCAGTATTCGGCCCAAAATGTACAATTATTTTACAGTGATGATGTCTAAATAGTTATCTAGGTATCAGAAACTGTAAGTTTAGGAAAGCGGCGGTTCCCACGTGACGTGCGGGTGCCTTTCAATTTCAACTTCACCTAAAAACACAATCGACTTGCAAGCCGTCATACTTTCATCCAAGTGACAGCCTCGATTTGGCTCATTAATTGGTTTCCTTCTCCTTCGCTATGGCACGCAGCCAAGCTACCAAGGTCCGACCCCGAGGCGCAACAGCACCACTTGAGACGAAGCAAGCCCCTGCTGCAAATTCGGCTCAGCGAACTGCAGAGGTAACTACAGTCGCATCTGCACAAATCATTGAGCAGCAGCAGAGTACGGAAGTGGTAAAAACTCTCCTTCACGGCTCGGTAAGTGAACACCACTCCAAAGTAAAACATCTTGCTAACAATCAGCCTTTAGATAAGCTGCCTCTCGTACTTAAGGTGAAATCACTGTCTCTCCCTAATTCTGTCGCCCTTTGCTCAATTCCACTGTAGAAACCTTTTTGCCGAAAGCTGCTTTGATGACCAGTTCTACGAGATGAATGATCTTCACTGGTCCTATGGTGATTATGCCGAAGGCAAACATGTTCCTAGGGACACCGCAGGTCAGGGCAGTGCTAGGGGCAAGGAGAAGGCTACCTATAGGCGTCATGGTACGAGCATGAAGGTACTAAGACGAGGCAGAAGCAAAGGTGTCGACCAACTGCTTGACTGGCTGGTAAGCTAGCGGCTGCGACCTTTCTCAGAAACGCTTTCTTACTTTCACACACACGTGGTGTTCCCTGATCGAGGTTCAGAGAGTTACTAACGGAATGGGTAGGAGAGAGGTGCCTTCGAAGCATTGCAACGCAGCGTATTACGGGCGATACAGCTCAATATCTTCGAAGATGCTAAAATCCCATCTAATGTCGTCGAAACTTATACCTTTACGTTTAACTACATCCACTCTTCTGGCAATGGCGTTGTACTTTCCGGAATGGAGATGAAGGGCCCACGTGGCGAAGCAGTTACGGTAAAAAATGCAAAATATTCAATGCAGATGTTCATTCGAAGGTTAATAGTTCTTTGTGGAACGCTACCTGACCTTCCACAAAAGCGGTATTTGAATATGCACCTCTTCTATACCGACGAATGCGACCCAGAATACGAACCCCCAGGTTTCAACAAATCTAACGACAACAAGGTCGTCTTCCCTGAGACTAAAGAATGGAAGAAAGTAACTTCGAATTGCGGAGGAATGGATGCAGGCTTTCATACTGTTAGTCTTAAAGTATCACATCTTCATCTAACCGCACGGAGCGAGGCTGTCAATGAGGACGGGGAAGGAAATCTCCAGATTCCAAATCGTCTCGCGTATACCGCTCCAGCATTAAGGGAAGACGATATCGACACGCACATAGTTGATGTTTCAAGGCCATTGAGCCAAGAGAAAGCGTCCGAATTTGATATAAGAAAGCAGGCAGACCATAGCCGGCGTATGGACAGTATATCCGACGCATTACGAAGCGTACGAACGTCTAGCCATAAACTTGCCGAGGAGCTTGGACAGCAAAGCGAACGTGCAATAAACAGAGAGGGTGGTTTTGAAGCAACGAGACCCCCACTAGGAAATGTTGATCACTCAATGCGAGCAGAATATGCGAGTCCGCCGGCGGCTCAAATCATTGATATCAATGCTCTTCTTGCAAAGGACAGCGAAAGTCAAACCCCGATTCAATTGCCTGAAGACCTACAGATCAAGAAACAGCTCCAGCACATGGTATGCTCTTTTTCTCTCCTCGATCCCAAATCAATGTCTTCCACGAATAGCAGGATGTAATACCGTAACATTGGCCAATATGCCAAAACCCCGCCGCCTAATGGTCTATAGAAACATCGCAGTAGTTGTGTGCTAACTATATATAATTGAGCAGCTGGAGCCTTCTACCCAGGGGCAAAGCCTCGAAGATACGCAACAAGTCATGCTATCTCCGGGTCGCGCAAAAACACATGACAATATTTTCAGCCAAATGCCAACTCTCCAAATTTCGCAGCAAAAAATCAATGAGTTAGAGGTTCGGAGGAATGCTCTCTTTCCACCGGGAAAGGAAGCCCACAATCTGCGCAGACGGTCCGCATCTACAGATCCAATGAAGGAGCTTGACATCATTGTTTGCCAATGTGGATGGAACGAAGAAGAAGATGACATGGTCTGTTTTACTAGCAACCATCTGGCCGATCTTAGCTGACCGATACAGATCAATTGCAGCTTCTGTGACACTTGGCAGCATCTTCATTGCTATGGATACCGGGGCTCTGATGATCCAAGGGTACCAGCGATTCACGCATGCTATCAATGTCTGTTAGAAGAGAAAGAAGGACCTCTTCTTCGCGAACTCAAAGACCTTGCACTGTTGAGGCGCGGAGTCCACATTATTGAGGCGGAGGGCTATTCGAACGACCGTAGCTTCTCGTCTGCGTTGCGTAAGCGATTTGTGTCTTAGTTATCCTTAACAGGATAAATTCTTGTATTCATGTACTAATTCTTTTCTTACTAGATTGTGATCTCCAAACAGCAAGCAGAGTTGCAAGCCACCTCCGCAGGCAAGGATATCTTGTGGCCACCCCTGGCTCTAAGAAGAAGGACTTCGGTTTGACAGGGAAACCTAAGTTTAGCGCTGTCAAAGCTGAACCTGCATTCTCAAACATGATCAAAGAGTATTATGATCCATTGGCAAAGATTGCTCACCATGTATGTAGATACATGTGGCCTGTCTCTTATCAAAACGGCTGACTCCTTGCAGTTCGAACTGCCACCTCTAAAAGAGCTGCCGCCAGAGACAAATCTAACAACGCAGCCCCCGTTAGCGCCGCAAGCCTCTGAAGCAATTCAGGATTCGACGGAAATCGACAATAAGAGTTCACTCACAGACCCTGATGAAACGCAAGACGAGCAATCAGTAGTCCCTCCAACACCTATTCTGTCCTTCTCGCTCCGCCCTCAACCAACCCGCACGGCTGCCATTATGGCCCGTCAGGATGCTCCGCATGTCTCTGCGATGCTAGCAGATGTCAGCCAGACTACAAGATATTCTCTTCGTCACCGCAACACCGTTCCCAGTTCTTCACAAGATATCAACTCTAGTGATTCCCTAAGCCAATTTGCTGTTCCGGAAACACCAGGTAAGAAAAGAGGTAGACATGGCAAAGATACTCTTGGTTCGACAACACCGGGCCCAAAAAGAATGAGAATAAAAAGCTCAATGACCAGCGGGTTGATTAATATCGGGGACTACCTCACCCCTTCTCCCGCATCAAAGCTGGGGCGTTTGAACATACTCTGAGCTAACCTAGGAGAAAATCTGACCAAGGCTATGAAAGGCATAGCGGAGGATAATATTACATGCTCAAAATTTTTTGCTCAACAGGTTTACTTTTACTATGTTTTACTGGGTCTGAATTCGGGGCAGGTATCCTCCCAGCATCCTGCTTTTTTTTTCTTGAGAAACAAGCATGCAACTAGTGCATATTCACCGAGCAAGTGGTTCTACAAATTTGTTTTAATAGAGTGTATGTTATCGGGTCATATTTTTTTTGGCTTTCTTCCGATAGAACGTAGCACGGCAGTTCTCGCATGCACCTCGTTAAGAATTCCCTCATGTGAAAGGACAGCTGCATGACCGCGTGCCGTGCAGCGTGGCGCTCAGATCCCGAGTCAGCCTCCTGCATGCGTGAATCGCAAAACGCGGACACCCAGAATGATGGAGGCAAATCAAATAATTACCACAATGCAGAGTGGTGGAGTTTCGTTTTCTGCATTTTTTTCAGCGTCGCGGGGGGGTCGAGATCGTCGGGCGGAAGTTTGGTGAACGCGCTGTGCATGCAGGCGTTCTAGCCCATGGTGCAGGCCGTTTCATGTTGATTGGAATTATTTTCCGTGTTGAGGAACGTGGCATTGCGTCGGATGATTGCAGCCTGCTGTTGCGATGTCGTGGACCCGTTGTAGGGCGATATTGAAAGTCGATGAGCGGTGGGCAGAATGGCGCGGCGAAGAAAGGCGATTGGACGGTGTGGAGCAAGGGACTGGGGTGCACAAGATCTGTTTCAACGGCCACGGCCCGAGTCGCGGGCGTGCGGAGTCCCGGATGACGGAATGACATGGAATGAGGTAATGACTGAAGTAGTGATGAAAGTGGTACAGAATAGTGCTTCGCAGCGTTAGGCAGGAGGATGCAATTTAGGAAGCGTTCAATGATAAGTGGCGGTGTCGGGATTTACTTTGAGAAAGTGAAGTTACGATGGCGCAGTTGGCACTGCACGTGTGGGCTAAGCTTGGTATACAGACACATGTATATTGCAGTCAAGCTATTGTGGTAAACAGGAGTGAGCACCATCCTTGCGTAAGTCTCGCAAGTTTGGGTTGAAAACTGCATTAGCCAAATCTACCAGGCATACCAAGCTTTCGCTGCGCCTCCAATGAGGTATCGCCTCGGAAATATGGGACTGAGAAAGAAAAAGTGAAAAGGGTAGTGTACGGTAGGTCAACCTAACGTCCTCTATTTTGGCTCAGAATGTTCTTGAACATGAAGCCGCCGATCAGATAAGAGGTGCTTATGTATGAGACACGAAAATTGGCCATGTCAAGATATTCTGAGACGGAGCTTAGGTGTTAGTTTTTCAGCCCTAGAATCCGAGAGATATCGGAATGAAGTCTTTAGCCCAATCGCCGCAATGTGAGCTACTACAAGGCTGAAGCCACAGACTTGCCGGTTGAGGAAAAGGAATTCGGAGGCCGTTGACAGTAACATAATACTAGCTCTCCCGAGTGTTATTCATTCGTCCAAAAAGCTCTCTGAGATAATCTAATCGAAGACATAGTTGTAAAATGGGTGTGCAATTCAGCAGGAAAATAAAAGGACCGGAAGGTTGAGCTCTACCACTATGATTACCCTAAGTCTCAAGTATTGTCTAGTGAGCTTCGAATGCACTTTCATTTAGCGTGAGTAATCACTGTTCATGCTCGCTAAGGCCACAGACATGTGCTTAGAGCAAAGGTAAGATTAGGAAAAGTAAAAAAGATTCGATACAGAAATCCTTCAGGAAGATGCATAGTAGCCGTCATCGGGGATAATTGACAAGGCTTCCCACCCTAATAATGGAAATAGTTTAAGTAGGTGGCTGTAAGTAGGAGACGGCTTGAAACATCGATCTCAGAGCACGGTTGTTGAGAGACATGTTTGGTGACTAAAGTACGCCTTGGACGTGGTCTTCTGACCCACCGCTATCCTCTAGTTGTTTTGAAGGATCAAGCTATACCATTTTATTGAAATGTTGAAAATGGCATGAAGAGTATTCATTAAAGGCAACGGGACACGGCCATCTCATTTCTACTACGCCGTAGACATGATGGCAGGACCGAGAGCAGCCAAGCGCGTGTGCTTGGCTAAAGCATCAGCTAACAATGACGGGATGAATCCCTGGTGGCAATGAGAAAAGCAAACAAACCTGGAGAAATTCGAAGGTGAGATTGGCGAAGACGGGACCAGCCGTGGGACATGGCACTATTCATGGCTTAAAATTCGAAGCAATCAGGGGACACCGCGGATTTTGCAAACTGATCGCCTGGCCATGATCGTCCCAATTAATCTTGCGCCCTGCCTCAGTCCTGCCCAGCAATACGAGTACCAAGCCTATGGTTCCTGTGGGCCCAATCTCTCATATGGCAGCAGAGCGGAACAAAGGCAACATCGGAAAGCGGCATGCTCGTAAAAAGCTGCCGAGAACGAAGACGAATTCCGCGCTGCTCGCCATAGAATCCATCATCATCGGAATGCTAAAGGGTTAAGGGAGATGGACTTACCTAGTATTTTCTTTTTGGAGGCTTGCCAAGCTGATCGCCGAGTGGACCAATTTGTCTTGCTCCGTACCATGGCCAGCAGCATTTCGCATGAAGAGCAAGCTGCAGACACTTATCGCTTTAGCGACCGGGTGACCTCCGCACGGCATAAGGGCATGGACTTTTGCCTCACATCTCAGGTATGTAGCTGTTGGTAGCTGTGCGTAGCTCTGATGCATCCTGATGGTGGGCATCGTGAATGCTTGTCGCGGTGACGCCAACTCCATGGCCTCCTCTGCGCCAGCTCGAAGCGGCAAAGCGGGCGTCCGAAGAGGCAGTTTGGCACGAATGATGGCGTTGTTGGCGCCTGTCGATCGGCCACCAAGAACCCCTGGTGTTACCCCTGGCTCTCTTCCCTGACCGCTTTGCTTGTCGCGACGAGGTTCCCCCTGACGCGTGCGTGTTGTTCGGCCAGCCCCAAAGCCAGCTGTTTTGCCAGTGCTCGGGACAGGAAGCCAATCACCCTGGGCACGGCTGTCGGCCCTTAACCACCGCGGCTGGAATATTAGAACTGGGGGCCTAGAAAGAGCTCGGATGGCGCTTTATCAATGTGCTCTCGAGTCGAGTAGTAGCCGCTCTCTATCCGTGCCTAGCATCCCGTCGATCTCCTAGCGTACCTGAAAAAGACTCCTTTAAGCCCTCCACGGCCACCTCGCGGTCTCAGACGGCGACACGCATACAACATGCGCCGTGACCGTTGCATGTCCTGAGTGCTCGGCCTGCTTGGTTACGGCTACCTCCAACGGCGCCATCGTGGTGCATTGCCATTTCTGCAGTAGAAATCAGATATGCTCTGGTAGCTGGAATCTCCGCACAGGTATTCTTCAATTCGCTCCTCAACCTTCATCTTCAACTATCCCACCCGATCTGAAGCCTCAATTGACTTTGACAGCGTTTTCCTCACCCTACATCGCCCGCTCATTTCTATCCCAACATGGGCCGAGCATCCAAATTCTCCTTCCCCATACCAGGTCGTAGGCATCGCGGCCAAAAGGATACGGACGACCGGACACCACGCGAGCAAGACCCAGCACAGCCTTCGAAAGTAGAGAGACTGCTCGGGACTTCCCATCTTGCCATTCGTCAGGCCACGAGGTCCAAACCATCATTACGTTCCACGCCTATACCCGTATCCAACCCTCCACAAAGCCCTAGTTACATGACTGTCACTCTTTCTGAGGCTAGTTTTGGCTCGGATTACGCAGATAGAGCTTCCTCGACCGCAGTAGAAGACATCATCATTCCTCCACGATGGCGGAGTCTGCAGAGCCTGCGTCCTTGTCCGTCTTCAAATATCCTGGGAGGAATATACGATGACGAGAGGGGACGCTCCGGCTCTACTGGTAGCTCCAACACCAGGCGAATACACACCCAAGCTTCATCGTCAACCCTACAGTCATACTACGATGCACAGAAATCTCCCTTGGCAGTTTCACAACAAACTTCTGCCTCCGCGGTTCGGGACATGGCGTTACGAAAAGGCTATCCACCTATAGTAGAAAAAGGCGAGCACAGCAGCACTAATATCAATGATCATGAGTCTCAGAATAACACAGAAAAATTGAAGAAACAAGGTAGAAAGCATAGGCCAGCACGACTGGACCTTTCGAAGCTGTTTCCAAAGCCCAAGGGACCGGGAGGAGCCCACAGCGAGGCTCTGCTATCGCCAAATAAACTCGTAAACTCTCCACTTCCATTGTCAGACACATCTGAATACTTTCCACGAAATGCACCAAGCCCTGCACCTGAGCCAAGGGCGCGTTCAACCAAAAGTACGAAGCATTCTGAAAAGTCTCATGCTGCGCCTCGTAAAAAGTCATCCAAAGAAAAGTCATTCCAAAGAGACATATACGATAATGCCAAGATAAACGTCAGACGACCACCCCGGGGGATTCAACATTGGTTCGATGGGCTCGAAGAAGACAATGATGACTATATGGAAGAACCTGATACGCCACCGCTACCAATGAATATTCGCGCGCCAAATTTGGCGCCCGTGAGAAAAAGTTCTTTGGGACGAGTATTGATGACGGAAGTTGAGGCCCCTAAGAAGGATCGATCTCAGACTTCTCGCGGAAAGGATGTTTTCGCCGAAAGTTCTCAAGTCCGTTCCCATCGCCGAAATTCGCCCAGTTTGCATTCCATCACGAGCCATACTACGGCTACTTCCGCAAAGACGAAAGAGAGCAAATTTTCCACCTCTAATTTACAGGATTCTAGCATCCTATCCATGTCATCATCTGATGAAGAATACGAAGAATCCCCTAAGAAATTCCCCGTCCTAAGAGATAGCCTAGCTAGGTCAACAGATGTTTCAGGCGAGATTATTATTGGCAAAGCACATGCTTTTGAAGTCAACCCACGAACCAAAACGAGTGGCGCGGCAAAACAGAAAAGACCTCCATTAGAATCAAATTCCAACATGCGATCATCTTCTACTAATGCTGCCCCGATTGATGTTATGCTATCGCCAGAAGCGCATCCGTCATATCTAGCTCTTCCTAGACACAGCCGCAACAAAAAATCCACCCACAGTCGCCAGCCATCGGCAATCCCTGAGGACGAGACACGTCCACGAACTTCAAGCGCTAGCAACTCGACTCCCACTGGTCCTCCTATGTCGCCGTCTTCTATTAATGCCAGCTTGCGCAGTGGAGGAACATCAATGAGCGAGCCGCTCACTCGAAACGAGCAACATAAGTTGATGGCAGTTACTGAGGAAGAGGAAGCATTACTTGAGATGATGCGTCGGAAACGAGCGGCCATGGCCAAGCACAGTTTCACCCAAGGTTATAAAACCGCATTAAAGAAAGAACAGCTCCAGTTGCAGAGACGTGATACACCGACGCCCACAAACTATGAGAGTATGCCTCGTACTTCGGGCTTCTTGACAATGGACAGTCCATCCAGTGGAATGATAAATAGTTTCCCAAGGCCTGCCTCTACACATTCGGGGCGAGCGTCTTTGTCCGGATCTGATACATTGACCTCTCCCGGATCAGTGCCTCCATCTCGTGGACGACCCCGACAGCCCCGGAAAACTTCATCAACGGTGGTGAGCGGTATGCTTCGCGATACGTCCTCATCCGATTCTAATGCTCCGTCACACAACCACTTCCTCGCAAGCTCAGACTCACTAGCAGGCCTTCCCTACCACCTCTCGCCAGCTCTTAACTTCTCTCCCTTAGACCCCTTCCAATCTCCGATCCGGACTCCCACCACAGCCAGCATGGCTTCACCTACAACCGTCAGTCATGCATCTCCTCTTCCTTCGCCTGTAACGCCTGGTCCCCGTAGTGGTGAACTAGACGTTCATGTTAAAGTCGCTGGCAGCGAACCTAGCTGCAATGGAGATGAGGAAATGGGCATCAGTTCTACGGGCATCGTAGAGCCATTCATCAACAGCGTCGAGAAAGATCATGAGCGAAACCGCACAAGCTATTCCAGCACACGAACTCGCCGACGCACGGCAAGCAGCGGCGCAGAGGTTGTATACGGAATCGATGGAAGCCAGAAGCTCCAGGAACGACAAGGGTCGGACAAGTGCAGCCAGAAACATGTTATGCACCAGTTCCAGCATGCCCAGTTCGATATTGCAGAGAGTTCAGAGGTATCGCAACTCTATCCCACTGAACAAAAGAGTCTGCGTATCCGAGCGCCCAGCCGTACAAGCAGTATCGCCGCTGCAAACCGCAGCGGTCGGACGAGCTTCATTTCCATCACCTCTCCCACTACCCCTACCACGCGAGAGCGCTCCGTGAGGGAAAGCCGTGTTAGTAAGGCATCTCGCTTAAGTCGAGAGATCAGTACCGCAAAGCGGGAGAGTATCGCTCCCAGCACTGTCAGCACACGCTGCAGTGTGAGTGAAGATGTCCTTGCTGCTTGGGGTAGCCTGGGTGGCTGGCGAGATTTTGACAGCGGAAGGATCCACGGGATATAGGTTGAATTGACATGCTTTCCTTGAGTTATGGGCTGGGTTTCAATTCATCAAGGCTTCTCTGGTTGGTCTAACGATCGGAACTGGGCGGTCGTGGATAGACGACAGTGATGGGAATAGGCTCGCTGCTTTGGCCAGCCGACTGATAATGGTCAATCGAAACTCGTCCTATGACATTGATGAAAGCGGGCATATTGGGTCCCGTAGCACTACTCAATACCTCTCAATTTCTTTTGTTGACAGCTCCAAAAACTTTCTCTTCGGTGTTAACGGGATTTTGTTCCGTTATTCTGGGGGTCCCATAGTCTGATACCCATCCTTACCCTTGTGCGATAGCAAGGTGTTCCTGGAGCTTTTAGGTGCACTTGCAGGGTATTATTTTTTCCCTTTGTTATCATGGATTAGGTGGACAACTACTGCATGCATTCACTTTACATATCTCTCTTATTCGGATCGTATTCGGATATCTTTTGATGAGTTAGCATGATGATGGGTTAGATTGGGTATCTACACAGTCATGTTGCACCCTCAAGGGCTGCGATCTGTAATATTAATACTCATACATATCACGATTTAGACATGGACTTCGAGGACGGTCAATTCACGAAATCTTCACTAAAATAAAACTAAGTCATGGGACCTGGGACCAGACGGTCGGGATTCGGAGTTCGTTAACGTCAGGGTGACGGACTGGTTTGCACTAAATCTTCTCACCTGCACCCAAGGGTCTCTTATCGCTGCTGCGTGCATAGTGACTGGTTACTGGAATAACCGTGCGGATCTAGACGGGGCCAGATGGGTCGGCTGCCACAGTGTGTATGACAGCATCACTGATGTAGCTGGACGTCGGGACATCGGACATCAAATTACATCACTCTTCCTCCAGAGCTAGGAATTCGTATGCACTTAAAACCTCCTAAACGTTGTGTTGCGGTATTTGTTCTCCACCATACTCTCACTACCGTTCTAACCGCTTTGGAATTACCGAGACAGGAGTTGACGCTCTGTCCATTTGTTTTACTTTCCTGAACAGCAGAGATGTAACATCAATGATTTAGACATTGTCACAGATAGAACCATCATGGGATCTATTTTTATTTTTATTTTTTTTAATTTCAAATGCAGTCATCTCTAGAGAAGCGAGGGGCAGCACATGGTCTATTCACTACTATGCTACTGGGAGAGACCTGGTCAAGGGTAACATGTGAGGGCCCGTTTGTTTATCGTCAAGCCATGTGGGTTTTTTGTACAACCGTCTGAAGATACAGAAACGTTGTGACCGTTTCTATTATGCATCCGAAGACATTCATGAAGACACAATTAGAACACCAAAAGTGGGGTGTACGACATAACAGCGTACAAGGATGCTGTAGTTATCTGTGAGATACTATTCTCACTTAACTTCCCAAATTTACAATATCCGGTGCGACATGCACGCTTTTGACATATCAAGCCTGTGCTGATGCTCCTTCACAACTGGTGTCTTCGAGGAATAACCAATGGCTGCTAGATGTCGATACTCCTAAGTGGCCCGTTTCAAGGCCAAAGTAGACAAGACCTGAACACTGCATCCCTGACTGGGTATCATGAGGGACAGCTGCCAAATCCATCCATCCATCCATCCAAGTTCATCCAAGCCTCTCTTAACCCTCAATCCGTGATCGCTCCATGAGTCACCTTTGCCCTACTCTCTTGACAGAGCAGGCTCATTTTCCGGTTTGACCCAAATGATATATCAATGAACGTCCTTTCAATATCCTCTTGGTTTAGCGAACTCTCCTGGCACTCTGTAACTCTACTCCTCATTGCCACTTCGCCACATTATTCGGGATCAGCTTCCGAAACACTTCAATTTGCTTCCCATGCATGAGCATTTTAGTCTCTCGTAAGTCGGCCCTTGCTCGCATCGTCGTGTCGATCCGGCGCTCGGAGGGCCCGTACGCGACTGTATAGTCCGGGAGATGAGAATGCGGTGAGATGGTTGTAGACGCAGTTATCGTGCAGAACTACAGACACGCGTAAGCACCCAGCCATATGCACATGAACATACTCCCCCCAAAAAAACCCAAAAAAACCCAAAAAAGCCCACATAGCAAAACCCCATGACCCGAAACGAGACAAAAATGCAATTGACATCGCACCGCCACCACGCATGCGAGGAGAAGGAAGATAGAACGCACACAGAGACACATACCTTCCCGACCACAACGCCCGCCCCCAACCTCGCCCCGGCCTCCACCACCGTCCCCTCGCCCACCTCCGCCGCCTCCACCACCGCCCCCGTCTCGACAACCACGTTCCGGCCCAGCACCACCCCGTCCGCCCTGCTCTCCCCCCGTGCCGCGAAACTATCCCGCAACCCCACCCCTACCACCGCCTTCTCGAATACTATGCAACCCTCCCCGACCACCACCGGCGCCGTGCCCGACGTGACTTTGCCGTGCGGATGCAGCACCGCGTGCGGCCCGATGGTGATGGGCTGTGTGCCTGTTATCACGGCGTGCTGGGCGATGATGGCGGAAGGGTCGATGACGAGGGAGGAGGGTTTGGGGAGAGTGGTTGAGGCGCGCTTGACGGTGGGGGCGGGGCGTTTTGTGGATGCGGTGGGGTCGGCCATTGTGGGTGCTGAGGACTTGTTGGTGTTTGCTGGTGGTGGTGGTTGGTAAAGTCGCGAGACGAGAGATGGGGTGGCATGAGTCCAGGGCCGGACGCGAGGTCGCGAGAGCATGTGATCGGGAGTTGTCGACGAAGGGAAGCCACCGGCACCCATGGTGGATTTGATGCGAGAAACAGTGGTATTGTGCAGAGCTCAAGCTACCTATCCCAAGCCCATTCGTGAAGATCTAGCAAGCAATCTACCTAGTGTACAAGAACCTACCGCTGTTTCGTCCCGTTCCGGTTCGCTCCAAAGTCCCTCCCGCCCATGCCCTTTCCAGGAAATAGTTCCTCCCGCTAGAGTCGCATCTCGAACGCCGATACCTCCATCATAAAGCTCACCGCACTACGCCACACCTCCAATTACGGCACATCTTGCTAAAACCCAGCTCCGCCTACGCCTTCGCGCCCTTCTCGCCCTCCCCGTTTCCCTCCTCTTCCTCATCACTACTACCCCCCGACCCAAACAGGTTCCCAAGCCTCTCCGGCCCGCCAGCATCCACACCCTTATTCCGTTCCCGCGCCACGCTCTTAACCTCCAAGCCCATGCCTTCCGCCTTCTCCGCCGCCTCTTCCGAGCCGTGCTCGCCCTCGCCCTCGCCCAGGCCTCCCCCTTCTTCGTCGTCGTCTCTGCTCGAAGCCTCCAGCATCGCTTTCCGCTGCGCCAGCCTCGCGGCGAACTGGCGCCGCGCGCGGGACGGGATTTTCAGGGGCGAGGGGATCTGGAGGCTTGGGAGGGAGGGGGTCGTGGGCTGCGTGGGGGAAGGCAGTCAGCTAGCTGTCTAGACGGAGGAGGATCTGGGTTTGGGTTTGGGTGTAGTGTATACGTGCGTGTGATTGTAAGTGTGTAAGTGAGTTTAAATATGGGTGTATGTGCGTGTGTGTGTGTGTGTGCGTGCGCCAAAGAAATGGATACATTTATATGTAAGCAGAAATGCATCCGCGCATTATTCTCCGTGTTTGATCGTGAACAAGCTACGTCCAGTCCAAGAAGAACAATGAGAGAAACGGAAAATACAATTCTGACATGATTCAGATTGAGCACGTTAAAGCCAGACGCTCTAGATGCTCGGTTTATCCATTTTTCACAACATAATGAACGTTAATGTCAACTGGATATAGGATGTTCTAAGGGGAGCAGAACACTGCATCGCTGAGCATGCCCGCGCCACCCATTAGGAAAGACAAGAAAAAACGCACCAAAGACGCACACATTTCGGAATTATCGATACTCCATCTCAACATCTTCAAATGAGAGTTCACCCACTTGTTCCGAGTCGCTCACTGGCGCGTGCCGGTCCCGCTCGCCCTCGCCTTCTTCCATTTCTTCATCCTCCTCGTCGAAACCGCTCAACAGCGTCCCGCCGCCGAAGTTGTAGCCGGCGCCCGTGGTACTGTCGTGGTTAGTGAGCTCCATGCTGTCAAGGCCGATTGAGCCGTTGCCTGCAAGGCTGGCATTGGGGAGAGATGATGATCCATTGCCACCGAACCCGGAGGCCGCGTTGACGGCGTTGAGGACGGCTTGTCGTGGGCCTGCGTTCATGTCAGGCCGTACACCGCCGAGGATAGCATTGTCACGCTCCCGAGTTTCTGCTAAGGTCTGTTCGACATAATCGATCCACGCTTGGCTCATAACCTTGTCCAGTACAGACTGCGATAAGAGCTCGGCTGGATGACGTTCGGTGAACTTGAGTACTTCCTCCGCGATAAGCGTTAGGTGGCCCATGTATCCAAGACGCATGTTTGTCCCAGCTTGTGCTTTGTCGCTTGCTTGCTGGCCTTCAATGATTCTCTCGGTGATACGGCCGGTTTCAAAGAGATCGATTGCTAAGCTGCGATTGAAACCGCGGTCCATCTGGCCGTTGAAGACTTGTTGGACGACATCGTAGACAACATTGTGAAGGAAGTTGTTCCAAGGAAATCGGAAAAAGAAGTCCTACAAGTGATTACTCAGTAAGCGAATCGAAAATCAAACAATCCAACCTAATAGTAGACGATAATTCTTACAAGGATAGTGGGAACAACTCTGTTCTCCACAAACATTATCTTCAGTAGATCGCCCACCACTGGAGATCCGTCTATGTCAACTTCGTAGTGTGGTGCATACTGCTCTTCAGGGCCGCCCAATAATACGGACCGAGAACTACTGCCGTCTTCGATAGGAGTAACCTCAGAGCCTTCACTCTCTGCAACACTAGTAAAGCGGGAAGTGTCCAGTTCAGAACTTTTAACTGGACCCAAACGGTCACCTTTGCCAGAGAACAGGGGTGCCGGTTTATCGTCTGGATGAGGAGACAGGCTTTCGGGAGGTTCCAGGCCATCAGAGTCTGTATTTTTATTAAGTTGTTCGGCTAGCAATGAAGCATGTTGCTTACTAGATGTTGCTTCGCCAGGGCGGTCGCCAGTTCTCTCGGAGACAGGAGGGGGTGAGGATGTACCCATAACGGTATCATTGTCTATATCAAGGCCACTAACTTTCGCAGACAAGCCGGCTGAAGTAGGCGATTCTGCATTTTCGCCTGCGGGCCCTGTAGCTGCCGAAGTCGCTGGTTGCTCAGTAGGCGAAGCATTGTCTCGTGTTGGTGAAAGTGGCTCGTCCACAAACCCAGCATCTGCATGGTTTGTCCTTTCAGAGGTCTGACCTTGCGGGCAGGCTTTCGGCGATCGTTCTAGAGGCTCACCAATTGCTTCCTTCTCGTCAAAATCGTTCTTGGTCTCATCTAATGTAGCCTCGGAAGCGGCGACTTTCTCAAACTCTTCTTCCTCTGAGTTATTCTGAACTTCAAGTCGCTTTATCTCTTCCGGTGATTCGCTTGATGGCGCTCGAGCATGGTGAAACCCATGACTGTCAACGCTAGTGCCGAAATCGTTCGTGTTGAGGCCCTCTTTCGGCGTAAGCTTGCCTTCTGCTTTTAGCCGTTCTCTCTCCGCATCCCTTCGTTTGACTTCGCTCTCGCTTCCTCTCTCGTTGAGCAAAGCCATATTGCTACAATGAAGGAGCTCCGCCATAAGCTCACATGTTTTGAAGCGGTCAAAACCGAGAGGCTCAATTTTCTCGCCGAAAGCAGCCTTGAGTTCTCTCTTTCGAGTACTCGTAGTGCCATCACTATTAACGACCGTATGATTAGGATTATGGACAAGTCCCATGAAGTTTGGAATATGCTTAGCAAATTGCCGTAAGAGAGTTCCGAGATAGATAGGGTCTGAGCTCTTTGGTATGGGTCCTATTTGGTTCTCCAGATCGTAATCTGAATTATTCTTCCGAATAACCTCAATAACAATACCCACCCCAACCGTAAGTGGGTTTCCCCCCCGTAGCATGTCTGTAATTAGTGTTTTAATACATTCTTCTGAAACGAGTTGGCGAGTGAGCTCGTTAGGGCCAATCACTGATTGGTCCTGCGTGGTAGCATTTGCGGAAATGGTGATGATGGCTTTCAGAAAGTCTCCCGCAGAGGTTTGAGTGGATGAACAATGTCCAGGGGAAAGGTATGAAAGTAGTTGTGGAACGAGATTTTGAGATTGCAGCCACTGTCCGTTTTGGCGGGATTAGCTCTTGTTCATACCTAGAATTCACAAATGGGTGGATGCACTCACGTCTACGATACCCTGACCACCTTCGCTCTTCTCCAGACTGATAATTTTCAAAAGGAGATCCATAACCATAGGACAGTCGACATGTTGCAGCATATCCGGCACAACATTGTCAATTGACTTGAAGAACTCTAGCATCTCCTCCATTTTCCTGTCTAACAACGACTCGTTAACCTTAGTGAAATATCCAGCTTGCACCGGATCCAGTGGCGGAGGTTGCTTCAGGTACTGCCAAAAATTCCGGAGGTTGTCCTGATTCTCCAGTATTGCCTCCGAAATGGACCACACCTCCGAAGACAGGATCTCGCACGCCACATAGGCATACTTCATCCTCTGCTTGTCCTCTTTATTCTCCTCTGATTCGCCAGCGTCAGATTTCGATATGGACTTAGACCGCGCCTTCCCCTTGACCTTTCCGAAGAATCCCTCACGCGACCCATCTCCGCCAGACTTAGCCCCTCCATCCCCACTGGTGTCCTCGTCTGGCGACAGTATAGGCTTAGGTGCGGCAACATAACGCAGGAGACGCTCTAGTACATTTTCATCTCGTAAGTATTCTATTAGCTTAGAATTCTGTTGCTTTAGCTCTTGTATCAGGTCCGATTCGTCCAGGAGTTCTTCAACGGTGACATCGGGCTTGTCGAGGATGGTGTCAAGCGAAGAGAGCTGCGCATAGCCACCGAAACGCCAGAACATGGTGTATTACGTGGTATCTAACAATTCGGGGGAGGAAGGAAGGAAGGACGCGAAGAAGGGTATTCGGGCGCGAGACGGAGGCCGAAGTCGAGGGGCGGTCATGCGAAATGTGGTATGAGAGGATGGAAAATATTGGCAGGAATTCTATGTGAATAGAGACGACCCTGTGGAGAAATCCGGTATGTCAGTTTAGTTACACAGTGCTCAATATTCTCTTGTACTCGAACACGTTGAAGTGCAGATTGGCGGGACAGCGAGGCACAGTAAACCGAGAGGCCAATAACGCGGGAGATTCGCAGACCAGAAGATAGAGGAGGGAAAACTTACTGTGGGTGGTGTCTAATCGGGGCAGCAGCGGTTGCGCAAAGAGGTTGAGCCTTTTGACGGGGTTGCGAATCTGATTTCAAGTTAAGCTGCGGTTTAATGCAAGATTCAGGTACTTCGGAAAGCGGTGACAACACACCAGAACAGACGCCTGTTCGGCGTTGAACGTTATTTCTGCGGGCACAGGCCGAGTATAGAGCAGCACAAGAGAGGCTGAAAGCGAGCCTCGAGTAATACTGCGGAATGGGCAATAATTATATACACATCACAAGGCAGTCATTCCATATGCTGCTTTGCTCGTCCATTATCCACAATGGGCGCGCACGAGGACACAGCTAAACTAGATAAGTAGCTGTTCATTGCCTGGCAATGAGAAAAAGCAGTCATATTAAAACTAGTGGGTCTATCTGTCTATTTTCTTCTGCAAGGCTCTCTGCGGGACTGGCGTTGGGTCTCTAGATCAAGGCGGGCGCTGGCAGTTGCGGTGGCATTTGGGCGAATAGATAGGCTTGGCACCGTTCATGTGAACAGAACATCTCCCTCACCTGGACAGGCCGCTAAAACGCTGCAACATCTTCGCTGCTATCACTGCACTTGCTCCACGAATACCGCTTCCTTATTGCTGTGCCACATAACCCATACCTTTGGTCGTCTTGCTACCTCTGCATGCTAATAACGTCATGAACCGTCTGTTTGGTGCAAAGAGCACGGCCCCAAAGCCCACGCTCAATAATGCCATCTCCAATGTAAACATCCCGCCCCCGCCACAACTCGAGACGAGTCCTAACACGCTCGTAGGTTGACGGCCGAATAGAAAGCATAGATGTCAAGCTTGCCAAATTAAATTCGGAACTGTCTACCTACCAACAACGTCTGAGCAAAATGCGCGACGGTCCAGGCAAGACTGCCATTAAACAGAAAGCTCTCAAGGTCCTCCAGCAACGTAAAATGTACGAGGGACAGCGGGACCAGCTGCAGCAGCAGTCCTGGAACATGGAGCAGGCCGGCATGATGCAAGACAACCTGAAAAATACCATGATTACTGTGGATGCCATGAAAACCACCACTAAAGAGCTGCGAAAACAGTATGGCAAAGTCGATATTGACAAGATTGAGAAGCTACAAGACGAGATGGCAGACTTGATGGATATGGGGAACGACATACAAGAAAGCATCAGTCGGAGTTATGATGTGCCGGAGGATGTTGACGAGGCAGAGCTCGATGCGGAACTAGAGGCTCTCGGCGAGGAGGTCGAGTTCGAAGGTTTAGGGGAGTCAGAAGGAATCCCCAGCTTCATGATAGACGAGGCTAGACCTCCACAATTCATCGATGAGCCTCCCGAGCCCGGAAAAGTCAAGGAAGCCGCAGGGTAATCTCTTATGACTATACCCGTCACATTCGCATCCGCGTTTTTGCAAAGGTGACAAACAAGGCGCAATGGATACCGGTGAGCGTTGCCACTCGGTACACTTCAAATTCATTTCTCGTGTTCATCCCACCCAAATTAGTAGGCCTGGCACTGTGAGATCATTGTCGTACCTACGGTTCTGCATCATACGATGAGGCCCAATTTGTCGACTCTCCTTAAGGCTCTAATAACCCAAGTAAAACTGCGCCCGTTTTCGTTCCAAGTCCTCCCTGCTCAATCTCAGTTGTGCTTATTCACGATTCCTATTTATAGCATGGCACATTCGCCGCTTTTGCTACAGCTGCATTAGAATTGCTCCCCAACCCATGTCCTTTGAGTGGTGACATATCCTTGGCAGAGGCGGAGAGCGGAGTGGAGAGGAATTCTCGGCTCTTGGAAGCGAACTCTATCGGATTTGATTGGCTCCGATCACTGGTCTCATGGCCGACTTCTCTTCACAGTATGCGGAATCCCTTCCCGCCAAGCACCGCCTGGATATACATTTCTTGGCTCACAGCAGAATCCACCATTCTTTCCCCGCGCCAAGAGAACTGTTTTGTCCTCAGCAGCTTGGCTCTAATCATTCAGCATTAGAACTATGTCATCGAGCGGTATCGCTCCCAAGATTGATAAGAGCTCTTCCGCTCTTATATAAGGGGCCCCCGTTGCGAGGAATTGGCTTGAGCTCCACAGGATTCCCGTCGTTTGTTGGGACAGCAAATATTTATACACCATTCTTCGATTACGTTTTGATATCCCAACTCGCGGGATTTAGCAACATTTTACAACGACGCCCATTATGGGTACCAGCAAACCTTCTGATACCCCACAGCAATACGAACACCACCCATTTCAGCTCAGTTTAGACCAAATAGTTTTACAGCTGCAAACCCACCTGGAGTTTGGCCTGAGTTGGGCCCAAGCTAATGATCTTCAGAGCCGATATGGAGAGAACAAGCTAGCTGGAGAAGGTGCTGTTCGGTGGTATTCTGTTCTGCTTAAACAGATTAGCAATGCAATGATACTGGTAACTAATCTCGAACAATCCACTGAGTAAAACAAAGGCTAAATATATTCTATAGGTTCTCCTACTAGCAATGGCTCTCTCTTATGGTGTCACGGACTATATTGAGGGTGGTGTCATCACTGCCGTCATTTTTCTGAACATCCTCATAGGCTTCTATCAGGAATTTCAGGCAGAGAAGAAAATGGATTCTCTCCGGGCCTTATCTTCCCCGACGGCCACAGTCCTCAGATCCGGTAATATCGAAGCAATTCCGTCAGCGGAAGCCGTTCCAGGGGATATTGTGATCATTAAAATTGGTGACACCGTTCCAGCTGATTTGAGAATATTTGAGTCAATGAACCTAGAATGTGACGAGAAGGTTCTAACAGGAGAAGGTAAGGCCCCTAAGGTTTTCAGGTACCAGGAACACTGCTAACACTGCCAGCCTTGCCTGTCGCAAAGGACCCTAAGATCGATTTTTCTTCGAGCAATGAACTAGAATGTGGCGTGGGAGACCGTCTGAATATGGCATATTCTTCATCAATTGTGGCCAAAGGACGGGGCCGAGGCATTGTCGTGTTTACGGGTATGCACACAGAGATTGGCAAAATTGCTGAGTCTATGCGCGGCAACCAGAGGAAGCCGAATCGGTCTCTATCTAGAAAGAAACACGGTAATCTACAACCTGCGAAAGGCCTTGCTCTGCGTCTCTGGGATGGCATTGGCAAGTTCCTCGGTCTCACCGTCGGCACTCCCCTTCAAAGAAAGTTGTCCAAATTAGCATACACGCTATTCGGAATTGCTATACTTCTAGCTATTATCGTCTTCGCTGTCCATAGATTTGATGTAACAAATGAAGTTGCTATCTACGCAATCTCTACTGGTTCGTTCCCGCCCATCTCATTTGTATTTCCAAGTCAGCATATCTAACTCATCTCAGGAATCGCCATGATCCCAGAATCATTAATCGCCGTCCTCACCATTACCTTCGTTACTGGTATGACTCAAATGCGCAAGCGTCGCGTCCTTATACGAAAATTAAACGCTCTAGAGGCACTTGGCGGAATTACCAACATCTGTTCCGACAAGACGGGAACTTTGACCCAAGGTCAAATGACTTTACGAAAAGCCTGGATTCCAGGTCCTGGCGTCTACACTGTTAGCAATTCAGAAGATCCGTCGAATCCCAAACAAGGCGAGGTCAAGCTTAGTGCTATCAAGTCAAGGGCGGAGATAGACTTTGAGGAGGCAGAAAGGCAGGAAACATTCGATACACAGCGAAGTGCGGCTGCACTTACATTCAAGGAACCCTTAGAAAAGATAGAACGAGATCAACACCGTCATAAGTCTAATAATGAACCGAACGAAGCCGACATCAATCAGAGCCCCGATATGGTACCCGAGTTGGAGGCCTTTCTCAACTCTGCGGCACTTTGCAATCTAGCCACTGTTCGTTACAATGTCCAGGAACAGAGGTGGCAAACCACTGGGGATCCAACAGAAGTCGCTTTACAGGTTTTCGCGCACCGCTTTGAGAAAGGCAAGAGGGACCTCGAAGAAAGAGCAGGGTGGAAGCAGATCTCGGAGTATCCATTCGACAGCACTGTCAAGAGAATGTCGGTTGTATATCACTCTTCGGATTCGAAAACCATCATCTTTACAAAGGGAGCTGTAGAAAAAATTGTCCACCTCTGTGAGCACGTCGGTGTAGGGAAGAGCCATCAAGAAATAACCGATTCCCACAAAGACCTCATCTACGAGCAGATGAGTTTGCTTGCAGACCAAGGTTTGAGGGTCCTCGCCCTTGCACAGAAGACTTGGGTTGGCGAGCTTAACGAGAAGTCGAATATACCTCGAAGCGATATTGAGAAAAATCTTACTTTCATAGGACTAGTCGGCCTCTATGATCCGCCGAGAATGGAGACGGCAGATGCTATAAGAGGTACGTTCACAATATTTAGCTATATCTAGGATATTTACTAAATTCAAAACAGAGTGTACTAACGCAGGCATAAAAGTTCACATGCTCACAGGCGATCATCCGGGTACAGCAACAGCAATTGGCAAAGAAATAGGCATCATCCCGAGAGATTTCAGCGTTTTATCACCAGAAGTTGCGAATTCACTAGTCAAAACAGCCGCAGAGTTCGATGGAATGACAGACGAAGAGATTGACCAAATGCCCGAGCTACCTCTTGTAATCGCCCGCTGCTCACCAAACACCAAGACGCGAATGATTGCTGCGCTTCACAGACGTAACTACTACGCTGCAATGACTGGCGATGGTGTCAATGATGGCCCATCGCTTCAAGCAGCGGACGTAGGCATCGCCATGGGTTTGGGAGGTTCGGACGTAGCAAAGGGCGCTTCAGATATTGTGCTCACGGACGACAACTTTTCAAGCATCGTGAACGCCATTGAGGAGGGTCGTCGCATGTTTGACAACATCCAGAAATTTGTCCTCCACTTACTGACGAGCAATGTTGGTGAGGTGGTGCTATTGGTTTTCGGTCTTTGCTTTCGTGACAGCTCAGGCTTCTCTGTCTTTCCACTCTCGCCACTGCAAATATTGTGGATTAACATGGTCACGTCTGGATTCCCGGCCTTCGGCCTAGGCCGGGAGAAGGCTTCTTACAACATTATGCTTCGTCCTCCGCATGACAACAAAAAAGGAGTTTTCACCTGGCAAGTCATCACCGATATGATCGTCTACGGCCTCCTTATGGGTACACTCACCCTATTCACCTTTGTCATCATTGTCTATGGGCCCGGCGAAGGAAATCTCGGGCATGACTGCAACCGAGCCTACAGCGACTCTTGCGACGTCGTGTTCCGCGCCCGCGCTGCCGTTTTCGCCGAGCTTACCTGGCTGATCCTGATCTCGGCGTGGGAGATCAAAAGTATCCGTCGTAGTATGTTCCGCCTGGATCCGCACTCCAAGAGCAAGTTCCCGTTCTTCAGAGATGTATACGCAAATAGGTTCCTCTTCTACGCCGTTGCGATCGGCGCGCTGATCGTCTTCCCATGCGTTTACATTCCCCGTTTCAACACAGCGGTTTTCAAACACAAGCCCATTTCGTGGGAATGGGCGTTGTCGGTTGGAGCAGCTGTAATCTTTGTGGCAGGCATGGAGCTATGGAAACTTGCTAAGAGGACGTTTGGGTGGTTCAAGCTCGAGAGTGAAGAGGACGAGAAGCAGGGGAGCAAGAAGACAAGCCTATCTTTAAGACAAGGCTTCTTTTCGTTTTCAAAGAGCTTTAGTAGGACGACCAGTTTAGAGAAGCGAGCGAGTAACGGTGACTCCGTTATGATGGGTCAAGCAGGGGCAGGTAGAGATGAGGAGCAGGTCTAATCAAGTCATTTCAGATAACAAAGTGATTAAATGACCTGGGGATTGTTTTAAGACGTTATTTAGGATGATTTATGATAACCTTCGATTTGAAATACAATCTTGAGGAGTTCGTACATATTTCCTTTTCCTTCTCGTAGTCATGGTTACGGCCTTGGATGCTTGGGATTATTCTTGCGACGACAATCCTCATCGAACACAGCGCAGACCTGGAAAACTATGCGCGGAAATGCCGGACTGCTCCGATCACTCCGTTATTGTAGTCTGTGGTTCTCGCTCTATATTTCCTTAAGCGGTCCGTACCGCAAAACAAGGAAGCTTCCCGGCCACAGTCGTACAAGCGTACATACCACGTTGCAACCCTGTAGGGAGAATTCCAGCAACCGATACCAACATGGATCTGAGCTTACTAAAGCTGAAGGTTAGACTATTCCCACTGCTAACACGGAAGCCTTGGGATTAGAACCTGTCAAGGGCAAGAGAAAAGCGATACTTGGATTTCAGTGATTTATTATTAGCGCACCCTTGCCACTCAGCTATAATAGAAGTAGAGGCCTATAGCTGCTGCAGAGGCCCGTTCCTCTAAGCTTACAGCCATGGTGGTACAAGCTTGCCGACTTGATCCGTTCTTTAGAAGAGAAAATCACAAGCGCCGAGATACTAACGTTTGAGAAGATAGGTCTCCTTCGGATAGCTTAGATAGCCTTCCATAATCAACCTAAGAAACCAGAGAATTTAACATCTGTGAAATAAGAAAGGTGGTTTGGATAAAAGCAATTGTTTTCAGCGCAAAAGTTAGATGTAGAAAGATAAGGATGATGTGGAACATGGATGACCCGAGCGCAAGGCACAGGAACATTGCGGCAACCTGACGACATGACCCCTTCCCTACCTCACTCCCATCCCCAAAGCTTCTTGAATCCTGATTTACAAATACATCTTAAAGTAAGCCACACCCTTGAAGGCCAAGGATTCTTCGTGAATATCGGTCGACCTTGTTGAATGATCTAGCCTAGTGAGATACCGCTCGGCACGTTTGTGTACGAAGTTAATGTCTTCCCTCCAGTAACGCTAACCGAAGACCAGGACCAGTTCGAGCAGCTGCCATCTCCGCAGAGGATGTAGATATCCGTAGCGCTGGGGCGTACGGATCCTTTGACGTTTGACAAGGTCAAATCGGTAATCGGGACCCCGGTTGTTGGGGTGCCTGTAGGCGAACCATTCTCATAATCCTGCTGAATGACGATGCCGTATTTGCTGATATTAGAAAGTGTAATGTCTTTGTACGTAACGTTGGTGACAGACCCAGTGGCCCCGTAGACGGTCTTGATACGCACACCATTCTGCGAGTTAGTGACTGTGGAACTTTCGATCAGGACGTTTGCGACAGTATTGTAGGAGCGGCCGCCGACGGATCCCTGGGGTCTATTAGCTGGGATTTATGTAAATGGGGGACTGCTGAATTACAATGGATAAACCGTGGCCTCCAGAGCAGGTGCCTCCAGTAAAAGTAATGTCAGTGCCACTATTGATCGCTAGGCAATCATCCTGATTCTTCACATTTGCGCCAGAGATGGTGATTCTAGTAGAGCTGCCAATATCAAAAGCATCCGTGTTATGGCCGAGCGAGTTTGTGTCTCCGGCTGAGTTGTCAATCGTAATACGCGTTAGAGTCAAATCAGTAGCAGTGTTGATGCTGAATCCCTGGACTGGCGTGTTTTTAACATTGAGGTTGGAGATCGTGGAGGATTTCAGGCTGTGGGCGTAGAAGAACTTTGGCTTGGTTTTCCCACCATTGCTGCAAGCCAAAAGTTAGCCCAAAAAACTTCATCACATTATTCAGATCCAAGAAATTGGGAACATACCCACCCTTCCCATCCCACCAGGCCGCTATAGAGTTGTTAGCGACATCCGTGTTTCGGAATTATTGAAACTCACCGCCATTGCCGTCAATAACATGTCCCGAGGCTCCATTGATGGTAATGGAAGTACCCGAAAATGAAATGAGCGGCCCCGACCATTCTTTATAACCAAAAGTTGTTGTCCCCTCGAAGATGACCTGAAAGGATTAGGAAATTATTTCGATACACTTGCATGGAGCAATCAAATTTAGCGTTTTTGGTTGCAGGAGGGCTATTGACGTACCGTAGTCCCAGTTTTCAGACCAGTCATATCCAGGGTAGTTCCTGATGGGACAGCAATATTGCTAAGCACAATGGTAGAGCATAAGGTCTTGGATTTGATGGCCGAGGCAGCATTAGTAAAAGTGCAGGTGGTTGCTCTATCTTCAAGCTTGGCAACAGCGGTTGGAGCAGGCTCGGCGGCCGGCAGAGCCGATACAAGATTGACTCCTACATCTAGTAAGAGGATGGAAAGCACGGCGAACGAAACCATTTTGAAGCCAAAATAATTGATAATAATGCTGAACAGTAAGACTCTTTTTAGGTTGTCGAAGAAAAACAAATAAATATAAAGGATCAGACCCTGCTACCTTTGAATGAAACCAAGGTAGAACATTGCTAACAAGGAGACCACTAAGTATATATGTGAGAAACGACATGACCAGTTCTGGGCAAAGATGAATCCTAGGTAGTGAGAAACGCGACAAGGCTTGACTAGTTCGGACAACAGCTTGACCGTTTTGGACAGTGGCTTGACGGCCCTAGAAACAGACATGGAGAGCATTCATCCTCTAATGACCGGAAGACGGCGATTTGTGGGGCTTTTTGTTTTAGTTGTAAGTAGTAATCCGTGATATAATGGACGCTTTGGTCCTCCAATGATCTGCAGAGACCATTTTACTTGGCTTTTGCATTACTCGAGAGGATATGAAACAGGGCAGAGGGGTTTTGACCAAAAGGAGGTAATTCTCCGAGAACGTCTAAGCAGATCTTGGGGAAGCCCCGAATGTCCGTGCCAACCTACACCTCTCCTCCCTGTTTCGTTGGCGGAAACAACTCATCTGCCGCGTCGTGGGCGGTCTGCAGTAGATGAAGGCAAGGTCAGAATTATCTCATACAGTGGGGATATATGTGCGGACTGCTAGCGTTGAGATTTGTATGGACAAAGTGAAGGTTCTCATACATTCTAACGTCGTAGCCACCCATACGAGTCACCCCCTGAGCCGTGCGATCGGCTGCACGGACTCTCACCCAAATCGAATCAATTGCAACCCAAATCTACTTCGCCCACATAAATACATCGTGATCCATTGAAAGTTCCTTCCAAACTTTCTTTGCGAAAGTAATGACGCCTCGTAGAGCTGCATTCCGTTCTTTCTAAGTAGTCAATCCTGTTCCTTTTGAGCCCTTTGCTGAACTTTCTTCCGTGGCTTCTCTTCCTACGGCGCATTTACCTTTGCTTTTCTAGAAGCTCCTTATTTATATATGCTAAAGGATTATTTTAATTAGTAACTATACCTATAGTAAGTTATTAGAAGTTAACTAAAGCTTTAAAGTAAAGGTGTGAGGTGACGGGCTCTACGCTCGGCCACTGGACAAACCCAAAAAGGTAAGCGGATATCTGGCTCAATTGCTAGACATGCTACGTAGAACAATACATATAAGCGATGACTCCGTCACTTGACAATAGGAGTAATATACTTTATAAAAGCAATCTAATAAGCTTATTAACTTAAATCCCATCCTTATTAGTAAGGCTTAAATAAAGGAGGTATTTTAGGCTAAATCCAAGATAATATAATAGAGGGGAGTGTGAGGCGACAGGCTCTACGCCACACGGGCCGGACGCGTGGAACAATATATATAAGCGAGGTGACTGTCGGGGCCCCCGACGCACGGGCCCGTCACCTGACAGTTAGGGGTATATATAAGGGCAAACGGTAGGGAGCTCGAATAAATAGCAAAAGGGGCTTGATTCCTTATACAGACGAATCCTTAAGGGGATTCGTTAGGTATGTGGGAATATAAGTGTAACGTGTCCTGCCTCCACGTCGCCAAACAGGCCAAAAAGACAGCAGTACTCGCGAATATATCGCGACTGTTGCGGGATCCAACGTATGTATTTTTACAATAAGTATAGCCTTAAGCGAAGCACGTGAAGCGCACGTGAGGCGTAGGGCTTCGCAGGCGATGCGTAGGGGTGTCTATATACTCTGCATATTGTCTCGGAATACCTCGCACCTAATAGTACGGTGGTGTCCAATACAAAAGTGGCCTGTGCGCAAACACCAAAAAACATCAGGACTGAGGGAGGATTTAGCTGATTTAATTGGTTCAATTCCTATCGATAACGTTGGACCCAAACCACCGTAGAAAGGGATAAGCCCTATCGCCCGCTATACGCTTATTATATTAGCTAATAATATAGCCTTTATTTCGTGCAGCTGAGTAGAACTCAAAAAACCCTAGCTTAGAAATACTTATAGCTCTAAAGAGAAAAAAACTCTTAGAGTTACTTTTTATAAGTATTTACTAAAGGGAGATATATATATATCTAAGGGCTAACGTATATATATTGTCACACGGGGACGCGTCACGATAAGCGAGGCTATCACGTGATCGCAGGGTGCCCCCTCATCAACATATATTAAATGAGGCAGTAGATAAATGGGAATAATCTATTAAGTATCGCAATATTCAACAAACTGAACTGATATATGGCTCTTGTGGCCATTAAGAATCAATAAGCGATAGATTCCTTAGAGCTGTAGCTTTATATAAGTGTTGTATTTACCAGCCCTTAAAATTATAAAGGTAGGCAATCGATATTGGCTAGACCTTACAATGGGTCGGGTAATACCCACTGGGTTTTGGGTCGGGTAGACGCTCCGTGCATAGCTTCGCGCAGGGCCTCTAGTAAAGTTTTGGTAGCGTAGGGAAATTAATTATAGGGCTTTAACTTTAAGCTAGAATTACTATATAGATTAGTAGATTTGGGTAAATACAGCACGCGCCAAGAACGAGTCAGGGGTTCTCTACTAAAGCTCTACGGAGGTCGCTAACATCTAAATTTGCACCTGCCTAATTAGGAAAATAATTCGCTGACTCTCTACAGCCTGTACCGTGTTCGGTGTCCCCCCCCCCGTGCGCGCGCAACACCACACACCTAATTTCGCTTCGTCTGCAGCTAAATTAGTATGTAGAGCTAGCAGAAAGTGGTGTAGTACGTGGCCAGGGCTTGAGCTATGGCCCACATCGAATTCGCAGCTCGGAGCTCGGAGCTTAATTTTGAAGCTATTCTGAACTTCTCTCCCTCACTAAAAGTCGTGATATCTGTTCCAGATCGTGGTGTTATAAAGCTTCTTTCTCCCATTAATATGAGCTCTAAACGCCCTGCTCCTGCCCCTGCAGGTAGTCCCTCTAGTCGCCCACCTACTCAGCGATTTCGATTGTCACCAGTACCGCCTCCCTCAGCGATTGGTCGTCCACCTCCTTTTATGTAGAGCTTAAGTATGAGTACGGTCGTGAATCTTCCACCCGTATATAGTAGCCAACTTAATATACAGCTTGACTACCCTCTACCACCAATATATAGCACCCCGTATGTATTATAATAGGCTGCCTATTTTGCTGTAGGCGAGCTTAATAAGATTCTAAATGATCTAGTGGCTACCAAAGAGCACGACAATAAGGAAGTTCGACACTTTTATATACCGCCGGAACGGAATATAGTAAGAGCTTCGCGGCGTGCGGGCGCAGCTCCCCCTATATTGCGAGGCTAGCCGCCCGCTGAGAGGCCTTAATCGCCAGAGACCTCGGTATATGAGCCTTCGGTAGAGAGTGAAGAGGAGTTAGCTCTAAGGCTTCAAACGGAGCAAGAGGAATATATGGTAAAGCCTCTGGGCGGAGGCTTATTCTTTAAGTATTGCCTAGTGTTGTTAGCAAAGCTTTAAAAGATAAGTCGCTTAACTATTATATTGGCTTATATATTTCCTAAGGCCCGCCTTAGCCTCTTAGCGATATACAATCGCGAAGTTTTTCTTAAAATTAATGAGGCTTTACAGCAGAAGTTTACTAGTTGTACTTTCTAAAGGAAGTCGTGTAATACTACCGTGAAGCTTACCAGGCGATTGAACTTTACTAGATCCACGTTCTATCTTAACCTAAGCCATGCGATTAATTGGATTAATTCCAAAGAAGAACTCTTAAGAGTGGTGAAAGGGTGTTATAATCGCGATAACGGCTCGTTTAAGCGGCTTAAAGTTGAACTTGCTATAGATTATATTAAGACGATTAAGCAGTAGGCTGCTTATACTCCTGCCCGTTCCTCTATAATGACGTAATTAGCTTTACAGTCGGCTCCGGAATCCTCACAGAGCTCTTTACTAAATACGCCACAGCTTATAGATGGTGATATTACCACTTTCTCTATAATTCCTAAAATAAGCTTTATAAAGGTATCTTAATGGTAACAGTGTTGTAAGAACTACGGTAGTAACTGGTGCTGGGTATATTAGTAAGTCGATTATAAGCTTATATAGGAGGATATAAGAGAATAGGGTTAGGTAATTAATTAAGGCCTTACTACTGAATATACTCCTCCAGTTAGCTTAATATAGAAACTTCTTAAGAGGAAGATAGGTAATAAAAAGAAGGAGTAGCTTACCTCTAAGGCCTCTATACTAAGTACTCTAGGTATTATTAACTAATTCTATATTAACCTAACTAGCAGTCACTATAGGCGCCTATCTATACCTCTAGCAGCCTTGCTCTCTAGCTTAAAGTTATCGCCAATTGCTCCTCTACTACGTCCTTAAGGCGTTAATCGGCTTGCAGATTTGTGGGAGTATTTTAAGTAGTATAAGAAGGCGGTAGAAGACTTAGAGGCCTAGAAGGAAGATATTAACGCCGCCTACTAAGTTGCTTTTACTAAGTGGTGGGATTTAAAGACAATTAGAGAGCAAAAGCCAGATAAGCAAGGAAAGACACTAATTGAGGTAATAATTAAGGTAGGCGTTTTAGAGGCAATCGCTAAGAGATTGTAAGTAGATATTAAGGAGTGGAGAAGTTTAAGAGGCGTACTTAGTGGTAATCTAGAGAGCCTTAGGCTCGGCTAGTAGTAGATTTTTAACTTAAGTATGCGCCTGCTTGTAGGCACCTATTATAATATACCATTTTGGTAGTAATTCTTATATAAATTAAATATTATAAGCTTAAGGTATAGCTACGCCTTCCTTTATATAATAATATCACTCTCCTTTACTAATATACCCGCTATGGCAGAAATAAGCTTTTGCGCTGTTAGATTTGCTTCCTATAATCTCTATATACTATTACGGCACTGGCAGAACTGGCAGAACTTGGCAGAACTTCGCAGAACTTCGCACCGACAAGTTGCTACAGATTGCCGCATATTGCGATTACGTGACGCGAAGATCTTATAAAATACTGAACGGCGCTACTCTTCTTCTCCTTTCCTTTCCCTAGCTTTAGATTCTCGTTTATAGATAATCTAATTGTATAGGCTTACGCGACCCTTCTGCCGTACTTATGTCTTAATTAACTAAGTCGCTAATATTATCTAAAGCTTTCTCTACTCTTTCTTCCTAAGAAGGAACTTAAATATATCTATAAGAACATAGAATAGGACCCTAAGGATATTACTAGGACTATAAGGATAGGACCTAAAAGAAAAGAATAGAACCTTAAGGAAAGAACCTATAAAATATATATAGACTAGAACCCCTAAAGAAATTACCTAGAATTACCTAATACCCCTACTACTATACTATAAACTATAGTAGTAGGCAAAGCAGCTATAGGACCCTTAAATACTTTAGATAAAGAAATAATTAACGTTTTAACCCCCTAGGCGGAGCTTATAGCTACTAATACTAAAATTAAATAACTGCGAGAGCTGCTTAAAGCTAAAGATACCCCTATATCTAATAATGAGTTATTATTAGACAATTAAAGACTTACTATAGTCCTTTAGGCCCTATTCTAGCGCCTTAGTGGACCTACTAAGGCCTATATAGTACTAAGGCGGTCGGCAAAGGTTGCGGATCCCTTGCTACTTATAAATGGAACTAACCCTATATTTAATAATTAGAAGCTTTAATTACGGGATAAGCTTAAAGTTAATATAGACTACTTCCCTAACGCCTAAGCTAGAATGGCTTATATTTTTGGCCGTACTAGCGAAGATACCTAGACGCATTTACGCCTGTAATATACTAAAGACTTAGTAAACCCCTTTATCTCTAAAAAAGAAATAATTAAATACTTATATTTTATTTATAAAGACCCTTTTAAAGTATAAAACGCCTACCTTAGCTATAAAAGCCTAAATATAAAAATAATAGAGACCTTTTTAGCCTTTTAAACCCGCTTTTTACACCTAGCTAGATAGGCCTAGATCCCCTAGGAAGACCTACTACTAAACCTCTTTAATAAGCTTACCCTAAACCTATAGCGGGCTATATTACTAGCTTATACTATAATATAGACATTAAAGGAACTTATGGACTATTACCTAGCTATTAACTAAGGCCTTTATTAAATTAAGGTATGCGCTAACTAGCTAAAAACTAGAAACCTTATAAACTAGGCTATAAGTACTACGAGTACGGCCTATAGTGCCCTAGTATAATTAGTAACTCCTATAGTTAACCTAATAGCTAGCCGCGTAGCTACCCTTACTACGGGCCTAGTATATACCCAGCCTATATATAGCGACCCCTATATATAGGCCCTTAGCAATTAAGGAGCTTGCTTTTTATACGGTTAAATAGGCTACCCTATAAGGAACTGCCTAATAAAGGTAAAGACAAATAAGGTCCTATTAATTTAGAAGGATAGTATAGAGCTAGAAAAAGAGGAACCTTAGAGGAAGACTCCTCTTTAGGGTTAAAAGGGATTAATATATTATATATTAATCTAGGTTAGTTAGTTAATAGAAGAAGCTGCACTATCCCTTATACTTTATTTTGTAATAGATATTAAGTTTTAACCTCTACTTTAGCTAACTTAGGAGTAAATGCCTTTACCTTAATTAATATAAAGTGCGCTATAAAACTAGCTGACTTTTTAAATGCACCCCTTAAAAAACTGCCTAAACTAGTCCCTATTCGCGGTTATAACGGATAAATAGGACTATCTATTATAACTATCTTACGGATCTACCTCCGCGTTAATAAATAAAGGTAGTATAATATCCCCTTCCTTATTACGGACCTTAGAAGCTATAATATAATCTTAAAGAGAAAATAGCTAGCCTATTTAGGCTTATAGCTTAATATATAGAATAGGCAGCTTATCTAGCCTAAAACTATACCCCTAACGCCTTCCTTTATAAAAGAGATTAGTATTATAAT
>Ga0307515_10003236_pt1 | contig 34471 bp, 5 predicted proteins | sample 17_EM_MG_FD_194513 | JGI IMG/M metagenome (GOLD analysis project Ga0307515, IMG submission 194513) | Populus trichocarpa ectomycorrhiza microbial communities from riparian zone in the Pacific Northwest, United States - 17_EM | ecosystem: Host-associated > Plants > Roots > Unclassified | place...
TACCTCTACATCTACCTCGACTATAGATCAAAAGGATCTACCGCGAGCACGGATTGATTGACTGCCTCGAATGCAGATCAAAATACCACACCTGGATCAAACGATTCAGTAGAGCCTCCTACAAAGGATGCTAAATATCTACCTCGACTATAGATCAAAAAGATCTACCGCGAGCACAGATCAATTGACTGCCTCGAATGCAGATCAAATTACTACACCTGATTCAGTAGAGCCTCCTACAAAAGGATACTGAACAGTCACCAACTCCTGTAGAATGGTATCTCCAGATCTACTAGGATTACCACAAGGACTTCAAGACGATATCTTGGATACAATTGAAGCAACCTCCATCTAACTAAGCAGTTCACCAGAACCGCTCCAAATGGCAACGAATCTCTGCCAAGCCTTCTGCCGATCTTATTCTACCAATGGTTTCCTACAGCTAATTTTCTGCCTACTTGCTTCCGTCGCAATATCCGCAATATTTGCGATATCCGTAATGTCTTCACAATTACCCTACCCCTTTACTACTTCTAAAATTGTATCTAAATTTCCTATTTTGGTACAGTTTCTACCTTCATTTGTTTTCTACAGCTTTGACTACGCCGTCAAATCTGGGGGGGTGTGTAACCGACTACGCGTGCTGCCGAGACAGCCTCAACGCCACCCAATATATTGATCGCAGATCAATATTGCTTGCAGATCACTGTTCCCATTTCAGCTACCATTTCATGTATATATTCCACTTGATACCCATACATTCACAATCAAGTTGCTCGTTCAATTCCCACACTGCAAAGCTTACATACTATATGGTAAAGGGAATAAGATTAGTAGACAATATATATATATAAAGGGATAATAGTATACTATAAGGAATAAAGGAATGTTTAATTAAAAGTTTTGTATTTTATTATAATAACGTATACCAAATTTATAAGGATGCTAAGTATAGCGTAAGCTATTAGCTATAGGAGCTAAAATTATTAAAGTTTAGAGAAACTAATAAACTATTTTATAAATTAGATATTAAGGATAATAAATTTAATATAGGCGAAGTATTCAGTAATAATAAGGTAATAAGAGTAGCTTACTAGAAGTATATAGACCTTAAAGATATTATAAAAAAGGTAGAGGATAATTCTACTACGGAATAGGAAATATTAGTAGGGATTAAAACCCTACTAGATATAATGTCTATCGCTTTATAAGACGTAAGAGAAGTAGGATAGTAAACTACTTTAGCACTTAATAAAGGCAAAAAGCTAGAGGCTTAAAATTCTTAAAATAAGATAAGAGATAATTAAGATTCCTAAGACAGGATAAGATAAGCTTAAGGACTTATAACGGACAATAACTAATAGAGTAAAGTAATGGCTTAGTTTAGTAATATATAAATAAGCTTAGAAGGAAGTTTCCTAAAGGTATAAGACTTTTAAGACGAGATAAGGACACTATAAAAGCCTAGTTAGACTAAAGCGGGAGCTAAGCTTAAAAAAGAAGCAAGCTTAGGATTAAGAATCCTATAGGACTAAGATTTCTAGATATAAATAAGGACTATTAAATAAACTAAGATTAAAAAGTAAGAAGACTTTAAGGATTTACTTATAAGGCAAAAACAAAAAAAAACTATAACGGAGTTTAAATAGAGAATCCTTATATAACAAGAATAGAAACTAGATTAGTGTTAGGACGCCAAGGTCCTTAAGGTATGTAGTAACGTAACAATAGTAGCGGAATGCAATAGGTATCTGGTTCTTAATGAAGTAGAACTATAGAACTAAATTCTGCTATTCTCTAATACGGGGCGACTATGTTTTGTAGGCGCCTTGCCTACGCCTCGCCTACGCTAAGCCGGTTACGGCCAGTGCGTCTCTATAGCCTAATAATTAGTGAATTAGTACACTAGGATATATAAGGGAAAGAGCACCTATATAAAGAATTACTAATAGGCCTAAAATAGGTATACTAAGAGCTAAGTAGCTTACTAAACTGGAAGATAAAGAGGATCTAGGAATCTTTACTAGATTTAAAGAATAATATATAAAAGGCTATTGTAATGCAGTAATAAGAAGATACTTCCTTACGGATAAGCCATATATACTTTAGCAGCTGTATTAAAAGTAGTATAGGCAACAATATAACGATAAGTAGGAAGATTTCTATATATGGTTAGATAAGCGAGTTATTTAGAACTACCCTATTATGGAAAAGGCAATAAGTTATATTAAAGGAGCCTTAATTATAATATTAAAGGATTTAAAGGAATAATTAAAGGACTAGAGAAGTAAGAGGCGTATTTTAGTACCCGTAAATAAAGTTATAACGTTTAGATTAATATAGTAAAGGTTTAAACTTAAAGATAAGGATAAGTTAAGAGTTAACCTAAAGCACCTAGTATACTATACGCTATTATAGATTATATATATAGACGATATATATAAAATATATAAGAATCTAAAAGAAAAGAATTAGAAGTACCTTATAAGGATATATTAGGCGCTAGATAAGCAATAGTATAGGAATACTAAGTATATACATAAATAGCATTTAGTAGAAGTTTAGTAGTTATTAGACTTAATACTTTAACTAAAAAGATTCCTTATAGAAGAATGCTTAAATAAATAATAGTAGTAAGAATACCTAGAGAATATATATCTATAGTATATTAAAGATAAAAAGCGAACTAGGTATTAGTTAAAGAGTAAGTTAAGTATATAAGGATTAAGTAGCTAATAGTTAGGAAAAGTAGAGGCCTATAAAACTAAAGGGAGCTAGTAATAGAGCCTTAAACCCTTAAAGGAATTTAAGGATAGTACCTAAATTTATAAGTTAATTAGTAAGATTAATAGTTTAAAGTATTAATAGATAGTAGAGTAACGCGGAACTATATCTTACTAACAGTAGTTAAAAAAAGGGATTACCTTATAGATAGAAGGAATCGTTTTACCTATTAGTTATAATTTTAAGGGATCTAATAACCTATAGAGGAGGGATTATTAACCTTAAATAAGACTTATTTAAATAACCATTAAAAGAAAACGAATTAAGATATCTTTTAATATCCTACCGTTAGGATAGGATAAGGTAGTATTAGGCATGCCTTAGTTACAGAAATATGGTTTAAAGATTAATTGGATTATAGGTTAGGTTAATATTAGGGATACTTAACGCCGTAAAATGTAATAATAAACTAAGTTAGTATAGTATTAAGTTAGAGCGATATATAAGGAGACTAAGTGAGGCTTAAGTTATATACTAAAAAGATACTATAAGTATGGCAAAAAACTATAGAGCCTAGAAAGTAAGAAGCTAGTAGATTATATAGTATAGGACTATAAATTAGAATTAGAACTGGGAATAAGTCTAAGGTTCTTTCTAACCTATAAGCTTACTTAAGAGGAGTTAAGAGCACTTAAAGAGTTTATTTAGGGAAACTTATAAAAAGGATATATTAGACTATTATAGTTATTAGTAAGATATCTAGTACTATTTATACTAAAGAAAAATAGGAGACTTAGGCTATATATTAACTATAAATAGTTAGACAGCATTACTTAGAAGGATAGATATTCTTTACCCTTAATTAGCGAAATTTAGAATTAGATAGGTAATGCGTAAATCTTTATAAAGATAGATCTAAGATAGGCGTACTATTAGATTAGAATTAAGGAAGGACTATATAAACTATTAGTTATATAATTTGGGTTAATAAATATACTAGTAATATTTTAGAAACGAATTAATAGTATATTAGGAGAATACCTTAATAAGTTAATTATAGTATACCTTAACGATATTATTATCTACTTAATAACTAAGGAAGAATATAGGAAATATGTTAAATGGGTCTTAAAGAGATTATAAGAAGAATAAATGCTAGTAGCAATTAAGAAATGCGAGTTCTTTATAAGGAAGACTGATTTTATTAAATTTATTATTAAACTAGGTTATATTAATATAGACTTAAAGAAGATTAAAGCTATAGTAAGTTAGTAAGAACTAGAGAATATAATATAATTAAGGTTATTTTTAGGGGTTTATAACTACTATAGAAGGTTTATAGTATAATAGTTAAAGAATATTAAACTATTTACTAGGCTTATAAAGAAAGAGGAACTATAGGTATAGGGAAATAAGTAAAGAAAGTTGTTTAAGGAACTTAAGGAATTATTTAGCTAGGAGCCAATTCTTAAAATCTATTAACTAGGACTAGATATAGTTATAAAAACAGACGTATTAGACTTTATACTAGAAGTATATTTACTATAAAAGTATAGAAATATATAGTATCTAGTAGTATACTATAGTTGGAAGATAATACTACTAGAATTAAACTATAACATCTATAATAAGGAGTTATTAGGTATAGTTATAGTACTAAAGAAATAGAGAGCGTTCTTATAAGGCGTAGAAAAACTATTTATAATTAAAATAGATTATAAGAACCTAATAGGGTTCCTAATAATAAAAGAACTTAATTATAAATAAGTTAGATAGGTAGAGATCCTTATAGAATACTATTTTAAGATTTAGTTTATTAAAGGAACTAAAAATATAAGAGTAAATATACTTAGTAGAAAGGCTAAACTATAGAATAATAAGAAGCTATTAGGAGTAATACTACGCAAAAATAAGGATAGATTAATTAGATATAATTACCCTAAGCTAGTAGTAACCTAAGAGGATAAAAAACTAAAAAGAGTCTATAAGACACTAGAGAGCTTTTAGGTATAAAGAATTCTAAAAGTATAGCTAAAAGACCTATAGATAAATATATATAAAAATTAAGAAGTAAAGTATATCCTAAAAAGTATAATAGAGTATTTTATAGAAGACTTTTATAAGGAAATAACTTAAGGACACAATAGAGTAATAGGCTTAGTGTTAAGACTTTAAGAAGAATATATTATTAATAGAATCTAAGGTATAGCTAAAAAAAGTAATAAAAGAGTATTTAGATTGCTAAAGGAATAAATTAATAAGGCATAAGCTATATAGAGGGCTATAACCTATTAAAATACTAAAGAGACTATAGGAGGTTATATTATAGGACTTTATTATTAAGTTACTAAAGTTAAGAAATTCTATTATTAGATAAGAGTATAATATAATCCTAGTAATAGTGGATAAGTTAATTAAATAGGGCTACTTTATAGCATATATAGAAGAAATCTTAGTAGAAGATATTGCTAGAATCTATATTAAAGAAGTATTTATAAGATATAGAGTACTAAGTAAGATTATATTAGATAGAGATCTAAGATTTATAGTAGTATTTTAGGAGGTATTCTTAGCGGAATAAGGAGTTAGAGTAGTAACTTCTACTATATATTATCCGCAGATAGATAGATAAATAGAAAGATTAAATTAGACGCTAGAATAATATCTAAGGTATTATATCAATTATATATAGAATAATTAGGTATTATTATTACTAGTTATATAGTTTATATATAATATAATACTATAAGAAGGAATAGGCATATTTCTATTTAAGGTAAATTATAGATACGAGCTAAAAAATATTATTATTACTATAATAAGCGAAAAAAAATAAGTAGTATAGCTAAAGAAAAAATAAAGACGTTAATAAATCTTTATATAGACCTTATGGAATTAGTAAAGACAGTATAAGAAAAAATAAAAAGGTACTATAACGTTAAGAGATCTAAGGGACTAGATCTTAAGGAAGGAGATAAAGTATAGCTACTATATAAAAATTTTAAGAGTTAATAACTAAGTAAGAAGTTAAACTATGTTAGGTTAGGACCTTTTAAAATTATATAGAGGATTTTACTAGTTATATTTAAGTTAAACCTACTAGCTAAGATAAAGATCTACCCTATATAGTATATTATAATACTAGAACTAGTATATAGGAATATTAAGCCACTAATTTATAAAGTGGATACATATAGAGGATAAAAGGAAAATAAATAATAAGTTTTAAAGATTATTAGTTATAAGGACGTTAACAATAAAATATTATATAAAGTTAAGTAGATAGGCTATAATGAAACTACCTAGGAGCTACTATAAAATTTAAAGAATACTATAGGAAAGATATAGGAGTATTAAAAGAATATGGGTTAGGTAATATTAAGAAGGAGCTAAAGATAAAAGGATTAGTTAAAGGTAATAAATAAGCCGGATTACCTAAGGGATCTACTACTAATATATTAGTTATTTCCGCCTCTTCTTACACAGAATTCCTTTTAGCCTCCTTAGCCTTAAGCTTAAATAAATCTTACTTTACTAAATATAACTTTTTTAAGCGTACCTTTTTATAAACCTTTACTAAACGGCTTAGGCGAGTATAAGTATTTAGTTAAGTTTTTAGAGTCTAAGATGCCTTATTAAAATAACGCTAAACCTTAATAAGGGCCTTGGCTAGCTTACTCTTTAATTTTTTAGCCGCTACTAATATATATAACCCTAGAGCAGATTAAATAAGAAACTAGACAATTATAAAGAGTAATAAAATATATATACTTAGTATTAAAGACGGATTAAATATTATAGAATAATTGTATATTTGCTTACGTATACTTAATATAGGAAAAAGGTTAGCAACTAGAAAGAAGCTATAATTATAATATATACTAATTTCTTTTCCGCGTAATAAGAATAGGATAGTATAACTTTACTATGTAATAGAATAAATATTATTAGCTAGTTATAATAATTAGACATAAAAGATCTAATAAGAGGTATTAGGAATAATAAAGGTTACTAAATTAAAGATGGAAATACTATACCTCTAATAAATAACTTAAAGATAGGAGATATCTTTAAGGACGAAGATAAAAAGGAGGGGGATAGTATTACGGACCTTATATTGGCAGTGGTATAACTATTAAAAAGGGATATAAACGGGTTAGTTAAGATAGTATAGGAGGCGCTAGAACCAATTAAGCTATAGGATAAAAGGTAGCCAAGTTATATAGCTAGTTATATTATAAGTTTAGAATATAGGAATATAGGAATATAGGAACGTAATATACTAATATACTAAATCCTTCACTATAGGGAGGAGTTATATATTTAAGAACACACGGTCTCTATAAATAGTTTCTCTTTTTTATAGTAAATCTTAGAATATAATTAGAGTTAATCTATTAGGCAACTACTCTACTAGTTATATTTACGTTGTTGACTATTCTATACCTATATGCCTAGCCCATTAACAAGTCTACCGTAGTATTTCCTATAAGGCTTCGTTACACTAGATAAATTAGATCTTCTTCTTTTTATAAATATTACCGTCCTTATTTTTAAAGGGCTTTAGGTTTATTTATTAAGTATAAGTTTCTATAAAGTTTATAAACTAGCGGAAGTCTTAATAGTCTAGCTATATACTATTTTAGAATTATTTTATATTATTATTTTATATAATATATAAATCTTAAGTCTAACCCTTTAGAAGGATCTATAGCTATAACTATATGGTAATTTACTCTTTATTAGGTTAATTAAGCGTAATCTAATTTAGTAATTAGTCCCCAATCTTATTAATAATCCACTATATACATTCTTTAGTATTATCTTAAATTATTAGTATTTTAAAAAAAGGTGTCTACCTTATAAACCCAATTATTTAAATATAAGGCGCTAGGTTTATAACAGAGTTCTAAACCACTAAAGGCCTTAGCTAATTAGTTTGTATCCTTTTTCCGTTTATTATATAAATACCTCTCTAAGTCTTCTATACCTCCTTAAGTAGATACTAAATAGCCCCTAAAAAGCCCTTAGCCTTAGCCAAGTTATAAATTTATTTTATCTAGCTTAGATTAAACCTTACTAGATCCAGATTTACCCTTAAAGGGTTTTAATATATTTATTAGTAGCTTCCTCTTACATAGCTTTTAAGAGCCTTATAACAGCTTCCTAATATTTATCTTAAAGGAGATTAGTATAGGGCTCTTAACCTTTTAAACTTAGGCCTAGAAAAGCTCCTACTATAGAGATAACATTAGTACTAGTAACTAGTGCGGGTTTCCTAATAAGCCTTAAGTCTTAAGTTAGTGTCTAGGTTTATTTACTTAAAGGGATAAGCCCGCTTAGCTTATAAGCAGCTTTTATACTACTATTACGCTAATTATAGGCCGGTGGTCTTTTAAAAGGATTTTAGTTAGGTCCCTAGTTAAATATATTAGTATATTTCACTAGCATTTTTAGCTTAAAGGAAAATCTTAGGGTTATCTTTAGTGCTTAATGCCATAGGACTTAGTCAATCAAGGTATAAGCGCCGTAAAGAACATATATAAGCCTGTATAATTAGAATGTCTATTAACGAGGATATTAAGCTAAGGAGCAGAAGGTGGAAAAGGACACGTCTATATACATATACTAAGGCTTAAGCGAGCCCCCTAACTAGATCCGTTACGGTACCGTAATACTTAATCTTTTAATTAGCCTAGGTAGGGCTAAAGGGGTTCTAGCTACTTTCTAGTAGCGTTATAACTATTATAAAGGGTATTTAAATTTTCCTTAGCGGTAACTATAGATATATAAAAGTCTTTAAGCTTCTAATATATCTAGGTATTAAAGCTTACTTAGCTATCTTATCTAGAGGTTTATATTATCGTAATCTCTCGCTATTAAAGGGACCTTCCTACTTTAGCGTTACGGCTTTCTATAAGGTATCCATGGAGTTTTTATTTAGGTTATTATAAGATTTTTAAGAGAAGATAGTAAATATAAATAAAAGATGTAAATAAACAATCTAGTTTTTAAGCTAGCTGCCTTTTTAAATAAAGTAGGAAGTATTTAAATATAAGGGGACTTTATAGATAGGGGGCTATAAGGCACGATTGTGGAACAGGATAGATTGTAGGGAGACGAATCTTTAAGGAGGTAAGGCCTCTGGAATTGTGGAGACTATATACTACGGGCACGTGCCAAAGGCACGTGCCTGGCGACCATCCAAGGGGCGTCCCGGGGTTGTCCCGAGGGCAACCCAAGGTGACTGCAATAATATCCCTTACAATTAGGAAATGTTAATATTTGTATATAGAGAGGTGCTACTTAAAATCCGTAATCAAACACCATAAAGTATATATTACTTTCCTAATTGGGATAGCTAGCTACTAGCGTAACAGTTAGCGTGCGTTACCTTGCAGTCAGCGGACAGCGAGCGGTCTAATTAACGCAGTCAGTCAGCTATAAAGGCTGAAGCTCGCAGCTAGCTGACTGTTGGACACACTGCTTGGGGATAATAGTAGGGCTTGTAGATAATAACCAAAATATATTCTCAGAGTCACGAAGGCCGGAACAGCTCAATGGATTTTCTAAAGGAGAACTGCTCATAAACTAATAAAAGGATCAACCGCAGTAGGCCTTTAGAGTACGCAAGATAAAGCAGGCGTTACTCGCTGTATTGGCTCTTTAGAAATTAGTGACTTCACTTGACTCTGGAATAAAATTGAAGTCTTCGTCTTATCTTATCTTACTGTTCCTTATTAGGCATATACATTATAGAGACTGTTTAGTAGTACTCTGATTAACACTCAGTTCTACTAACTAGTTAGTAATTTCTTTCTATAATCTAGGAGTGACAACAACTTAATTCTAAATCAGGCATCTTCTCCCAAATAATAATGCAGTTTTAGAAGTAGCCAAAACTTACACTCTCTTCTTTCGGCCGCCCGTTTTCTGTTTTCTGGACTCCCATATAGAACGCATAGTCCGACCATGAAGCTCCATTTCATCGTCGATTTCTAAAAGGTTGAGGTCCTCACTTCGGGGCAGAGGCACCTTAGCCGCAATCACCAGTGTTTCCAGCTCAATGGCCTTCTCCTCCCAACCCTGCTTCTTGTAACTTTGTATAAGATCCATAATGCAAGCGTGCAGACTTCGATCTTGCGGGCTTAGCAACCTTACTCGAATCTCCGCTTCGTATACATCCAGCTCTTGAGCTTTGTCCCATCGCTCTTGCCCAAGACATATCCTCTTGAGAAGTTGGACGCTCTCTATCGTAGAAAAATGCAGTGGGCCAAAGACTCGCTTGCGAATCTCTACGACCTGTGACTGTAATTCTTCAGCTTCATCCCATTGGCCTTGCCCCAAGTGGGTTGACGCCAGGCTAGTCATGCGATCAAGCATCAAAGGATGCTCCAAGCCAAGCTTCCGGCGGCAATTCGTTATCACTTTCAAATCTACTCTCCTAGCTGGCTCCCATTGTCGCTGCTCTCGATACGTCAATGCAAGGTCTTTTATGCTGACCATTGTGTCTGAATGTGTCAAGCCGCAGACCTTTTTTCGAGCTTCCACTACCTTGAACCCCAATTCTTCTGCTGCTTTCCATTTACCTTGGCGTGTGTACAATGACACGAGATCGGCTTTGCTTTTTAGCGTGACTGGACTCTCCGGACCGTGTATCTTCTCGTAAGCCTTAGATATTTGAATCTGCAGCTGTTCGGCTTCATCCCAGCGGCCTGAAACCGATAGTACTGCAGATAGACTGTGCATCAGCATGGTAACGATCCTGCTATCCTCGGGCTCGCGCCCTGCTAGAAGGATTTCTTGTCTTATTTCCCGCTCAGCTTCATCCAGTCTTCCACTTGTTCGATAATCTTCGGTCACATCGGCTGATTGAACGTGCCCTCGTCGTAATAGCTCCTTGTACACAGTACCGTATCTTTCTCTCAAGCCAGTGTCTTTTAACTCGCGCCCGTGAATCAAATCGACTGCTTCGCAAAGCTCCTCTCGGGACCTTGTACTTCCTAGTAGCGAATTTTCTATCGTTTCAGCGTCACATCTGGCCCCACCGAATCCAATGCAATGGAAAAGAGCCAGCTGAAAGGCAAACTGTCTATCACTTGATGTAGATGTCGCCACTTTAGACAACTTTTGCTCCAGACAATACCGAATTTGAGACCGAACACGGTAATCTGACTGGTAGAGAGATTGAAGCGACAAAAGAACCTGTACACGTTACTATATATTTTAGAGTATATATTCATATGCTTGCCTCGAACTGACGCTCTGAGAGAACCATGTCATAATTGTCATCCGTCTTTGAGGGGCGAGAATGTGGCCTGGGACAGTGTTAGCGGCTTTTAGATATCTCTCATCCTTATTCTCACCAACGGCGGCGGAAGCCGCTGAATGCCTTTCTCAAGTCTAGCGCCCTGCGGTTCGAAGAACGAAAGGTATTGTGGAAAAAATTTACCAATGGTTGCTGATTCTTGACATTCAGCAAGTTTTCCTTCAGAATAACACTTCGGACCATGTGGTCCAGTTTCTGAAAAGCCATGTCAAGTTCTCCCAAAGACTTTAAGTCTCCAAGAAACTCTTTACGCGGATCTCCGTCTGTCTTGTTCTTACGCATGTGGTACTTATTGATATTTTTCCTTATCTCACTCACATTCTGAGGCAGCTTCGATGGTTTAGATAAGTGCTGTTCAAGCATCACCTAGAGGCAGAGCAGCCCAAACGAGTACAACTCCATCTTTCGAGCTGCCGCAGGTGCATTTCTGAAGCAGTGCTCAGGATCATTCCATGGCCGGGTTCGGGGTAGCAGGACGTTTTCGTCTTCATCTTCAATCTTACTAGAATATCCGAAATCTGCGAGTCTTGCGATGAACCTGACGGTCTCCGGCGCATCGGAGTCGTCTTCGAATACAAGAACGTTTTCGGGTTTGACATCTCCATGTATGAACCCTGGACCATTAGCTTGAACTTGCAGGTGGAATGATATTGTCGTCTTTACCGTATGAGTCCATGTCAATGAGCGCCCGTCCAACATCAATGCACAGGCTCAGCCTCTCATCAGCAGTGAGGGCCTTGCTAGCCGGCGATGTTAAAAACCTCTCAAGGTCCCCGAACTGGGCCTTTTCGAATACGAGAACCGGCCAAACCTCGTCTTCTTCGACGTCCCAGCACATGCCCTGCAGCTCAAGTATATTGGGGTGCCTTCGCAACTTGGGGTGGCTGAGCACAGTGACCTCGTTAATGAGGGTCTGGAAGATGCTAGCTTTTAGCTGTCTCCGTTCCTGTTCGTCTGAGGCAGACTTCACCTCCATCTTCAGCGAGTCTGAAACACGTTTAAAAGCGAGGCTTGTCTTCGCGTTGATAGACGCTTCCCAAATGGAGCCAGAGCTTCCCCTCCCAACCGTCTTCAGTGTAGCCTGCCACTTTATCGGCAGTATTGGGATTTTCATCGCCTGAACAACGGCGAGAAAATTGACGAGATCGTACTCGGGCTTGCTTCGTTCGGCATCTTTTGATTCGGCGTCAAGCTTGGATTCATTGTCAAATTTGATCCAAGATTCTTGCTGAAATGAGGAAAACTTAGTATCCATGTCTCTATTTACACGAGACGAGAGTTCGGGATGGAAATGAGAGCGAAAGATAGCGAGGAGACGCGTAACGGAAAGCTAGTTGTTGTCCGGAAGGAAAACCTAATCCTAAGCCTACGTGGGCAGAGAGATGCGTTACTAGCAAGGTTTACGCGTGGCGTATCATGCTCAATTCTTCCGCACCTAATTAGTGGCTGTGCATAAGTGGCTGAGCGAACCCCGTTCTCGATTCGGGGGTCGCAGCCCGGCAAGGTCACGGAAAAACTCGGCGAGGTCAGAAAGTTCAACGGGGTTAGAACTTTAAGTACCATGCTTAGCTTCTGACCCCGTGTAAGAGGCCAGCCCAACTGGAACGTATGATCATCTAATCGACAGTGTCACATGTAAGTCGACGGTGGGTTAAAGGTAAGTTAAAGGTAAGTTAAAGGTAGAACAAGCTTCACGTATTAAAGGATAAATGCTTTCTAACCTCTCCTAATTAGAGACTAATTGCTAGTTCTTTTCTAAAGGACTTTATAATCCTTCTAAGATACTAATAAAACCCTTTACCCCTTATCTGTCTAACTATATCTTCTTTAGGATATTAGTAGGATATTAATAAAACCTTTATCTATTTTATCTAATATATACCTTTTAAAGGAGCCTATTATAATTACCTTTAAGGATTTTAGTTCTCTAAGACGTCGCCTTTTAATAAACTTTTATAGAGTTTTAACTAAAACCACTTGTTATAGCGCTTGCAAAAAACAGTAGATTATAGTAGACGTTATAGTAGACGCAGAGTTACGTAAGCTTATATGACTCTAAGACCGCATAAAACTTTAAGTAACGCTGCTTATTTTCTCCTTTCCTTTCTCTAGCTTTAGATCCTCGTTTATAAATAATCTGGTTATATAGGCTTACGCGTCTCTTTTATCGTGTCTATACCTCTTATAAAGTTTTTATTTACTAAGGCTGTAAAACTTAAATTAAGGCTCTATACTAATTAATCTAGCCCCTTTTCCCTTAAAAATAAGTACCCCTTATAGCCTTACTAATTTGGCTTTAAATTATATAAATAAACCCTTATTTTATAGTCTTAAAGTAAAGCTATAAAACAAGCCCTTATTTATATAAATTAGAACTATATTAGTAGAGTTTTACATTAATTAGGTTTGGATTTTTTTGGCGCTAAGCTACTAATTTATTTAGGTACTTTTATAAGTAAGAATAAGACTCTAATATACAAAGGAATAGATAAGTAAGTAGAAGTCTTATCTTTTTTTAGGTTAAAATTCTTTACAATTTAGTCCACTGCCCCTTTAGTAGTTAGGACGTCATCTCCTCTTTAATTAAGTAGAAGTATTATTATTTCTTCGCCAAAATTTCATTATAATCTAGGCCAGTGCCCTATCTATAATTAGGACATTGCCTCCTCCTTTAAGTAAAAGTATTATTATTTCTTTGCCGCTTACTAAATTCCCTACTACTGCCTTAACTACCCCTTTAGTAATTAGGACGTCGCCCTCTCTTTAATTAGTAAAAGTACTATTATTACTTTACCACTCTACTTATTCCCTACCACTGCCTTAATTACCTCTTTAGTAACTAATATTACGGACCTTATATTGGCAGTAGTATAACTACTAAGAAGAGATATAAATGGGTTGGTTAGGATAATATAGGAGGCGCTAGAACCGATTAAGCTATAGAATAAAGAGTAGCCGAGTTATATAGCTAATTACGTTATAAGTTCGGAATATAGGAATATGGGAATATAGGAACGTAATATACTAACGTACTAACGTACTAATGTACTAAACCCTTTACTATAGGGAGGAGTTATATATTTAAGGACATACGGTCTCTATAAATAGTTTCTCTTCTTTATAGTAAATCTTAGAATATAATTAGAGTTAATCTATTAGGTAACTACTCTACTAGTTATATTTACGTTGTTAACTATTCTATACCTATATACCTAGCCCATTAATAAGTTTACCGTAGTACTTCCTATAAGGCTTTATTATATATTTACTACCATAGTTACGGTAAAAAAAGTTAAATAATATACCACTAAAAGCAGTAGCTATAACGCTGTTAACAGTAGCAACTACTTTAGGATTAGGTAATAACACTAGTATAGCAGATACTAACTCTTAGCTAGTTACTGTTGGATAGCTATAGGAAATAGTTATTTAATTAATAGATAATAATAGGATACTTAAAGAAAGGATTAATAGAATTAGAGTAGTAAAGGTTAAGTTACCCTTAATTAAGCGATTCTTAGGGGAGAAGTTAAAACTTAAAGGATTCCTTATATAAATGCACTTTAAGGTTATATAAGAAAGGGTAAAGCTAAGAACGCCTATAGATTAAGTAGCTTATATAGGATTGTTCTTAACAGGAAGGGCACTTAAGTAGTTTAAGCTTTACCTTATAAAGGTATAGGAATATGGCATAATAACTACTAACTAAGAGGTATAATATATATTCTTAAGTTAGAGCGGGTTTATAAAATACCTAATATAAATATTTAGAGACCTGGAGGTAACTATAATAGTAAAAAAAAAGCTTTAGAACTTAGTATAGAGAACTTTAGTAATTAAGTATATAATATAGTTTTAAATATTAATAACGTAAGTTAAATAGAATAATAAAGTGCTTATAGTATAGTATAAACAAGGACTTAAAGTAAAGTCTAAAATATAATTATCCTAATAGAAGATGCGGATACTCTTAGGGAATTAATTAATTAAGCAATTAAGATTAATAATAGGATCTACTAGAGAGAATAGACTAAGAAAGGTTAGGATAGAGTTTTATAGTTATATAAAGCGTAAGGCACATAATAATAAAGTTAAAACTAGAAACTATAGTATAGCGCAGAGCTAATAGACCTAAGTAGTATTAAATAAAATAAGAAATGGAATAAAAAACCATAGAAACCTAGAGGATAAAAATTAAGTAATTAAAGGTTTAAGGAGTAGAGGCTAAACTAGGGATCTTAGTAATAGAAGATGTTTAGGCGGACTCTATAATAAGAAAAATAGTTTAAAAAAGGAGCTTATATAAATTGCGGAAAATAAGGTTATTTTATTAAGGACTATAGAAGTAAATAGAGTTACTATATAGTATAAGGAATAAGACTAGTAGATAATATATATATATAAAGGGACGATAATATACTATAAGAAACTAAAGAATGTTTAATTAAAAGTTTCGCGTTTTATTATAATAACGCATACTAAATTTATAGGGACGCTAAGTATAGCATAAGCTATTGGCTATAGGAGCTAAAATTACTAAAGTTTAGAGGAACTAACGAACCATTTTATAGATTGGATATTAAAGAAGATAAATTTAATATAGGCGAAATATTTAGTAATAATAAGGCAATAAAGGTAGCTTACTAGGAGTATATAAACCTTAGAGATATTATAAAAGAGGTAAAGAATAATTCTACTATAGAATAAGGAACATTAGTAAGGATTAAGACCCCACTAGATAAGATATTTATCGCTTTATAAGACATAAGAGAAGAAGGATAGTAAACTACTTTAGTACTTAATAAGGGCAAAAGGCTAAAGGCTTAGGACTCTTAAGATAAGATAAAAGACAATTAAGATTCTTAAAATAAAATAAGGTAAGCTTAAGGACCTATAATAGACGATAACCAATAGAGTAGAGCAGCGGCTTAGTTTAGTAATATATAAATAAGCTTAGGATAAAGTTTCTTAAAGGTATAAATTTTTTAGGATAAGATAAGTAAGATTTAAGATTCTTAAGATAAGATAAGGATACTATAAAAGCCTAGTTAGACTAAAGCTGGAGCTAAGCTTAAGAAGGAAGTAAGCTTAGGATTAAAAATCCTATAGGACTAAGATTTCTAGATATAAATAAGGACTATTAAATAAACTAAAATTAAGAAGTAAGAAGACTTTAAGGATCTACTTATAAGATGTAAACTAAAAGAAACTATAACAGAATTTAGATGAAGAATTATTGTATAGTAAGAACAGAAGCTAGATTAAAGGACTAGTATACTAGGTTATATAAAGGATAGAGTACCTATATAAAGAATTACTAATAGGCCTAAGGTAGGTACGCTAAAAGTAAAATAGCTAAGTAAACTAAAAGATAAAGAGGATTTAGGGATCCTTACTAGGTTTAAAGAACGATATATAAAAAGCCGTTATAATATAATAATAAGAAGATACTTCCTTACCGATAAACCGTATATACTTTAATAGCTATACTAAAAGTGGTATAGACAACAATATAATAATAAGTAGGAAGATTTTTATATATAGTTAGATAAGCGAGTTATTTAGAACTACCCTATTACGGAAAAGGCAATAAGCCATATTAAAGGAGCCTTAATTATAATATTAAAGAACCTAAAGGAATAATTAGAGGACTAGAGAAGTAAGAGATGTATCTTAATACTCACAAATAAGATTATAATAATTAGATTAACACAATAAAGGTTTAAACTTAAAGATAAAAATAAGATAAGAGTTAACCTAAAGCACCCTATATACTATACACTATTATAGATTATATATATAGACGATATATGCAAAATGTATAAAAATCTAAAAGAAAAGAATTAGAAATACTTAGTAAGAATATATTAGGCGCTAAATAAGTAATAGTATAGAAATGCTAAATATATATATAAATAGTATTTAGCAGAAGTATAGGAGTTAGGAGACTTAATACTTTAACTAAAAAGATTCCTTATAGAAGAATATTTAGATAGATAATAGTAGTAGGAATACCTAAAGAATACATATCTATAGTATATAGAAGATAAAAAGCGAACTAGGTATTAGCTAAAGAGTAAGCTAAGTATATAAGGATTAAGCAGCTAGTAGTTAGGAAAAGTAGAGGCCTATAAAACTAAAGGGAGCTAATAATAAAGCCTTAAACCCTTAAAGGAATTTAAGGATAATACCTAAATCTATAAATTAATTAGTAAGACTAATAGTTTAAAGTATTAATAGATAGTGGAGTGATAAGGAACTATATTTTACTAGTAGTAGTTAAAAGGATAAAACTACCTTATAGATAGAAGGAATAACCCTACCTATTAGTTACAATTTTAGGAGATCTAATAACCTATAAAGGAGAGATTATTAATCTTAAAATAGGACCTATTTAGATAACTATTAAAGGGAAATAAATTAAGATGTCTTTTAATATCCTACTATTAGGACGGGATAAGGCAGTATTAAGAATGCCTTAGTTATAGAAATATAATCTAAAAATTAACTAGATTACGGGACAGGTTAATATTAAAGATACTTAATAACGTAAAACGCGATAGTAGACTAAGTTAGTTTAGTACTAAGTTAAAGCGATATATAATAATAATAATTCATTGCTTAACGTCCAATTCGGATCCCTATTAGGCCCACGCGGACTACTCCTTATGTACATATGGGGAGAAAATTTTATTTGAGAAAACCCCGTAATCCATCTCCCTGCCTTTTGGGACTCGCCTACAAGGCGCCTGCGAGTCACCTATAGTGCTCTTACTACCTTACTTTTTGACCTCCTTAGGAACTACTGCTGCCGTAATAAGCCTATGGACGCGCTAGTATTACAAACTTTACTCTACTACTGTAGAGTCATTAGGGGGCGCCCGTTGCTCGCCCCCCTACCCTCTATTGCTATTTCCCTTATAACCTAAAACTAGTTTAGTATATTTTAACTAGTAAGCTACTAGGTAACCGCCTTAAGGCCTTTTTATGTTAAGAGCAGTATATTATAGTTCTCTGTGCCAGCTACTAAAAGTATTACTTCTTAGTTGGTACGTAAGGGGCATAACAGTATTATGTATTTTAGTGTCTGTCTTAGCCAGCTATATTTATATCTTAGGCTACCTACTAGGATACCTACCCAGTAGAGCTAGTCTTTTAGTCCTATTATTCCTATTCTTAAGAGTGTTGCTATTATATTTTCTGCCTTTATTAGGCCTTCTTAATGCCCTAAAGTGTTTACCCCCTATAGCGTTAACCATGCTATAGCTTAGATTCCTCTTACCTTAGTTAGCCTCTATACCTTTAACTCCTATACGCCTCTTTAGCGTTAGTCTAACCAGTATTATATTACGGTGGATGGTTTCCTAGCATTTTTTTATACTCTACTTTAGCTCCTTTCTGTCTCTTACTATTATCTTTACTGGCCTCTCATACGTCTCCCTTCCTCCTCTATATAGGCCTAGGCCCTAAAGCAGTACTATTCTTCTTCTGCTTTCTTTACCTATTTCTTTAATATATCTTCCCTACTTTAGGGTTATTAGTTTATTCTTTTATAGGGCGCCCTAAGGTCCCTCCATAGTTTGTTTAGGCGTATCTTAATATACTTTATAACATTAGAGTTACGTTTATTTTAGGCCCTTTATATTGCAGCGGCTTTAATATATAGTTATAGGGGGGGAATATTAGCTTCCTTCTTAAGCAGTGCTATGGCCGTTTGCTTATATCCGCCTATTATACTCTAGAGGTAGGCTATTTAGACCTTTTAGAGTGGTTTAAGGAGTGACTTAGGGGGGCCTTTCTTAGATTCTCTAATGGCCCAAATACTGGACCTATATATTATAGTTAGCCGGACAACTGCTGTATATAGTAGGCGTGACCTTTAAAAGCATAGGCCCTATATAGAATTAATAATCCTAAATAATGCAATATATTATACTTGGCCCTTATAGGCCGCTTGCGCCGTATATACGCTTTACTAAAGCTTACTATCTACCTATACTCCTAATACCCTTAGGCCCTAAACTGGTTAACCCCTAAAGCCTTAAATATAGATTATATACTAGAGATCTGCAGATTAGTTGCGTTTTCTTATAAAATAGATTAGCTAGTATTTCTCTAGTAAGAATTAAACTCTATATTATCTTGCCTATTCTATATAGGTGTTATAAGCTTTCTCTAGTATTCTGTAATTCTTTATAGCTAATAGCCCGTATATAATTAGGTTTGTATTATTAACAAAGCCTATCCCCTAGGTCGCCTCTTCCTTAAAGGAGTTAAGCAGGTTACTTATAAAGAAAAGGAAGAGTATAGGTAAGAGGGGTAATCCTTATAGTATTCCTATTATAACTGCAATAGGGGGGCTCTAGTATTCGCTAAAGACTAGTAATATTTCTTTCTAACCTATAAACCCTTGGATAAATTATATAATCCACTTTAGGAAGCCTTTTGCCCTAAGGATATATAGAAGACGCTTATAGGGTATATTATTATAGGCGCCACTAATGTCTAAGCTAAGCATTAATACTATAAAGTCCCTTCGCATCGCCTATGCAGATTTAATGGTAGTAGCGAGTAGCGTAAGTGCTAATAGTATTAAGCGGTTCTTTCTTGCCCCCATTTAGCTCTATAGTAGTAGGGCGTATTCCTTAGCTATATCTGCTATATAGTCCACTATTACCTTTTCTAAGATCTTGCTAAGGGTGTTTTCTAAGGTAATAGGGCGGTAGCTTCCTAGGATTAAGTAATCTACTTTACCTTCTTTTTATAGGACAACTGTTATTATAGATCTTCTAAGTTGTAGGTAGTAGCCTATAGCGAAGTATACTCTAGCTACATCTATGAGCTAGGGTGCTATAAACAGTCTATAGGTCTTTAGGGCCTTATTTAAAATCCTATCTAGACCTAGTACTATATTGTTTAAAAGGCAGCTAATAGTTCTAGCCATTTCCTTTATTATTATATCGCTGTTAACCCGTAGGAAAGTTACCGGTGCTTTACCCGTAATATTATTAAGGTCTACTAAAGCCGGTTAGGGGAAGAACCTTTCTATAAGGATCTTTACCTTCTTATTATTATTATTAGTGGCCTATAATTCCCCTACTCTTCGTAGGGGTAGTAGGTATAGGTCTTTTACTAGTCGCCTTACCTTTTTCTTTACCCATTTTATTATAGCCTATAGGCCCTTATTATAGGGGAGGCTCGGATTAAAAGTATACTTATTTATAAATTATCTCTAGTTATTCCTTACTTCTTTTTTTAGGGTATTCTTTAACTAGTTTCTTATATCTTTATATTATCTCTTATCTTTAGGGTTATAACTACTTAAGTATTTCCTTCTTGCTCGTTATTGGCTAGCTATAAAAACCGCGTATTATGCGGACTATATATATCGCGCATAGGGGCCCGGTTTTAAGAACGGGCAGTACTCTTTTAGCCCATTTTTAATTACTACCTAGATCCTTTCTAGTCTTTAGTTGATTTCCTTAGGGGTAGCTAATAAGCCTCGCTTGTTTAGTATTGGGTGGATTTCTTCTAGGTCTTAGAGTTATTATTTAACTATATTAAGGAAACTATCTGCCTTAAGTATCCTTATTACATATCTTTTACTATTTAGTTACGCCTTAATATCTAAATCTAGCTATATCTGGATGGGGATATAGTCTAAGGTAAATGCCTATTCTTCTTTAGGGTTATACCTTTTAAGTCTCTAGTATAGGCCTTTATCTATAAATATAAGGTCAATTATACTTTTAGCGGGTCCTTATTACTATATAATTACTCTAGGGGGGGTAGCCAGCTTTAGGCCCCAGGTATCTATAGCTTTTAGTAGGCACTCTACCTATTATTTAGCAGCGACGTAAATACCCCCCCACCGCGGGTAGTAGAGGTTTATGTCTCCTAATAGGATAGACTCTATGCCTTCAGTTTTAAGTAAGCTTATTACTAATATAATATTCTCTATTTATGGGACCCCTTTAACCCTAGGGTTATATACATTAATAATTTATACTGGTCCTCTATATATCTGGATTATTATAACTATAATATCTAGATTAACTGCCTGCTATAACTATAAGGACAGGCTAATAGTCTTACTAATTATAAAGTATACGCGTATAGCTGCTTTTAGTTCATATAGGAGCTAGAATCCTTAGGGGCAGTATATTAATTATATATAGGTATTATAGTACGGCTCTTATATAGTAAGGATATAGTGTTTCTCTAGGTCTAAACTATCTAGTAAGGGCCTTATAAAATAGTAGTTTATATTACTACAGTTATACTATATAATAGATAGGTGGCGGACCCCTAGTAAGGGTCCTTCGCCTCTTTATTATTCCTCACTTCTTCTATTTCCACTTTCTCTAGGATATTTAAAACTTCTATCTCTTATATCTATACTCTAGTTACTACTTATTTTATATAGAGCTTTCTATTTCCATATCTTATATTCCTACTAGCGCTTCTATATTTAAATCTATTATTATCTCTAGTTCTTCCCCTATTCTTATTAGTTAGCTATATGCCCTTTAAAAGTTAGCTACAAATATTATATTTACCGCGTTAAGTCTAATTCTTAACTATCCCGGTCTTAAGCTTACTATAGCTATTCATAAGGGTCTTCCTATAGGGCGTCCTCTCCCTTATATCCCCTATAACCCTTATATCCCTATACAGTTTAGTAATATCGCGCGGCGTCGCTTTTAGCCTATTAATACTTAAGATAGCTGGCCTAGCCCCCCAGTATTAAAGGTAGGAAACGCTAAAAAGGCACCTACGCCCCCCTAGCTTATCGCCTATTATTTCTATTTATATAACCTAGCGTATAGTTATTCCCGCAGCTATTAAGCCCTTACCTTCCGTCTCCTATATTTAATGCAGTCTTCTCTCTCCTACGCCTTATATGTGCTTCGGTAGCAGTTTACGCATTTTATTTAGTCTTAATTTAAGTAGTATCTTATATCGTAGGGGCCTATATAGTGGCCGCAGCATACCTATACTACGTATGTGGATTAGGTATGCCCCTATTATATATAGCGATAATATTATTCTAGGCGGAGTCTATAGTTATAGAGCCTTACATTATATATAAGGCCATTTATAATAATACCTTTTTAAATAAGGAGTTTTTACATTTCTAGTATATATATGCTAATGATAAGGGAGCTATGTATTTAACTGGCGTTTCCCTAGTAAGTCTCTAGCAACCCTTATATTCTTTTATTATTCTTATTATATACTTAGTTTACATTTTCCTATTAAAGCTATTAGATTTAGGTAATCTTAAGTCCTAATATAAGGCGTTTCGTTTGTTTTACTATCTTATATATAGTTGCTGTATTGTCCGCCTAGCGTCCCTTTTCTACCCTAAGGCTTAGGGGAACCGCTAGGACTTTAACTAGGTAATCTTCGCGGAGCACTTTTATACTAATACATTCTCCTAACCTATCCCCTGCCCTAACGGCTTATTCCTTTACCTATTAGTCCCTTAGGGTAACTCTAATATCTCCGCTTTTAAGGTATTAGACTATAATAGCATCTTAAACCTCTTTACGAATCTTTATAAGAACTTCTATTTCTAATTATCCCCTAAGCCCCTTTACTTTTTCTATACTTAGTTATATTATAATTATATGCCCGGATATTGTCTTTAGGGAGGTAGGATCCCTATACTATAAACGCGCAGCTACGGCGGCCTAGGTGCGGTTTACCGGTAAAAAGGGGTTTTATTTATTTTTAATTTTGCTTAGCTATTAGAGGATTTAATTAAGGGTTTACTAAAGGGGCGCCTAAGGTTTACTAGACTAGCGGAGCCATTCTACTAGCTGCATTAGTTCGTTATAGCTAATAGTTACTCCCCCGCAACTGCGGATACTAGATACGTCTAATAGGCTTTATATTTTATTAGATGCCTTCTTAATAAAGGTCTTTCCGCTTTATAGTATAGTATTCGCCCGTTTTTATTATAGAGGGCTATTACTAGGCGTGGTTCTAGTGGGCGCGCGCGAGTACAAACCACCGTCATTTAACGTATACCTCCCCTGCAATGCATATATCTTAAGGGGATTCTCTAGGTATTTTTTAGGGTTCTTTTAGTTAGTTTTAGTCTTTTTAGGCTAGGTGCAGCAAGAGCTCCTATCTCCTTCTAGTTGGGAATTTAGGTTAAAGCGATATATAAGGAAACTAAGAAAGGGTTATTATATATACTAAAAAGATACTATAAGTATAGCAAGAAACTATAGAGCCTAAAAAGTAAAAAACTAATAAATTATATAGTATGGGACTATAAAATAGAGTTAGAACTAGGAATAAGCCTAAGGTTCTTTCTAACCTATAAGTTTACTTAAGGGGAGTTAAGAGCACTTAAAGAGTTTATCTAAGAAAACTTATAAAAGGGATATATTAAACTATTACAGTTATTAGCAGGATATTTAGTATTATTTATACTAAAAAGAACGGAAAACTTAGGCTATATATTAACTATAAATAGTTAAATAGTATTACTTAAAAAGATAGGTATCCTTTACTCTTAATTAGCGAAATCTCTAGAGTATTTTAGCTTCTTATAGCCGTAACAACAGTAAAACCAGCCTGAAAACCACTAAATAAAGCAACCCAATATCGGAATCCTATTCCCCACACTAAGAAACCCTATAAAACCACATCGCCCCTATCTAAAGCATAGGGGACAATAAAGGGGCGTAGGCTCCCTGCTGGAGTCGCGAGAGTCGCGATATATAGGAGCCGAACTACAAACCAGGTAGGCAATAACGCAAAAAAAACAGCTGCCAGCGATAGTAAAAACTAAAAGAAACACTTAAATAAATTAAAGACAATCTTATAAAAGAGAAGGAAGAAACTCTATAGCACTAAATACTTGCCTCTATTTAAGAGGCAATATAGTATATTAAAGCCCTTTTAACGCGTCTAGTCCCCTAGATAACCTAAGAATAAAAAACTAAGGCCTAGCTTAACTAAATTAAAGCTAGTATTAAGAAAAAAAAAAAACGTATAAAGGAGAACCTCTAGGCCTAAGAGTTTCCCTAGTACAGGTCTAAACCTAAGCAGCTATCGCTGCGCAGGCGGCCCGCACGGTAAATACAGTCGCGGCACTATAGAGAGCGAGTATACGCGTCCGGCTTAAGGAGCCCTAGGGCTATAAACTAGGGGAGCTTCTTAAGACTATTTAGAGAATAATACCAAGCGTATACGCTATACGTACCCTTAATAATAGGGACGTAGATATTTATATCCCCTCCTAAATAATAAAGGACTAAATCCTAAACAGGCCAAACGCGCTAGGACTTAGAATACTAAGGAAAAATTACCTCCTAGAAGTACCAGGAGTCCTACTTAAGACTTTAATTAATAGTAAAAGGGATGTAGACAATTTAAAATTAACTTAATCTATCTATAAAGCTATAAAGCGCCTTATACCTAAGATAGCTATTAACTAGATCTAATAGCTATACGACCCTAAAGCGTAGGCGAAACGCTAGGCAAACTCTAGCAGCGCCTAAAAAGAACCTAAAAAGACTAAGGGAATAATTATAATTAGCATCCTAACCTAAGTAATTTAGCAAAAGATTATAAAAAGCAGGATAGTTATTAAATCCCAGCTTTTTAAGACTAGGCTATTTAAGAATAGCGTAATTATAAAGTAATACTACCGCTATAATTAATAGGGGCATATATAAAGCGTATACGGAAAGTAAATAAAATATAGGTAATATACGGGACCATATAACACCACAGATTGCCCTAAGAAAAGGGTATCCTATATTAACTACGGTAAAGCCTATAAAGTATAGCAAAGAAAGGAGTATAGGACCTTTTAAAGCTACCTTAAAGGTATCCAAACAAAGAAGATAGCCCTTTTAACGTAGTTGCTCCGCATATAAGAAGCTATAGAAATAATATACCAACCCTTAATATTAGGAAATCTTATAATTAGTACTAATAAGAAAAGAGGATAGGAAATATTTTACCTAGGGACCTAAAAATAACTACTTAAACGGGGACCAGGTAAACTATCTTTTATTAAAATAGTAAGTAGAGATAAATTACAATTAAGGCTCTGGCTTTGCGCCAATAGAGCAATAATAGTTAATAGCGAAAATAATAAGGAATAGGACACAGACATAAATAAGCCCACACCTACTTTAAATAAGTAAGTATATAATTATCTAGTATAACTACGGAAATGCAAACTAAGGGGTATATCGCCCCTTTTTTAACAGCGTTACGCTAGCGGACTACTAGGTCCTTATAATTTAGGAGCTAGTATATAATAGATACACTAAATTAATATACTGCCCTAGGGGATTTATACTTATATATAACGCCCTCCCTATAATAAAGGTCTGCTTTATAATCAGCCGGAATATTAACGCCGCGTATTAAAAGCGTAGATAGTACGGCCCCTTTACTATAGCCCTCTAGGTACGCCTAAAGGGGCTAAAGGCTACAATTATTAATATCTATAACCCGCGTAAAGATAGCCCTTAGATTAAGGTATGGCCTAAGGTTAAAATAGCTATTAAGGAAGCTAAGGGAGAAATTATACTCTTAGGGGACTTTAATACCTACTACTTAATATAGGGCGGAAAGTATATAGCTAGTAAAGAGTAGGCGGAACGCCTTTTAGCTAAAACCGATACCAGAGGCCTAGTACTCGCTACACTAAAAGGAGAGCCTATATAGAAAAGAGGGTAATAGAAGAGTATAATAGACCTTATATTTATATCACCAGATCTATATAGAAAAGTTAACTTCTATAATATAGTTAAAAAATAGGCCCTTATAAAAGACTATATACTAATTTATATCCAAATTAATAACGCCGGCTATCTACTAGCGGAACGCCAGCGCCTTACCTTTAAGAAGCTAAACTTATAGGGCTTTCTTTAAAGCATCTAGGAGCTTAACTAGGCTATATCTAAAGACCCCTTTTAAGCCCTTTAGGAAGGGATTAAGCAAGTACTTAAAGAACACTATTTATAAGCACAGCCTAGCCGGCAGGCCCGTTAAGAATAGTTGCTATAGGCTATATAGCTTTACGCCGGCGCCTAATAGGCGCGATAACAGCTCTAAGCTTATAACAACCCTAAGAACTACTAAAGATATTTAGTATTAAACAATTAACTATAAAAAGAGACTAGGAGAGTTAGTTATAATAACTAAAAACACTTTATTTATAAACTTATTAAAGATTAATTAAAACTATATAACAAGGGACTTTAGACTCTATTAAAATAAAGTAAAAAAGTAAGTATAGTAAAGGCAAACCCCTATTTATTAGGCCTTAGGAGGTTTACTAAGGATCCCTTAATAGACAATAATATTATAAAGGCTAATATCCTTACAGCTAAGTTCTTTCCTAAAACTAAAATAGCAGACCTTAGCAATATAGAGATAATAAGGGAACAAAATATACCCAATATTAGCCCTACTATCTTAATAGAAGAAATTAGTAAGCTTATTAGGAGTCTTCTAAATAAAAAAGCCCTAAGGCTAAATAGCATACTAAATAAGGTCCTTAAAGTGGTTGCCCTAGTTATTATAAAAGATTTAGTAGAAATAGCTAGTTATTGCTTTACCAGCGGAATAATACTAGAAAGCCTTAAAGAATCCATAACTATAGTATTACATAAAAAAGGAAAGAAAGACTACTCTCTCCTAGGCAGCTATAGACTAATTACCCTTAAAAACACGCTAGTAAAAGTCCTAGAAAAGCATATAGCTAATATTATATCTAAAGCTATAGAGGAGTATAGGCTACTTCCTTAGAACTAAATAGGAGTAAGGCGTAAACGATCTACACTATTAGTAGTAGAACTGCTTAACTCTTATATACAGACGGCGTAGCAAACGCGCCGCGGGTGCGTGGTGTTAATGCTAAGCCTAGACTTAGTAGGGGCATTTAATAATATCTCCTATAAAAGGCTCCTCTATATTCTAAAAAAAAAGGCTTTTTAAAGTGGCTTATAAACTTTATATAAAGCTTCCTAACAGCATATAAAACCTATATTAAGTTTATAAAATATAAGAGTAACTAAATTTAGACGCAGACAGGTATCCCCTAGGGGTCACCCTTATTACCAATCTTATTCCTCTTTTTTATATTAGAGCTATTAGAGGAATTCTAGCGCCCTAATAGCGGTATACTAAGGTTTAGCTTTATAAATAACACAAACCTTATTACCTAGGGGGACTTCGCAGTAGAGAACTGTCGATAATTAGAGGCCGCCTATAACTACTACGTTGTATAGGAAAATTAATATAGGGCGGCGTTCGCCCCTAAGAAGTACTAGCTTATACACTTTACAAGGTAATAGCGCCACACCACTATAGACCTTGCGTTTACCGTACATATCGCTAGCTGCGAGACAGCCCCCTAGAAAACTAATATACAAGTCCTAAGGATCTAGGTAGACCCTAAGCTTCAATAAAAAGAATAGGTTAAAAAGGCCGCAAGTAAGGGCTTAGCAGCCTTTAAAGCAATATTAAGGATTACCACGTCTATATAGGGCCCATTAATGCGCCACTTACGCCTCCTATATACAGCTACCGTCTAACTAGTAATACTATATAGCGCCTAAGTATAGGGAGTACGGGACGATGGCGGAACGCTAGCAAAAAGCTTGCTTAAACCACTATAGAAAGTCTAGAATTAGTGTCTCCGTAGGGTTATAGGGGCATACTAGCAAACACTAATAGCTACAATAAAGAAGGAAGCGGCTATTCCCCTAATCTAACTCTATATTAAAACGATAGCCCTCTAAAGAGCCGCCAAGACGGCCTCTAATAGGGTAGAAAAGGAATTAGTAGAGGCACTTAACGGTATCTAGAATATATTAGTAAAGCGCTAGCAAAAAACAAAACGGCTACTAGTACTATTAGAAGCGCTTAGGGAATATATAAAGGACCGTAAAAATAAGATATAAGGCTTCCTTGCGTACTAGAAGAACTATATAGAGCGGGAAACTACAATAAACCCCTATAAACGTGGCTAGCGAAACGCCAGCAGAGCGTAGGCAGAGCGCCGCCACTATATAGGAGGTTACTAGCACTAAAGGTAGGCAACTACCTTTATCGCGAAATGGGCAGATTTAGAATAGCAATAGCGGTAGTAAGTAAAGGTAAAAGACCGCATAGAAACCACGTAAAAGACCTTATAAGGGAAACCTATAATCCCATTATACAAAGGCCTAATAAAAGTAGAGGCTATAGTACTATTTCTTCTTTATATAGAGGTAATAGGGCTTAATATATAGCTTATATCCGTCGGTATACCGGCAGTTCTCCTAAGGTACGAATATGGCTAGATAAGGCAGATAGTCCACTATATACTATTCCAGTGTCCATACTACTAAAGGGCGGACTTTATAGCAAAATGCGCCTCTAAACACCTTTAGGATATTTTAAATAATAAAGAAAGCGCCTAAGCGGCAGCAAGATAGCTAGTATAGTTAGGTATTTTACCCTAGTTTTAGGTAGTAAAGGTAATAGATATAGAGAATATAAGTAAATACTAACCCTTTTAAAGCCTAGAGGACTAGTAAAAGAATAAGGGTAAAAGGATAAGGAAAGAAAGGGGTAAAGTAAGATTATCCGCGAAGCGTGGCTAGTTGGCTTAATATACAGACTTAAAGGCAGGTAGAAGGTAAGCCGCCAGCGCTCCAATATTAGAACGCTGCTATCTCTCTAGCGCGGCCTAAGGTTGGGTTTTCTCTAAGTTAGAGTTTTTCCTATAGAAGGTATTAGCCTGCGTGGACCCACTAGGGGGACTAGGACAGGCGGTAAATTAAATTTATTATTATTAATTAGCGAAATCTAGAATTAGATAGGTAATGCGTAAATCTTTATAAAGATAGATTTAAAATAGGTATACCACCAGATTAAAATTAAGAAAGGCGATAAATAAAAGGCAGCCTTTAGGTTAAAGGAAAAACTATATAAACTATTAGTTATGCAGTTCGGATTAATAAATATACTAATAATGTTTTAGAAACGAATTAATAGTGTATTAAGAGAATACCTTAATAAGTTTATTATAGTATACCTTAACGACATTATTATCTACTTAATAACTAAGGAAGAATACGGAGAGCATGTTAAATGGGTCTTAAAGAGACTATAGGAAGAATAGATACTAGTAGCAATTAAAAAATACAAGTTCTTTATAAGAAAGACCGATTTTATAGGATTTATTATTAAACTAGGATATATTAGTATGGACCTAAAGAAAATTAAAGCTATAGTAAGTTAGCAAGAACTAGAAAATATAACGCAGTTAAAGTTATTTTTAGGGTTTTATAACTACTATAGAAGGGTTATAGCATAGTAGTTAAAAAACATTAAACTATTTACTAGGCTTACTAAAAAAAGAGAAACAATAGATATAGGGAGAGTTTATATATAATGCAACACTATAAAAAGGAATAGGCATATTACCATTTAAGGCGAATTATAGATATAAGCTAAGAATATTATTATTACTATAATAAGTAAAGAAAACGAGTAGTATAGCTAAAAAAAGAATAAAGATACTAATAAATCATATATAGACCTTATAGACTTAGTAAAAAAAGTATAAAAGAGAATAAAAAAGTACTATAACGCTAAGAGATCTAAGGGACTAGATCTTAAGAAGGGGGATAAAGTATAGCTACTATACAAAAATTTCAAAAGTTAATGACTAAGTAAGAAATTAGATTACGTTAGATTAGGACCTTTTAAGATTCTATAAAGAATCTTACCGGTTATATTTAAATTAAACCTACTAGTTAAGATAAAGATCTACTCTATATAGTATATTGCGATACTAGAACTAGTATATAGGAATATTAAACCACTAGTTTATAAAGTAGACATATATAAAGGATAAGAGGAAGACAAATAGTAAGTTTTAAAGATTATTAGTTATAAAAATATTAATAGTAAAATATAGTATAAGGTTAAGTAAATAGGCTATAATAAGACTACCTAAAAACTATTATAGAATTTAAAAAAATGCTATAGAAAAGGTATAGGAGTATTAGAAGAGAATGGATTAGGTAATATTAAAAAGAAGCTAAAAATAAAAGGATTAGTTAAAGGTAATAGACGAGCCAGATTATCTAAGGAATCCACCACTAGTATATTAGTTATTTCCGCCTCTTCTTAACTAGAATCCTTGTTAGCCTCTTTAGCCCTAAGCTTAGATAGACCTTACGCTACTAAACATAATTTCTTTAAGTATATCTTTTTACGCACTTTTACTAGACGGCTTAAATAAGTATAAGTATTTAGTTAAGCTTTTCGAGCCTAAGACGCCTTATTAAAACAACGCTAAACCTTAGTAAGGGCCTTAGCTAGCTTACTCTCTAGTTTTTTAGCCGCTACTAATACGTATAACCCTAAAGTAAATTAAATAAGGAACTAGATAGTTATAAAGAATAATAAGATATATATACTTAGTATTAGAGACAGATTAAATATTATAAAATAATTATATATTTGCTCGCGTATACTTAGTATAGGAAGAAGGTTAGTAACTAAATAGAGCTGCGATTATAATATATACTAACTTCTTCTCCGTATAATAAGAATAGAACGGTATAACTTTACTAAGTAAAAAAATTAACGTTACTAGCTAGTTATAATAATTAGACGTAAAGGATCTAATAAAAGGTATTAAAAATAATAAAGGTTATTAAATTAAAAATAGGAATGCTATACCTTTAATAAACAATTTAGAGATTAGAGATATTTTTAAGGACAAAGATAAAGAGGAGGGGGATAGTGTTATAGACCTTATATTAGTAGTAGTACAACTACTAAGAAGAGATATAAATAGGTTAGTTAGGATAGTATAGAAAGCCGTAGAACTAATTAAGCTATAAAATAAGGGGTAGTTAAGTTATATAGCTAGTTATGTTATAAGTTTAGAATGTAAGAATATAGAAACGTAGGAGCGTAATATACTAACGTACTAATGTATTAATATACTAAACCCTTTACTATAGGGAGGAGTTATATATTTAAGGATATACGGTCTTTATAGATAGTTTCTCTTCTTTATAGTAAATTTTAGAATATAATTAGAGTTAATCTATTAGGCAACCACTCTACCAGTTATATTTATATTATTAACTATTTTATACCTATATACCTAGCTTATTAATAAGTTTACCGTAGTACTTCCTATAAGGCTTCATTATAATTAAGACGTTATTCCCTCTTTAATTAAGTAGAAGTATTATTATTTCTTTAACCCTGGCCACTATATATTCGATTAGTAATCGGTCTTAATATACTTGTCTAAAGAGGAGCTCTTGCTGCACCCGGCCCAAAAAGACCAAAAACAACCACAAGAACCCTAAAAAAACCTAAAGAATCCCCCTAAGATGCATGCATCGCAGGGGAGGTACACGTCAAACGACGGTGGTTTACACTTACGCGCGCCCACTAGAACCACGCCTAGTAATAGCCCTCTATAACAAGAATAGGCGAATACTACACTATAAAGTGGAAAGACCTCTATTAAGAAGGCATCTAATAAAATATAAAGCCTATTAGACACGTCTAGTATCTGCAGTTATAGGGGAGTAACTATTAGCTATAACGAACTAATATAGCTAGTAGAATGGCTCCGCCAATCTAGCGTACCTTAGGCGCCCCTTTAGTAAACCCTTAACTAAATCCTCTAACGGCTAAGCAAAATTAAAAATAAATAAAACACCTCCTTACCGGCGAACCGCATCTAGGCCGCCGTAGCTGCGCCTCTATAGTATAGGGAGCCTACCCCCCTAAAGACAACATCTAGATATATAATTATAATATAACCAAATATAGAGAAAGTAGAGGGGCTTAGGGGATAATTAGAAACAGAAGTCCTTATAGAAATTCATAAAGAGGTTTATAACGCCGTTATAGTCTAATACCTTAGGAGCGGAGATATTAGAGTTACCCTAAGGGACTAATAGGTAAAGGAACGAGCTGTAAGGGTAGGGGACAGGCTAGGAGAATATATTAGCATAAAAGTGCTCTATAAAGATTACCTAGTTAAAGTCCTAGTGGTTCCCCTAAGCCTTAGGGTAGAAAAGGGACGCTAGGCGGACAATACGGCAACTATATATAAGATAGTAAAACAAACAGAACGCCTTATACTAGGACTTAAGATTACCTAAATCTAATGGCTTTAATAGGAAAATACAAACTAAGTATATAATAAGAATAATAAAAGAACACGAGGGTTACCAGAGACTCGCTAGGGAGACGCCAGTTAAACGTATAGCTCCCTTATTATTAGCACATATACACCAGAAATGCAAAAACTTCTTATCTAAAAAGGTATTATTATAAATGGCCTTATATATAACGCAAGGCTCTATAACCATAAACTCCGCCTAAAATAATACTACCACTACGCATAATAGGGACACACCTAATCTACATACGCAGTATAGGTGTGCTGCAGCCACTGTATAGGCCCCTATAATACAAGAAACTACTTAAATTAAGACTAAATAAAATGTGTAAACTGCTACTAAAGCATATATAAGGCGTGGGAGAGAGGAAACTACATTAAATACAGGAGACGGAAGGTAAGGGCTTAATAGCTGCGGGAATAACTATATACTAGGTTATACGAATAAAAACAACAGGTAATAAGCTAGGGGGGCGTAGGTGCCTTTTTAGTATTTCCTACCTTTAATACCGGGGGGCTAGGCTAGCCATTCTAAGCCTTAACGGGCTAGAAGCGTCGCCGCGCGATATTACTAGACTATATAGGGATATAAGGGTTATAGGGGATATAAGGGAGAGGACGCCCTATAGGAAGACTATTATAGACAGCTATAGCAAGCTTAAGACCAGGATAATTAAGAATTAGACTTAACGCGGCAAATATAACATTTATAGCCAACTCTTAAAGGGCATATAGCTAACTAGTAAGAATAGGGGAGGAACCGGAGATAATAACAGATTTAGATATAGAAGTACTACTAGGAACACAAGATATGGGAATAGAAAGCTCTATACAAAATAAGTAGTAACTAGGATGTAGATATAAGAGACAGAAGCTCTAAATATTGTAGAGAAAGTGGAAATAGAGGAAGTAAGGAACGAAGGAGAGGCGAAGGACCCCCGCTGGGGGTCCGCCACCTATCTATTATACAGTACAACTGCGGTAATATAAACTACCGTCTTATAAGGCCCTTACTAGACAGCTTAGACCTAGAGAAATACTACATCCTTACTATACAAGAGCCGTATTATAATGCCTACATATAATCAACATACTGCCCCTAAGGATTCCAGCTCCTATATAAACCAAAAGCAGCCATACGCGTGTGCTTTATAATTAGTAAGGCTATCAGCCTATCCTTATAGTTATAGCAGGCAGTTAACCTAGATATTGTAGTTATAATAATCTAGACATATAGGGGACTAGTTTAGATTATTAATATATATAACCCTAGGGTCGAAGGGGTCCTATAAATAGAGAATATTATATCGGTAATAAGCTTACTAAAAACCAAAGATATAGAGTCTATCCTATTAGGAGACATAAACCTCTACTACCTGCGGTAGGGGGGTATCTATATTGCTGCCAAATAATAGGTAGAGTGCCTACTAAAAGCTATAGATACCTAGGGCCTTAAGCTAGCCACCCCCCTAGGAGCAATTATATGGTAACGAGGCACCGCCAAAAGCACAATTAACCTTACATTTATAGACGAAGGCCTATACTAAAGACTTAAAAGGTATAACCCTAAAGAAGAATAGGCACTCGCTTTAGACCATATCCCTATCTAAATATAGCTAGATCTAGATATTAAGGCATAATTAAATAGCAAAAGATACGCAATAAGAAAGCTTAAGATAGATAGCTTCCTTAATACAGTTAAATAACAACTTTAAGACCTAGAAGAAATCCACCTAATACCGAATAAGCGGGGTTTAGTAGCTACCCCTAAGGAAATCGACTAAAGACTAGAAAAGATCCAGGCAGCAATTAAAAATAGGTTAGAAGAGCACTGCCTAGTCTTAAAAGCGGGCCCCTATGCGCGACACGCATAGTCCATATAATACGCGGTTCTTATTACCAGCTAACGACAAGCAAGAAGAAAATACACAAGCAGCCACAATCCTAAAGATAAGAGATATTACAAAGACATAAGAAACTAGCTAAAGAATACCCTAAAAAAAGAAGTAAGGAATAGCTAGAGACGGTTTATAAATAAGCATACTACTAACCTAAGCCTCCCCCATAACAAAGGTCTTTAGAGGATAGCGAAATAGGTAAAGAGAAAGGTAGGACATCCAGTAAAAGACCTATACCTCCCGCCCCTACAAAGACCAGGTGAATTACTAGCTACAAGTAACAATAAGGAGAAGGCAAAAATCCTTACAAAAAGATTTTTCCCCTAA
>Ga0307515_10003237_pt1 | contig 34465 bp, 4 predicted proteins | sample 17_EM_MG_FD_194513 | JGI IMG/M metagenome (GOLD analysis project Ga0307515, IMG submission 194513) | Populus trichocarpa ectomycorrhiza microbial communities from riparian zone in the Pacific Northwest, United States - 17_EM | ecosystem: Host-associated > Plants > Roots > Unclassified | place...
CTTAACTAAAGATAGGTTAGATGGGTAGAGATGCTTGCGGAATACTATTTCGAGATTTAGTATACTAAGGGTACAGACAATGTATAAGTAGACGCTCTAAGCAGAAAGGCTAAATTACAAAATAACGAAAAGCCATTAGGGGCTTTACTGCGAAAAGACACCGACAGATTAATTAGATACAACTATCTAAAAATTGCAGCAACTTAAGAAAACGAACTAGAAAGAGTTTATAAAATACTAGAAAGCTTTTAGGTATAAAGGATTTTAAAAGCATAGCTAAAAGATCTATAAGTAGATATATACGAGAATTGAAAAGCAAAATATATCCTAAAAAGTATAGCAGAGTAATTTATAGAAGAATTCTATAAGGGATTAACTTAAGGATATAATGGAGCTACGGGCTTAGTGTTAAGAGTCTAAAAGGAGTATATTATTAACGGAATCTAGAAGATAGCTAGAAAGGTCACTAAAGAGTATCTAAATTGCTAAAGGAATAAACTAATAAGGCATAAGCTATATAGAGGGCTATAACCTATTAAGATACTAGAGAGACTATAGGAGGTTATATTATAGGACTTTATTATTAAGTTGCCAAAATTAAGAGATCCTATTACTAGACAAGATTACGATGCGATTTTAGTAATAGTAGATAAGCTTATAAAGTGGGGATACTTTATAGCATATACAGAAGAAATCTTAGTAGAAGATGTCGCTAGAATCTATGTTAAAGAAGTGTTTATAAGACATGGAGCACTAAGCAAAATTATATCGGATAGAGATCTAAGATTTGTAGTAGTATTTTAGGAAGTATTTTTAGCGGAGCAAGGAGTTAGAGCAGTAACTTTTACTGCGTATTATCCGCAAATAGACGGTTAAATAGAAAGATTAAACTAGACACTAGAATAGTATCTAAGGCATTATATCAATTACGCATAGAATAATTAAGTATTACTATTACTAATTATATAGTTTATATACAATGCAACACTATAGGAAGAAATGGGTATATTACTATTTAAGGCGAATTACGGGTATAAACTAAGAACATTATTATCGCCACGTTAAGTAAAGAAGACGAGTAGTACAGCTAAAGAGAGGATAAAGACGTTAATAAATCTTTATATAAACCTTATAGGAATAGCTAAGATAGTACAGTAAAGAATAAAGAAGTACTATAATACTAAGAGATCTAAGGGACTAGATCTTAAGGAGGGAGATAAAGTATAGCTACTATATAAAAATTTTAAGAGTTGACGACTAAGCAAGAAATTGGACTATGTTAGACTAGGACCTTTTAAAATTGCTTAGAAAATTTCATTAGTTATATTTAAGTTAAACTTACTAGCTAGAATAAAAATCTACCTAGTATAATATATTGTAATGCTAGAGCTAGTATACGGGAATGTTAAACCACTAGTCTATAAAGCAGACACGTATAGAGGGTAAGAGGAAGATAAATGGTAAGTTTTAGAAGTCGTTAATTATAAGAACGTTAATAACGAAATATGGTATAAAGTAAAGTGGATAGGCTACGACGAGACTACCTAGGAGCTACTAGAAAACTTAAGGAACGCTATAAGAAAGGTATAAGAGTATCGGAAGAAAATAGGTTAGGTAATATTAAAGAATCGCTAAAGAACAAGTCACCTAAGGGGGACCTAGGAAGAGCGACTGCCGAACTACTTAGAGTTGTTTCCTTTACTACAGGAAGAGAGTTAGTTCTTTTATTACTAAGTTCCTGTAAACCTTGTTCTATAAGCTTCTACTCCTTAAAACGGACCTTCTTACGAACCTATTTAAGATAAAGAAGTTAAGTAGAGGCCAGAAGACGAGTTTTAAGAGCACGCTGCTGAGTAGCCGCAGCCTCTTATTTCGCCTCTTAAGATTAATAAAGTTTATTAAGGGCACTTAAGAGCTTACTATTGAGCTTCGCAGTAGCAGATTAAATATAAGACCCTATAACAAATTACTTAGGGAACTTGCAGACTATTAAGGGTTATAGGACGCGTATACTTAGCGTTAAAAATAGAGCGAATATTGCAAGACAAACGAATATTTGCTTTAGTGCACTCTAAATAAGAGGAAGGTTGCTAAGATAAAGGGCTCGCTAACGTAATATAAACTAACCCCTCTTTCACACAACGAGAACACGGAGACGGTATTATTTCACCTAGCGATAATATAGTAATAACAGTACGAGCACACCGAGCTATAGAAGAAAGAGAGATTACTTTAGGTATAATGAGCAATAATATTAACTAAATTAATTAGACGGACATTACACCTCTAGTAAACAACTTAGAGATATTAGAAATCTTTAAGGACAAAGATAGAGAGGAGGGAGATAGTGTTACGAATGCTTTAAGTACTATATTACGACTACTTAGGGAAGAGTTAGAAGAAGCTAGTTAGTTAATACAGGCACGGTCCAGAATAGAGCCAGTAGAACTATGTGACGAGGAATGGTAACTAAGTCACGTGATATAATCTATATAATCTGTGTAATTTATAGGATTTGTAATAAAGCAGATAGAGCACACGTATATTACGTATAAGAAGGGTTTCTTAGAAGTACGGTCGTATATTTAAAGGACTACAGTCCCTACCTAGATAGTTCCTTCTTTATAGTGATTTTTAGAATATAATTAGAGTTAATCTGTTGGGCAACCACTCCACCAGTTATTTATTACGTTGTTGACTTTTAATTTACATCACCTACACACCTAGCCCATTAACGAGCCCATCGTAGTTTCTACTACAAGGTTCCGTTACAAAGGTAGGTTCGAAAAAGAAGGATATTCTAGGGGTTAAGTAATAGCTTGGGTTAAGAGGGACTTCTAAAGGGTACGAGTAGATTTTAGGGATTAAGGTAGATCTAAAAGATAATGGTATTTCGGGAGGGTCTAAATAAAGATTAGCTATACTATGTTAGTCCCTTAAAGATGTTAGAAATATTTAATCGGAACTTCTATTAGGGACGGCTTACGGACTACTTATTTTAGATAACTCGCGCCTAGTACGTTTAGTATTAAACTGCTTAGTAATAGTTAATCTTTTTATACCCCTAGGGCTTTAGATAGCGCTGCTAGCTTTAGGCTGACCTATAAAGTTAGTATTAGCACGACAGAGATATATATCCTTTAGGTTCCTCGCTAAAGGAGACAATTCCGTCTATTTCTGGCATTGTAGTTATATTTCTATCTAAGCAATAAATATATTAAATTTTTTAGGTGCTATATACCTTTCAATACTATTATAGGTTAGTCGTTAATTTAATAAAGGTAATTAAAAACTAATATTATACTAGAATCTAGGTTGCAGAGACTAATAAGTACTTTAGGTTTAAGACAACTCTATTTTTAGCTAGCAATATTATTTAGTTTAAGGCGCTCTCCTCCTAATAGATAGGCCATCTCCTATACTAAAGCTCTAAATTGTTAGCCCTTTTTAGGCTTATACCCTTTTTTCTTTAATCGCTCTACTTTATTATTTAGCGTCTTAGATAAAATAGACTTTATCAACCTATAACTAACTGCATTTTTGCCTGCGTTAAGGACATTAGCTAGGTTACAAATTATTACCTAGTTATTAGCTTCTATTAGTTTAATATATGGTTTCTAGAAAGCCTTAAGTAATCCGCCCTTAGCTGGATTATAAAGCTTAAGGAACTATTCTAATTTACAATTATTTAGAGATTGAATTTTTGTATAAGGGGGTGTTCGGTTGCAAATCGCCTCTATATTCATAATCTGTCAATCCGTGCGCCTTTTAGTGTCACCCGTTTTGTAATTAGTGGCGGCTACCATTTAAATATGTAATTGAGTCGACTGTTCGGTTGGGCTCCAGATAAGGCTCCATATTTGACTTCGCATAATGCATTATTGACGTCGGTAAGCGATTTAAGTGAGGCCCTCTACCACCAGGCCTCTATCGCGACTCCCTACTTTGGTGTAATAATAGAACCTCCTCCTTGGCCAACGCCCTCTTTGTAATTAACGCTTTCTATACCTTCGCCTACCTCCCGTAGGAGCCGTAGCAGAGCTACAGCGACCCCCCCCGGAAAGAAGCCCATTACGATCATAAAGGTTAAGATAATAATATTATATAAGGCTTGCAAATGCGACAGTAGTATCGCGATTAAGGTGTGTAGAGTCGCCATATCACGAGAGGTTGTCACTTTAGCGCGTATATGGGAGCTCCATATTAATATGGAATATGGAACGGGAGCTCGAAGCTCCATATTGAAATGGTGCCAAGAACCTCATTTTAACTACTGTATACAGTATAGCTTGCAAATTTGACGCGCTTACCGATATGGAGGAGCTCCATATTCAAAAGTCGTCATATTTACCGAACACCCACCTCATATTCAGATTTGAGCTCCATTTCGGTTATAATATGGAGCCTCCATATTGAATATGGAGGTGCAACTGAACACCCCCTAAACTGTAACTAGTCGCTTTATGGCTGCCGGCGATAAATTTTAGCGTTTTTTAGGGGCGGGGTTTTCTCCGTAAAGTAGGTCTGGGCTTTTATTAGAAGGTAGGGTTCCTTATTTTTTAAGAATCTAAAATAATAAAATTAATTTAACTATGGCTTTTCTGGTCTTTAGATTTATAGGGGTCGTTAAGGCCTTTAGGGCTTTTAGGGCCTTTAAGGCTTTTAGGGCTTTTAGGGCTTTTAGGGCTTTTACGGCTTTTAGGATTGCTAGGGTATTCTAAGGGCCTAAAACTATTAGGGTTTTATTTAAGCTAGGCGCCTCTTTACGGTCGGTGGGTAAGGTCTCTAGAATTTTGTCTACTACTCTTTTATAGGCTTTCACTGCTTTGCCTTTATTAGTAGAGCGTAGGAATTACGCAAATAGCTTAATCTTATTTAATAATAACTATTATCTATAAGTATTCCTTAGGAGAGAAGTAATAGAAGGTAAACCTATAGTATAATAAGGACGGATGGTGCGAGCGAGCTATAATAGTGCACTGGAAAGGACTGCTTCTCTATTCTATAGCGAATAATAATCAGCCTTAGAAAGGGAAAGGCTACGGAATAGAATTACTATAGCGCCAAAATTTATTTCACTATACTGCTGAAGTAGAGAGGTATTTACGATTCTATAGGTTAGTTAAACTAAAAAAAGAAGGTAATAGGGTGCAAAAGTAAGAGAAGTAGGAAATATTATAGGAGATTATCGTTGCGATCGCAATGATAATACCCCTGTAATTTTAGCTTGGCGTATATTAGCCCCTTACCTTATTACCCCTAAAACGCTATACTGTGCTAAACTCTACTACTATAACTTGTGCTCCTCTAAAGATCTACAATAGAAAACTAAACAGCTAATTAAAGTAAGGATATACAGCCGTCTCCCTAGTTAATTAGACGTAGCCTACCCGCTGCCGTAAAGTCTAAAAGCTCCTATTAATTTCTTTTCAATAATATAACGATGCGTCCCGTAAGAATTAAAGGCTAAAACGCCTTAATAAACCTAAGAATACTTTAAATCTTAAAGGTATAGGATGGAGATAAGTAATATATAAAGCTGATTTCGCCCCGTTACGCTGGGGATGTATAATTACCTTTACCGTCCACTTTACCGGTTACTTTATCGCCTTCTTCTATAGCTTTTATTTGTTACTTTCTTAACTTCGCTATTTTTACCACTCCTTTTAAACTATTCCCTAGTCTCCCCTATTTTTGCTAGCTATTTACGGCCACTTTATTCTTTAATATAGATGCTACTTCTTTAATAATTAGCTCGCTCTTTTAAGCCGCAATTTACTAGACCCTACTAGTCTTAGACTAGTATATTTAGCAGCCTTTTATAACTATTACTAGCAGCTAGGATTAAGATTTAAGCTATAGTATATTAATTACCAACCTTAGCCTAAGAGTAAGTGCCTTATTATACGCCGATATAGATCTAGAAAAGGCGTCTTTAATTATATTAGAAAGTCGTCCTAGATTAACCACTAAGCTTAAAACTTCTTTGCGTTCTGGTATTTACTAACTTAAGGGTATATAAGGCTAGCAAACGGAACCTTTAAAGTCGCGTCCTAGTACCGGCCTATTAGATGATTAAATTACTATAGGCCTAAAAGACTAATAAACGGTAGGTGTGGGTTTAGGAAATCCTAACCGCCTAAAATACTAATAAGTCGCTTAAACACTTGATGATTTAATATTAAGTAAAATTCTCTGCATCTACCTAGATGAGAGGACTGTGGATAAACTCTCTTACTCTTTAATTTATTTCTTCTCTAAGTCTTAACGGAAGTTCCTTAATACTCTTTATAGAAAAACTAGAGGGTAATAAATATAGGATGTTATCTATTTATCCACTTTCCTTAAATTAATGTGTAACCACTCTAACGCATATACGTTTTAAGTACGTTTAATATCTCTTATATAGTATCTATTCTAATTAAATTATAGACTATAATTTAGGAGAATCTCTAAGGCTTAGAGAACTATATTAAAGAGAAAGGCGTAGAGAATGTTTTAAAGTAGAGGCCGTGTCTATCTATTATAGGCCCTTAATAGTAGTTATTTGTATCTAGCTTAGGAAACTAAATCTTTTGCCTTAGCACCTTATCTTTGCATCTAATAGCATTCGGCAGTATTAGGCTCACATATATACGTTTTTAGAGGTTAAGCATTAGGTAATACTAAGCAGACACAAAATATATAACGATAAATTAGTATAATACGTGCGGTAATAATTCTTAGCTATACCTGCCGTACGGAATCCTTTACCAGATGCTATCTAAAGGTAGGGTGAAATGGTAATACTAAAGAACCTAATTCCGTTAGTTAGAGTAGATGCTATAGTTATTATACCCGCGATGGTCCCAATAGCTCTTGTCTAATTAATATTATAACTTCTCTATATATCTTTTAAGGGTGTTCCTCTATCTACTGCCAATTTTGCTTTTCTTCGCTCTCTCCTGCGATGGCTACTTATTAAATTCAACCGCTTATATACATGGATGTATTTTAAGCAACCTGTGTTATTGTTTTAGCTTTTAAAACCTCCCAATCTTTTAAGATTTGGAGACTATATTCTAAAGAATTCCTAATAGATATATACGACTTTTATGCAGTTAATCTTATTAATACATTTCTTAGTTCTACCTTAAGTATTTATAGTATGGAAAGCCCGTATAATGAAAACAAAGCTAAGGTAGTTAAGTCGCTATAGGCTAGGCAAGATTTAACAGTGTTAATTAGCAGAACTGTAATTTCTAGCGTCCTTATTATAAGTGGCCTAGAACCCTAGCCACTGCCTAAAGAGGGCATTTATACGGTACTACTATTTATCTAGTATAAGTTTGCAAGCTAATAAAACGAAGGTATTCTTAACAGCCTCCTAGAGGGTATTAAAAACCTATATTAAGATAAAAACCTAGATAATATTAAGTTTTATAAGGAACAAACTTACGCTAAGGGGCATTAGTATGGTTCTTAGGCTGTAGGCTTAAGGGCGTAGCTAATTTTGCGCTAGGTACTCCTAAGATTATTAAATAAAAATCTCTACTCTTACTATATATAAGTCTTATTAGAAGTCTAGTTTGGGCAGAACACTTATTAAAATGGTAGTAGAAAAGTAGGACGAAGAGGGAAAGAAGATATAGGTGTTAGCTATACTAGCAAGCCAACCTATTCTAAGATATTTTGGGTTTAATATTAAGACTAAGTTAATAAAAGGTCCGGTAAAGTATCTATACAGTTTTAGTGCTTATAAACTATAGCGCCGTACTATAAGCGTATAGCTAGGAGATAAAGATTAATACGGGGTATAAGGATGTAGAAAACTTATAAGTTACTAGCTAAAATAAAAGATTTATACTCTTCTCTTTTTCTATTTGGCATTACCTAAAATTATAAACGGTATTAAATACTTAATCTAGTAATAGAATAGAGAAGGTAACTGACCCCCATACGCCCTAAGTGCCTTCTTTAGTTACTTATTGCCTAAGGTTAGGGCGATAACTCATTAGGAAGCCGCTTAGTTAAGTTATTTAGCGGTAATAATATAGCGTTTATATAGCCCGCTTTATTTTTAAGGAACAATATTATTATAAGCTACCCTACTCCTACTTTTATCTTTACTCTTTTTATTTTCTTAGATATTTAAGATTATAACTCCCGTTAGTAGATTTACTTACTTTGCCCTCTTCCTTATTACTATTTAGTTTTTATAGCATCCGAACCCTTTTATTATTAAAATAGCGTTATATAGTACCGCTTTCTACTTATTTATTATTTTCTTCTATATAATATGCCTCTTTAAAGGGTTAATTAAAGATTCCGAGGTCTAGCGCGTCTGGCTTTATTACGCTAGTATTACTCTTAGTTAGAGTTTGCGATTGTGCCTTTAATAAAATTACTCTAAATACGCATTTTCTGTTTAGCTATTAAGTTTTGGGTATATAGGTATAATTAGGATATAAGTGCATACCACTAAGACGGCAATTAAGGTCGTAAGGTCAACTTTAATGTATAAAGCCCCCCTAATTTTAGCTATTAGTTTACTGATATATAATATAGTTCTATAGGCCTTATACTGGCCATTTTTATAATTATGCATTATTAAGAGTTATATTTTGGGTATTAGAAAATAGTGTAAAGATAATCTTTTATTCTATAAGTAAATTATTTTTCTAGCTTATGCGGAGCGTTAGGGAGGTTTTGCAATCTATAAAATAAATTGTCCTTTTAACAACTGGGCTATTAGTATAAGAAAGATATGACATATTAGCTAGGGGCTGCCTAAATAGTAACCTTGCATAGTTCTTCTGTATATTCCGTAACGTAGTAAAAGTATTAGGTAGGCTACGTCTGGCGTAGCTGCTAGAACTAGTAGCGTTTAGCTAAATAGTTAGTGCGACCCTAGGTAAGGCGGGAGGGCTAGTCTTATAAAACCAAACTAGTAGGGGTAATGCTAGTGGCGTTAGCTAAGACACTTAAATAACTTAAAATTCTCTATTTGCGAAACCCCGCTTTACTACGATATATTAGGACCTAGTAATTTTACTAATACCTATTTCTAAACGCTATTACGTATAATAGATATTAGGGCTGATGCTACTACAAAGCAGGTATGGGATGCAGCTCAGTATAACCTAGAGTAGTGGTAGCGTTTTTTGGCAAGTATATAGGCCTAGGCTAAAGCGCCTTTTTTTAATAAAAATTAGTAGAAATTTACGAATAAGGAAGTAGAAATATTATTAGCTTAGGGTACAGCTAAAATGATATAAATTTACCTAAAAGGGAAGAAATTTTAAAATGCGTAAACAAAAAGCTAAGAAAAGATTGGTTAAATAAAGTAAACTAAAAGGTTATAAGCTAGCGTATACTAAAAGCTATTAGAAGCGCTACTAATTAGTTTAATATAAATATAATAACTAGTACATTTTTGCTAAGTTATATTTTAGTTTTAAAGAACAAGGAATCCTAAGGGGAATTAACCAATAAACCTATTTAGAAGCTCCCGTGGGATCCTATATAAGATAATATACAAAAATAAGTGGCGGGTAGTGCGTAGGGCGTGGCTGTAAGGATTATTAAAGATAGGCGCTTAAATTAAAGTCTAATGCAAGCAGTGCCTATCTCGCCTTATAAAATTAGCAGTGTATCGTACCCTAATTAACGCAGCTATGTCCTATATAAATTTGTGCCCTATAATACTACTACCTATATAAGTAGTGCCTAAAAATATAGGGCATTTACTTATTTAGTCGCCGAGTCTCTACTACAAAATTAAGAATAGAATGTCCTATATAGGCCGACCGTCTTAGCGTAATTCTCTAAGCTCTAAGAACTACAGGAGTAGGCCTTATTATTTGCTTCTATTTAGCCCTATTGCATTCAAACGCTAAGCCGTTCCCTCGGGATATAATAAGGTATTTAGATATAAGTGTAACCAATAATAAACCTTATATACGAACTTCTGTAGTATTTCTAAATTATTACTATATTTTAATTTAGCTATAGGCGTACACGCTACGCGCTTTAGCTTGTGGAGGATTTAGGCAACCCTATGTATAGAAAGCCGCTTAGTGCCAGCAGCTCTACCGTGCTTCCCTTATACAAATACTTACTCGGTACACTCCATTTCTATTTTCTATAAATACTTTCCTTCTATAACCGGCAATGAAAATCTATTAATAACTTCCCGTAGTAACTCTAAACTGCTAAGCTACTAGCTCTATAAGTAACTAAAGGTAAATTATACGCACTAGAGACTTATTATTAGATAAGGCTAATAAGAGCACTACTAACTCTTGCGTTAATAATATAATAAGTAATATTCGGCCCTATCTTTCTCTTCCCCCTTTAGTGGATATTGACGAGGAACTAATACCTACTAAGCTTAACTCTTCTTATAGTATTAGGGAGACGGTAATTACTACTAACTCTAGTGTTAACGATATAACGACAAGCATTTAGCCCTATCTTTCTTACCCTTTAGTGGATATTAACGAGAAATTAATACCTCCTGATAATAATACCCCCTCTATATACTCTAGAGTGGAGGATAGACTTACTTAAGACTACTTTAAGGGGAAACTAAGCGCATCCTTAACCCCTACGCAATTATTACCTCTTAAACCCCTAATGGATAAAGATAACATAACCGGGATATTACCTTACCTTACTCCAGTAACACCAGTTAGGGATTATATCCTTTAGCCGACCGTTTTTAGTTTAGCCGTAGGAGTAATAGTTAGGGATAATATTATTTAGCTAACTGCTTCTAGTTTAGCTAGAGCACTTAAGCATTTAAAAGTTTATATAAGTAACTAGTTTATATTCTCGTAGAAGAAAACTAACCGCTATAAGTATTTTGTTAACATGTTTTGTATAACAGTAAAACATTATTTTAATAATTATTAAATGTTTAGGCTTGAAGCGGTATTAGAATATAGACGTTATAGTATAAAGATCGTTTACTAGTTATTAGACGATCCTAAACTCCTAAAATATATTAAAATAATTTATATAATTTATAGCCCTACTAGCAAGTGGATACTGACGGGAATTTCTAAGGATAAAGATAGGCCTATATTTACGCTTAACGGAGTAGTAAATGGATCTTATAATAATTCTCTAAAGTACTAGCATTCTTCTATATATATGGTGCAGACTAGAATAAATAAGGGTAAAGAGGAGATAAGGATAGTCCAGTATCTATTACCACAGGCGGTTATTACGCATGCGTTAGATAAGGCCGAAAGAAATAGGTAGTTACTAAGATGCAGTTTCGCGTTTATTAGTTATATAAAGAATAAGCAGTGTAAAGAAGTCCTTAAAGCCATTCAGAATTATATGCTGATAGATAGGATATTTATACTAATCTAGTATATTTGTTTCCCTATAGTAGACTTTCTTTAATAACTAGGTGCTTAAAAGTTGGAATAGGATAAGTAAAAGGCAGGATACAAAGCTATCCGTGTAAGCCGCTATAGGAGATAAGCCGGGATGCCAAAGTGTTCTTAATTAGAGCGGTATTAAGACTTTAGTGTAATATAACTAGGCTAAGCGAGAATATGGCTTACGCAAGGCGGTAATTAGAGTTTTACAGCCGTATATCGTATAGAGCATATAAAGAATTTAAATCTATTAGACTGGTAATTATAAAATGTTCCTGCTAAATGCGCTAAGGATAAGAATGCTAAACTAGAAATAGACCTCTAAGCTAAAAAGAGCACCACTATCTAAGAACGAGGATATCCTAAAGCATTACCGCCGTCCCTTACGCACGGCAGCTCTGCCCTTTACTTTTGTAAAGTGCGCCTATGGTGATCTAACCTTAGCATACCGGACGCGTCTTTAGTAAGACTTAAGGGCATCTCTAGAATTTAAAAGCCTGTTCTTATAAACCTAGGTAGGCTTCTAAACCACCTTATATTCGCGCCCTGACTTAGTTATTCTTTCCCCTAAAATATTATCGATCTCCTATTTGCTATCCATGCTTATTTTATTATTTTTATTATTTTTAGTCCTAGTACGACGCTTTATAGTAGGCTCTAGGTTTAAAACGTCGCTCTAGTTATTAATAACACCACCGCTATTACTGTCCTCGTCTTTATTATAAGTACGATTACTAGCCTTATTATACGGCGGTTTAATACTATAGAGAAGGGTAGGCTCCTAAAGCGAAGGGCTAGCGGGCCGTAGAGTGGATACTACTTGCTAGCTAATCCGTGGGTATTAAGAGTTAAGGTTAAGGATAGGAGGGATAGGGGGGCTAGAAGATAAGTCCTCGTAATAGGCGGGTGGCCTTTATTACTTCTAGGGACATAGACTATTACTACCCTCGCCGCCCCCGCTACTCTCTTTAGCAGGGTTATTAAAATTATAATTAGTAATATCGTCCTGCTTAAGCTTCCGCTTTCTTAGTATAAAGGATAATTCGCCTTCTATATTCCCTTTCTTGTAATTACTCTCTTCCCTAATAAGTAGATTGTCTATATGTTATGGTTATTAGGTTATAGTAACGATATTTTTAATATCTATAACTTACTAATATTATCTATATTATTGGCTATTAAGGAGTCTTAGTTAGCTACTATATAGGCCTCCAACTTCTATATAGCCTAGGAGATAGTCGCAATATTAATTCCCTTAATTAGGCTATCTATTTCATTAACGTCTTTTGCCATAGGTTTAAGACGGTTATACGTAGATGCGCTAAAGAGATCTTCTAGCTCCTCTAAAGAAGGTAACTCCTTATCCTCGTCGTCCTTATTGCTGCGGTTATTTCCGCTACCTAATAATTATTAAGTAAGGCCGTTATATAGGGGGGAAGTGCATATCTAACCTATAAGGTGCTAGTTAATCGCCAACTTTATTAGCTTTATTGCTAGTATTGCCGGCTCTATTACCTTTAGCTTTAGGTTCTAAGTCTAGGTTAGCTATATTATCTTTAATAAATATTAGATTCGCTACAAGCCGTTAGACATATTTATAGTTATTAAGAAGTAAAAAGGGGATAATTACTAAATTACCTTAATTGCTTCCTCTAGCGTCTTAGCTGTTACTTTTATTCTTATAAATATCTTTATACTTATTAAATGCCTTAGGATCTGCAGGTGCCTTATTAGGTGGAATGTTTAAAAAAGGTAATATAGAATAACTTGCCTGAGCGTAACCAGGCTAAATATTTTATAGAATTATCTCTTAAAGGGAAGTAAGGTACTCTCCCCTTTTTCGTCCTCTTTTCGGGTATATTGCTTATATTTGCCTTAGAAGTAGTAATTATATAATACTAAGAAGCCTTCGGTTTTTCAGGGGGTGCAGTATAGAAATTAATATTATTAAGTAAAATTTGTAAATTAAAACGAAGGGGTTAAGAAGATGCCACTGTTGCTGCCGCTATTGTTATTAAAATTATTGTTGCCTTATACCTTTCTAATAGCTCTAAAGGACGGGTTACGCTAGGCTTTTAAGTCTACGCCAGTCCCCTTTTTACTACTAGCTTATATCCACAGCATCTATATTAAAATAACCCTACTAGGTTAATAGCGAATTAAAACGTATAATCTACGCTCCGTTAGTAATTACCGTTTATAACGCATAAAGGTTTATATAGGCTTAAACTCTATTATAAGATTAACGCCTATTAGGAAACTGCGATTAAGACCCAACTAACTAAGCTAGCATATTTAGCCTCTAATAGGGGCATCGCACTAAGCCTCCTTATTAAGGAGGTTGGTGGCAAAGTACCTCTACCCTTATTCCTTAGAGTTAGGGCTAGCGCTAATATATCTATTTTTTAACCTAATTATACTAATAAACTAGATCTTCCGTAGATCCTTTACGAGATTATAGTTCTTAGGGTTAAATAGGTAGGGAGTATACTCTGATTCTACTATAAGCATTAAAAAACACTTTAAGTAATAAGGGTATCCTTAAATCTCTCCCCTAGATCTAAGGAACTTCCTTAGTTATACTCTACGGAGCTTATAGCCGCTACTTAACCTCCTAAATATGCGTAAAAGCCTCGCTTTTACCCTTACCTATAGCTAGATGTTATAAACAATATAAGGGGGCAGATAGCGCGGGTAGATTAGGCGATCACGCCCGTATCTATCTTACTACGCCCTTTTAGCTAATGCAGCCACCGCATAAAGTCCGTCTCCGTTAGGAGATTAAATACGCGAATTTTTCTTTAGTATTTATTAGCTAAGAGTAAGATTGTAACACTAGCTCTACTAGAAGCCAGGCTATGCTACTAAATAAGCTATTTACCCCTAGATTCCGCCTTGTAAATATTAGGTCTATATAAAAGATATTCCTATATAACCTATACCTCCTTAGCTAAATAGGGGGCTAGATTAGACTAAAGCCTAGCAGCTTTTCCGATTGTAATACAATCCTCTAATTATTAGGGAAAAGTAAGGTCTAAGTCTAGGTTAAGAAGGCGCTAAGGAGGGCGAAGGCTTTTAGTTTTTAGCGGCGTAGCTTTAACCAAGCTGAGTAACTAGTATTAGCCTATGGTTTTGCTAAGGACCCACTTCGGCATCCGGCTTCGCCTTTATTATAACGCTGTAATGCGACACTACCTAACACGTCCTATAGCTTATAGCAGCTGTAACCCGTGTAATCTATTACTAGGCGGTTCTCGGCACAGCCTTATAGCTATTTATAGCTGTTCCGATAGGGATTAAGTTATATATTATAGTTACGCCTAAGATACTGCTAAAGGTAAAGGCAAAGAAGAGGATGAACGGAAATGTTATTCTAGTGCACTAATCGGTAGGGGACGTAGGTAGGAGGAAAGGAGAGAGGAGAGAGGAGAGAAGAAAGGAGGAATATGGTAGGACCGAAGCATGCGTTAACACTAGGAGAGAGTATAAATATATCCCATAAAAAGGGCCGAAGAGTTATAGCGCTGGGTAATTGTTAGTATAAAATATACGGAGATTAGGGAAGGCGGGTAGAGCACCTACATAGACGCTAAGGGGATAGAAAATGCCTTACCGCTAACAGCTAGAGTCTAAGGTGGCATAGTAGTGGGAAAGAAAAGAGAAGATAGAGCATAAGGGCAAAAGCAGCGAGGGAGAAGGCCTTTTATGGTTTGAGGTTAAGGTTGGGTCTTGGCCAAACTGGGGTACGAAAGCGAGCGCGCCTTACCCATAAAGGAACCTCTATTTCCTAATGCGTGGTCTCTATCTTATTTTTTACTAAGTAAAAGAATTACAGTTACTAGCTAGTTATAATAATTAGATAATAAAGATCTAATAAAAGGTATTAGAAATAATAAAGGTTAATTACTAAATTAAAGATAGAAATGCTATACCTCTAGTAAATAACTTAGAGATAGGAGATATCTTTAAGGATAAAGATAAAGAGGAGGGGGATAGTATTACGGTCCTTATATTAGCAGTAATAGTACTATTAAGGAGAGATATAAATAGGTTAGTTAAGATAGTATAGGAGGTATTAGAACTAATTAAGCTATAAAATAAGGGGTAGCTAAGTTACGTAGATGGTTACGTTATAAGTTTAGAATATAAAAACGTAGAAATATAGGAATATAGAATGTACTAATATACTAACGTACTAATATACTTAGCATATTTCTTAGGCGCAGTATTATATATTAAAGGACTACAGTCCCTACCTAGATCTTTTCTTTATAGTAAATCTTAGAATATAATTAGAGTTAATCTGTTAAGTAACCTACTCTACTAGTTATATTTATATTATTAACTATTCCTTAACCTATATACCTAGCCTATTAATAAGTCTATCGTGGTATTTCCTATAAGGCTTCGTTATACTAGAGGATTACTATAACCTATATATCTTCCCTAATAGCCGTTAAGCTATTATACGTAGTTTAAACAAAATAAAAGGATATTTTAGGGGGTAGGAATTTACTTAAAAGAGAAAAATTATACTACCTATAAGTAGAGCGTCTAGTATACTAAGCTTAGTAGTATTAAGGAGACCTAAATTAAATAGGCTAGACGTTAGAATATAGACGCGATAATAGAAGCCTACTTTAGATATCTACTTTGCGCGTTTATATGGTTAATTGCTAGCTTTTAAAGAAAGAAAAGGGTTACTTTCTTTTCTACACGTAAGAGGTGCTAGAGGAGGCCCTTTATTTAAAGATATAGCCTAAGATTAATATTTAGCTAAAATATATAGAGACCTACTACTTAGAAAGGGTTGGTAATAAGGTTATATAGCTTAACCTTACGGGCTTAGGATTTCTACGCCTCCTTTACGCGCTTCAGGCAATCCTATTACAGGACTTAGTAATTCTATATAAGCAGTTACCGCTCTACCCCTATAGAAGGATTCCCTCTTTAGCTATAAAGAGTACTAAAGGTTTACTATATAGGTAGAAAGCTTACTAACTAACGTAGTTACGCTAAATAAGATAATAATGCGGAAATACTAGCCTATTTGTAAGGCTATAGCTAAGCTAAAATATAAGGCCGCGATCTTAGGGATAAAGAGGGTTTAATTACACGTATAGGCAATATTAAAGCGCCTTAGCAAGACAAAAAGGTTATTAGTATTATTTATATCTATATAGATCTAGTAAAGTAAGACGGGTATTTAAATAGAACCTATAGAGTTTATATATCTATCTTTAGATAGCCGTATATTTATACTTATATCTATACCTATACTTAGGTCTGTTTCTAAATATATTAATAGCTAGATTCCGTCTTTAGATAAACCCTCTCCTATATATCCGACCCTTAGAGAGATACTAAGGGGTCCTTAACTATCTACTGCCGTAAAGCCTACTTAGCTATCTACTATAATATCTACTATAACATTTACTATACCTCTACTATAGCTATTATAAGCTTTTACTATACCCCTACTATAGCTGCCATAAGCTAATACTTAATCTTTTTTATTTATTTTTTATTTATAGACGCTGCTAAGAAAATATAAAATACTTTAGGGCGGTAATTTGGTATTCTAGCTCTAGGCTAAGTGGACTTTAGGGCTAATAGGTAGGCCGTTAATTAAAGCTCTTAATTACTGCTAGGGGGTATATTAGTGGGTTAATAATAAGGTTATATTTTACAGCCATTACTATAAAATAATTAAGGATATAAGACGGCGCGTAAAAGATAGTATAGTAAGAGATAAGAGATAAGCTATTAACTAGCTAGAATAGTTATAAGGCTAGCGTTATTTAGATTAGCTTTATAATAATATCTAAATAGTTATTTTACTATAGTAACTAAGACGTCTTAATATAGGACTATACTATAGTAACTAAAACGCCTTAATATAGGAATAAAACACGCTTAGGTATTATAAATTAGGAGCAATATTACACGACCGCCTGGAAGTACTAATTAAACTTAAATTATATACCTTTTCGCCTAAAATCGCGTATAAGGGTACTTAGGGGCAGTTGCTGCGCGACCTTATATAGGGTTTAGGCATATTATTAGTAGAGGTAGCCTTAACGTTATATTAACCTAGGTTATAACCGCCCTAATATATAATAGGTATTAGAGGTCTAAGTTAGGCTTAGTATAACCTCAGGTTCCGTATAACTCCCTAAGGTCCACAATATATCGTCCAAATATTACCCCTCCCTTAAGTAGTAGCCCCTACTTTTTAAACGCGTCTTTAAGGCCTAAGTTAGTGCTAGGTTAATATAGAGGCCTTAGCGCGCCTTTAACCTTATTATTAACTTAATAATCTATTTTCTAACCCTTTTCTATTTTTATATCCGTAATAGCTTATATAGGACTTCTAATTTTATATAGAAAGGCCTATTATATTCTAATTATATAATATAGAGTCCTCTTCTTCTTCTCTTTTAATATTTACGCGTTTAGTGGCTTTATTTACCCGAGCCGCGCTTATATATCTCCTCCTTACCTTTTATAGATATAAAGTCTTTTAGGAATCTCCTTACCCTATAGTCCACTTTATAGTTAAATAAAGCCCCCCTAGCCTCCTCCTTCTCCTATAGCCCCTAAAGCGAATTTACGGCCTAAACAGCACGGCTATATAATATTTATAAGGCCTAGCGCTTAAAGAATATAATAAGGACGTATAAGCTAAAGTAAAAAGAGTGGGAAGACTAGTATATAAGATTAAAAGGTAATATAAACGGCGCCTAGGTAATAGAAGATAAGCTTTACCTATTTTAGAGTAGTGAGTTATTAACTAAGAATTATAGGCTGCTAGCTATTAAAAACGTAAGTTAAAATAGAAAGAGATATAGAAAGATAGTAAGTAGGTAAAGAAGAGGTAGAAAATAGCTAAGTAGGTAAAAGGGTAGCTAGGGGGAAAGGTAGCCATAGAGGCAGCTATGGTTATAGGGGAGGAAGATATAAGGGAGGAAGTGGAGATATGGGATAAAGAGGCCTTTAACGCCCTATTTAACGAAATAGTTTAATACTTAGTTATAAATAGCTACGTCTTTGCTATTACTAAGCTTTATATATTGTAATTAAAAGGTAAGGCCTTATAGCCGCTATAGGGGGCGAAGCTCTTAACGGTACTAAATAGTGTTTACCGTAATAAGGACTAGATTTAACGCATTAATTTTATTAATTAAGGCCTATTTATAATTACTAGCGGCTATAATATTAAAGGGCTTAAAAAGGCGATTATTTAGTACTAGGAGATAGGCTTTAAGATACTAAGTTTAGTGTCGGTATTACCCAAGTGCACTTAATTGGCCTATTAACTATTAAATTGATTTTTGTCTAATAGGTATAGAAAGTAGAGGATTGTAAGGATCGCAGTGCCTAAGTAGGGGGTTGATGAGTTATTATAAGGATGACTAATTAAAGATCCACAACTACGACCACGATCTTTGTCTATATATTCCGATACTAGCAGTTCTTTCTTTATGCGCGTAGTGCTATAGGAAGGCAGTAAGGTAGTAAGGTGTTGGTTTAGCTGGAGGTGGAAGTAGTAAAAGTCTGTTTGGGTGGTAGTACGGTACTAGCGGTGGTAGTAATAGTGGTTAAGTATAGAGCTTGTCTATCAGTTGGTCGGTTAATTATAGGCGTATAGATACGATTATTCGGTTGGTAGATTATAGGTGTATTAGCGCGATTGTTATCTAATTTATAGATAGTAGGCGTATTAGCGCTATTATTGTCGGTTAGTTTAGGGTAGACTATAGGCGTATCGGCACAGTCGTTGTCTAATTTTAGCAGTACGGTGCCAGCGGCGGGTAGTGATAGTGGTTAAACGTAGAGCTCGTCTATTAGTCGGTCGGTGGATCACAGGCACATTAGCACGATTATTTGGTTAGTAGAATATGACCATATAACCTCTGTCTATATATTCTAATACTAGCAGTTCTTTCTTTGTACGTAAAACCGCTATTCTAGTAAAGCTTAGTCTGTATCTAAATTCCTATTTATATTCTTTAGACGACAACATCCCCGAACGTACTTATAGAGAGTAATATTTAAAGGGAATGCGGATCCGTATTTAGTATATTAAAATGGTTAATAATCTAGTAAATATTTAAAGAGCGCTTAACCTAAAGGAAATATAGTAGAGCACTTTTCGCAGGTTTGAGGTTGCGGGGGTTTGTATAAGCTTGGCTGCCGTAGCTTTTTGGCTTTAGTTAATGAAGAGGGTAAAGCTGGTAGAGCTTGCGTGGGTATAGCTTATTGCTGTAACTGCTAAACTACGCTTTATAACTCCTTGATCTCTTCCTTTTGCTCTTAATTTGCCTTTTGGATTCTTTTGTACTGTTATCGACGTAGGTCTAGAACATCTTACTACTGGCGTAATTTCGTTTTAAAAGTCTGCTCTTGTTATTAAACTATATTTTATATATCCTTAATCTGTTTTTAATAAGCGGTTATAGTAGGAAGCTCCTATTAGGCTTTGTTGTTGTAGATATTAATATAGTAAAGCCGTCCGGTGGTTGTATAGGTCCTACTTTTCCATTCTTTAGGAAGTTGTTGTGCCATATTAAGAGTTCGTAGCTGCCGTAGATGCTAGTAGAGGGCAGAGGGCAGAGGGCAGAGGGCAGAGGAGGGTGAGCGCGCTGGCGTTGTAGGCGCGTGCTAGCGTTGTAGGCGTGTGCCAGTAGGTCTTGATTCCTCTAGCGGTTCTTTCTTTATGCGTAAAACCACTAATATATAGGCTCTGTTAATGTGGTATTTATGGCTTATAAGGGCTGTAAAGGGGGAAAGGGCACGCTGGCGTTTGGGGCGCGCTGTTAACGTAATTTTTGACGTAGCAGATCTGCAAGGAAGGTAGCAGACGGTGTTGGGATTATAGGTAGGTAGAGGGTGCTGCTGACGCTACTGGGTTATAGGATGCTGCTAGCGCTGCTAGATCGTTGGGTATTAGGTGCTGCTGACGCTGCTAGGTTGTAGGATGCTGCTGTGACGCTGCTGGATTGTTGGGTATTGGGTGCCGCTAACGCTGCTAGGTTACTATAACGCTGGAGTACTGCATAAAGCTATTGGATATTAATTTGTATACTAAGACGCGTACTAGATGGTAGTTTGCTGCTAAGTTGCGTAGCTACGCTGGGGTACTACGTAAAGTAGTTAGGTAGTTAGGTGTTAGGTGCTATAAAAGCTAGTATACTGTATACGGCTAGAGCGCTGCCGTAGTACTACTAGGGTAGCTACTGAGGTAGCTGCTAGGGTACTGCCCGAGGGCTATTGGATATTCGGTGCTGTTATGCTAGGGGTACAGCGCTTAGTAAAGAGGTCGTACTAGGGGTTGATTTGCGTGCTATAGAATGTCTCGCGATATTCTAAGCTGGCTGGGGTTGGATGCTGCTAGAGCTGCTAGGTGCTAGTTTTGCTGCTAGGTACTGGATTGCTGCTTTTAATTAAAGCTGCTGGGGTGGCAGTGAACCTTATTGCTCTATAGCCAACCGGTGAGGTTAACTATTGATTAATATTGGTATCACCCAAGTGCACTTAATTGGCCTATTAACTATTGAATTGATTTTTGTCTAATAGGTACAGAAAGTAGAGGATTATAAGGATCGCAGTGCCTAAGTAGGGGGTTGATAAGTCATTATAAGGATGACTAATCAAAGATCTACGACTACGACCACGACCTCTGTCCATATATTCCGACATTTAGTTAAGTCTTACCTTTAAACTATAGCTAAGTATTTATTAGGTTTATATCCAGTCTATATAGCTATTATTTTCTAACCCGTTTTTTAGGCTATATTACTATTACTTAGGGTAAAAGTAAATAGGACGTTTAGCTTACTAATCTTATTTTTATTAAACTAGAGAATAAAGGACCTAAACTAGATAAGCTAGCGCTATATATAATTATATTAATAATATAGGGGAAGCAGAATTAGTACGGTAAGGTTAAGTATATAGGCTATATATATATATATAATACTAACCCTATCCTTTACCCTCTCTTTATAATAACCTTTTACTTTTTTAACTACTAGGGTAAAGATAGCGCTAAAAGCCTTTTATCCTTTTAGTAGCTAGAGGACTACTATAACCTATATATCTTCCCTAATAGCATTAAGGTACTATAACGGCCATTAAACTATTATATATAGTTTAAATAGAATAAGAAGATATTTTAGGGGGTAGGGATTAACTTAAAAGAAAAAACATATAGCGCCTATAAGTAGAGCGTTTAGTATACTAAGCTTAGCGGCGTTAAGGAGACCTAAATTAAATAGGCTAGACGTTAAAATATAGACGCGATAATAGGAGCCTACCTTAGCTATCTACTTTGCGCGTTTAGATAGTTAATCGCTAGTTTCTTAAAAAAAAAAAGGGCTACTTTCTTCCCTATATGCGGAAGGTGCTAAAAAAAGACCCTTTATTTAAATATATAGCCTAAGACTAATATTTAGCTAAAATATATAAAGACCTACTATTTAGAGAGGGCCAATAATAAGGTTATATAACTTAGGATTTCTATACCTCCTTTATATACTTAGGGTAATCCTATATAAGTAGTTCCCGCTCTACCCCTATAGAAGGACTTCCTTTTTAACTATAAGGAGTACTAGAGGTTTATCGCGTAGGTCGAAAGCTTACTAGCTAGTATAGTTACGCTAAATAAGATAATAAGGCTGTAGCTAAGCTAAAATATAAGGCCGCGATCTTAGAGATAAAGGGGGTTTAATTACGTATATAGACGATTTTAGAATGCCTTAGTAAAATAAAAAGGTTATTAGTATTATTTATTTCTATATAGATCTAATAAGGAAAGACGGGTATCTAAATAAGGCCTATAAAGTTTATATATCCGTCTTTAAACGGCCCTATACTTATACTTATATCTATATCTATACCTAGGTCCGTTTTTAAACGTATTAATAGCTAAATTTCGTTTTTCAATAAACCCTTTTCTATATATCCGACCCTTAGAGAGATACTAAGGGGTCCTTAACTATCTACTACCATAAAGCCTACTTAGCTATTTATTATAATGTCTACTATACCCCCATAGCAGCTACTATAAGCTTTTACTATACCCCCGCTAAGCTGCTATAAGCTTTTACCATATCCCTACCATAGCTACCGTAAGCTAACACTTAACCTTTTTTATTTATTTTTAATATATAGGCGCTACTAAGAAAATATAAAATGTTTTAAGGCGGCAATTTAGTGTTCTAGTTTTAGGCTAAGTAGACTTTAGAGCTAGTAGGTAGGCCGTTAATTAAAGCTCTTAATTACTGCTAGAGGGCGCACTAGTAGGGTAATAGCGAGGCTATATTCTATAGCCGTTATTATAGAATAATTAAGGATATAAGATGGTATGTAGAAGACGGTATAGTAAGAGATAAGAGATAGGCTATTAACTAGCTAGAACAGCTACAAGGCTAGCATTCTTTAGATTGGCTTTATAATAATATCTAAATAGTTATTTACTATTGTAACTAAAATGCCTTAATATAAGACTATACTATATTAACCAAGACGCCTTAATATAGGACTATACTATAGCGACTAAGACGCCTTAATATAGAAATAGAACGCGTTTAGGTATTATAAATTTAGAGTAATATTATATAACCGCCTAGAAGTACTAATTAAACTTAAATTATATACCTTTTTGCCTAAAATCGCGTGCGAGGATACTTGAGGGCGGTCGCTACGCGACCTTATATAGGGTTTGGGCGTGTTATTAATAGGGATAGCCCTAACCTCGTATTAACCCGGGTTATAACCACGCCAAATAACCCCCCCTAATATGTGATAGGTATTATCCTTAAATTTCTTTAAGGGTTTAAGGGTTTACTATTAGCTCCCCTAGTTTTATAGGCCTCTTCTTTTCCTAATTATTAGTTTAATCCTATTTATACTTAATCTGCTTTTAGCTAATACTTAGTTTATTTCTTTTCCTTAATATGCTATAGATATATATTCTCTAGACATTCCTACTACTATTATTTATCTAAGTATTCTTCTATAAGAAATTTTTTTAGTTAAAGTATTAAGTTATCTAACTTCTGGACTTCTACTAAATGCTAACTATATATATGCTTAGCATTCCTATATTTACGCTTGTTTAACACCTAATATATTCTTACTAAATACTTTATATATATTATCTATATTATCTATATACGCAATCTATACCAATATACAATATATTAAATGCTTTAGATTAACTCGTAGCTTATCTTTAGCTTGTCTTTAGCTTATAGTTTAAACCTTTATTTAACTTATTTAAGTATTACTATACTCTTAGCTAATACTAAGGTTTACTAAGTACTTCTCTAGTCCTCTATTCAGTTTTTTAAGTCCTTAAACGTTATAATTAATACTCTTTTGATATAACTTATATATCTTTTTTAAATTACTTAGCTTGGTATAACTTTCTCGTCTAATTATATATAAAAAATCTTCCTACTTATTATTCTTGCGCTACCTATACTATTTTCAGTATAGCTTATTAAGTATATTCACTTAATCTATAAGGGAGTATCTTTTTATTATTACTTTATAATAGCCCTTTATATATTATTCTTTAAATCTAGTAGGGATCCCTAAATCCTCTTCTTACTCTAGTTCGGCTAACGATTTGCCCTTAACGTACCTATTTTAGGCCTACTAGTAATTCTTTATAAAAGTATTCTCCCTTTCTAGTAACTTAGCATTCTTAGCCCTTAGAGTTCTCTTTGCTTTTACTACGCGTTTACTTATTTCTTAAGTACTATCTAGTCCTTTCCTAATTTATATTAGCTAATGGATTTTAAAGTTCTTATACTTCTTAATTATACTTTTAACCTTTTAACTTTTTAGTTAAGCACTATGCCTGCCTATTATAGTAGTTCTTATTTATTCTTCAAAATCTTAGTCCTTTAGGAATCTCTATCTCTTATTAATTTATATATCTTTAAACTAAGCTACTACTCTTTTCTATTAGTTTTTGTCTATTATAGACTCTTAAGCTGTCCTTATCTCTTTTTAAAAGTCTTAAACCTTTAGCCTTTTACCTTTATTAGGTGGTAAGTTAGCATTAGTAATTATTTACTTACTTAAACCCTCTTAGTCTTATCTTTCTATCTTACAAAGTAATAGAAATTATATTTAATAGAGTCTTAATCCCTATTACTAAACCTTACTTTATAGCGGTTTTAGTCTCTACCTCTATTATTACGTCCTTAAGGTTTACATACTCCCAGTAAATCATCTTTATTTTCTTATTATCGCTGCTAATAGTCTAATTATTATAATCCTTAGATTCTATTACCTTTTAGTAAAACTAGTATATAAAAACTTTCTTCGCTAATCTCTAACTAAATATACCTTCTAGGTCCTAATCTAATTTATAAAGTTAATCTTATTCTTTATCTAACTCTTATATACCCTAAAGTTCTTTTAGCTTAGGCTTCTATAGCCAGTAGCTTGCGTTATACTTAGCGTTTTTATAATAAAACGTAAAACTTTTAATTAAATATTCCTTTATATCCCGTATTAACCTAATACCCCTTATTACGATAGGTCTCTAACCGCTCCTATAGTCTTTAGTATAATAGCCTTATTTTCTATAATTTATATAAGCTCCGTCTTTAAACCACTAGTCTTACTATAAAGTCTACCTAAATATCTTCTACTACTAAGATCCCTAGTTTAGCCTCTACTTCTTAGTTCTATAATTACTTAATTCTTAACCTCTAGGTTTCTATAGTTTCTTATTTCCTCTTTAACTTTCTTTAATACTACTTAGGTCTATTAGCTTTATACTATACTATCTTCTTTATATACGCTAGTTCCTATTATATTCTACTAAATTTATTACTTTAGTATAGTCGGTTATCTACTTTAGTTACTTATTTAATTAGCTTCCTTATATTACTTAGATCGTTTATTAGTATTATAGTATTTTAGACTCTAGCCTTTAATCCCCTCCTATATTACCCTATTAACGCCCTTAGTTCTATTTATTTTAGGCTATTAAAGTCTAAAACTATATTATAGAGTCTATTATTAACCCCTTTTATATAAATTAGTAAAGCTTCCACATAGCCGTTACTATTAATTTTAAATCTCTATATATTTATATAAGTTTACTAGTAAATCCTTTTTAGCTTAAGAATATATACCACGCTTCTAAATAAGTAGTTACTAAACTATTAGCTTATATCTCCGTAAGATAGGGTCTAAACCACTTTAGTACCTAACCTATTAAAAACAGTCCTATATATGCTACTTATCTCCTCTATAGTCTATCTATTCCTATAATCGTGTCTTCTAACCCCCTATCTATAAAGCCCCCTTATAACAGTCTTATAAATAGGCTAGTATTTCTATATTATTAGCTTATCTAGCGTAACTACGCTAGCTAATAAGATTTTTACTTATATAGTAAACCTTTAGTACTCCTTATAGCTAAAAAGGGAATCCTTCTATAGGGGATAAAGTGGGAACTACTTATATAGAATTACTAAGTCCTATAATAAAATTATTTTAAGCCTATAAGGTTAAGCTATATAACCTTATTGTCTACTCTATCTAAATAGCAAGTCTCTATACGTTTTAGCTAGATATTAGTCTTAGTATTACAGACCTTATATTAGCAGTAGTACGACTACTAAGAAGAGATATAAATAAGTTGGTTAAGATAGTATAGAAGGCGCTAGAACTAATTAAGCTATAGGATAAGGGGTAACTAAGTTATATAATAAGTTATACTACTAGTTTAGAATGTGGAAATATAGAAATATAGAAATATAGGCGATTTACTAACGTATTAACGTGCTTAGTACATTTCCTAGGCGCAGTATTATATATTTAAAAGACTACAGTCCCTACCTAAATAGTTCTCTTCTTTATAATAAATCTTAAAATATAATTAGAGTTAATCTATTATATAACCACTTTACTAATTATATTTACCTATATACTTAGCCTATTAATAAGTCCACTATAGTATTTCTTATAAGGCTTTGTTATATATTTACTACTAAGGTTATAGTATTAATAAAGTTAAATAATATACTACTTAGGATAGTAGTAGTTATAATGCTATTTACGGTAGTAACCACCTTAAGGTTAGGGGGGAATATTAGTATAAGGGATAATGATTTATAGATGATTATAATAATATAATTTAGGGAATTTATAATAAAGATAAACAATAATTAAGGAGTATAGTATATGATATAAAGAGAGAGAAGATTAAGATGCTATTAATTAAAAGGTTTATAGGAGAAAAATATAAATTAAAGAGATTCCTCATGCAGATGCGATTAAAGATTTAATATAAAGGATCTAAGCTAGCGAAGATAAATAATTGACCTCTAGGATTTTAAAGACTATATACTATAGGCACGTGCCTCTAGTATATAACCGGTGACTATTTAAGGGGCGTTTAGGGGTTGTCCTAAGGCAAACCTAAGGTAACTACAATAATATCCCTTATATTGCCCCCCCTTCTTATAGTTAATCCCTAATTGCTATTACCTTATAGTAAAGGGAAATTATAAAGGCTTATCCTAAAAGGGATTTAGAGAGATATTAGTATACCGCCATATATTATCTATCTATCTAACCCCTACTTTAAACTCCTAAAAACCTTAATAAGGAAAAAAAATATAGCTAGAGAAAAAATATAAGGATTACTAAAAAAACCTATTGGAAGCGTACTAAAAGCATACTAGTAACTACTTAGGTTAACTTAAGTATTTTTATATAACTCTATTTCTAAGCCTTTATACTAGTCTATAATTAATTATAAGTATTATAGGTAATTTAGTATTCCTAATATAGTTCTATAAAACTTTTAAGTATAGGATTTAATATATAGAGCCTTAGCTTACTGTTGTCTTTAACTGCTAAGATATAGTTTATAATTCTTTTTTATAATCCTTTTTTATAATACCCTATATTACTAACGTATTACTCCTATATTTGCTCTTAAGCTATTAAATATAGTTAGGGTATTAATTAGTTAGTTAGAAAGACTTATCTCTTAAGATTTAATATATATACTTTTTAATCTAATAGTCCTATAACGTGGCTTCCGGAGTTTTGCACGAGCCCTAAGTTTTGCACGAACTAGTAGACCGCTTCCATTTTTAAGCTAATGGGTTTCCTAAAGTAGAATATTGCCGCATCTGAACTTTGAACATTAAACATTAACTTTTAAATTTATTATTAAACAACAGCTATGCCGTTTAAACCTTATATATTAAATATAAAAGACCACCTATAAGCTGCTTAAATAGCCTAGTAAACTGGCGGCTTTTATTATAGCCTAGAAGCCTACGTAAAGGCCTATAAAGTCCTCCCAAAGCCGAATGTTGCGTATTACCCCCTATCAAAACAATACACCTACTATAACTTTACCAATACAGCTTTATATTTTATAAATAGGGCCTTATTTTATAGCCCTTTACTAAAGCTATAAAACTAGCTCTAATTTATAAAATATAAAGCCGTATTAGTAGAGTTATAGTAAGTATATTGTTTTAATGGGGTGGGCAATGCGCGACATTTGGCTTTAGGCGAGCTTCTAATTTTTACAACCGATAACAAGTTACCATTAAGCAACTTTAAAATGCAGCTAAGGTATTAAAATACCTAGAAATAGACTTTAAATAGACTTATCTGTCTTTTAATTATTTTAAGACTCCTTACTAACAATGTAATAACTTATAATGGCTTTAACTAGTTATTTACTACCAATTTGGCATTTTGGTGAATTTTTATGTTCAAATCGTGCAAAACTCAGGGCTCGTGCAAAACTCAGGGCTTGTGCAAAACCCCGGGAGCCACGTTACTGTATAGTTAGCGTAGCTATACTATTTAGTAAATAAAAGGAACACTTATAAAAGTACTTATAGCTATTATATAATTATTAAAAACGTATATAACGTTATTCTTTAATACTATAGTATTATTTAGGTATTATTTAACCTATATACGTCTTTAATTAATGTCTTAATTGCCTTCCCCTAGCCGTATAATTAGTTTTTATAAAGAAGTATAACGGGACTAGCCTAGTTATAGTAGGAACATCTTAATAAAAGACTTAATAGATAAATTCTAAGTATAATTCCAGCAACAGGGTTATATAGTGGCAGTATAATGCTAGTAACTAAGTTATGCAGTAGTAGTATAATGCTAGCGATTATATCTAGGGTTAGTAGTATAATACTAGTAACTGGTATCTAGACCAGAATCTAGAATTTAGTGTAGTAGTATAGTGCTAGCGATTAAATCTAGGGTAGTAGTATAATATTAGCGACATGTCTAGGGTTTAGGAAGCGTAGCTCTACCTAGTTATATCTAGTAGGTCTAGTAGGTTTAGCAGGTCTAAATTTAAAAGGCTAGGTCTAAATCTATAAATATAAAAAGGGAAGAAAAAATCTAGACTAAATACGTCGAAGACTCTATATAGAGAGTCCGCGATAGCTCCGCGCTATTATTAATGTCTAGCTAGTAGGGTGAGCAATCCTAATATTATAATAATAAAGTATTATATACAAACACTAAATAAACAGGTATTAGATTTAAAGAATTAATAGCTATATATAGCTATTATGGAGACTTAAGAGGATTATTAAAGAGCTTAAAAGGAATATAGCTGGGCTAAATCTATATAGGGGCAATAGGATAGATAAACAAGTTAATAAAAAAGGGAATCCTATAACGCTAGCTACGTATAGAGCGTAGCGTATAGAACGGCAGTCCCGTAATATATACTAACTAAAAGCGCTAGTAGTAATGTTATATTTATTAAAAATAGAAAATATTAATTTAATAGAGTTAAATTTAGGTAAATAGGGCGGTAGAAAGCGTAGAAAGTGGCCTACTTACTTAATAGCTTTAATAACCCTTAAGCTAACATAGATAGAGTTATTATCTATAATAATAGCCCGTATATATTATGGCGCTAGTAAAAACTAGTAAATATCGGTAGATTATAGCGGATAATCGCAGACAGTTTTAGATAGGTTTAGATAATTGCTGTTATATAACTAAAGGATTATATATAACGTTAAGGGGCGCCGCCCTCTGTCTCCTTTCCTTTCTCTAGCTTTAGATCTTTATTTATAAACTACTAATTATATAGGCTTGCGCGTCCCTCTTACCGTACTTATACCTTAATTAACTAAGTTACTAATATTATTTAAAGCTTATCTACCCTTTTTCCTAAAAAGAAACTTAAATATATTTATAGGACTATAAATAAAAATAGAATATAGAAGTAGACTTAAAGAACAGAATAAAACTAGAAGAATAGAAAAGAATAATAAGACCTATAAAACATATATAGACTAAAATCCCTATAGAATCCTACTAGAAGTTACCCTAATAACTATACTACTATACTAAGAAATATAGCGGCCGGCAAAGTAGCTATAGAACCCTTAAATATTATAAGGTAAGGATATGGATAGGAAATCCAATGATAGAACAATAGGTATATTGTATAGATAGAGACAAATCCTTAAGGGAAAAAGGAGAAGTCTATATGCGAGGTAGGAAGGGTTTTCCCTAGGCATATATTACGCACGTACCTTATAGGCGAGTTACCCCTAAGTTGCCCTAGGGTCGCCTATACCTTACGGCTATATAAATATCTACTTAGGTTTCACCTAATAATGCCCCCCCCCTTTAAAAAGGGTTATTCCCAATCCTTTATATACTTAAGCCTTAATAAAACCCTATTAAAACCCTTAGTAAGGAAAAAATTTAAATAGGAAAGAGCGTTTTAATTTTGCGTATAGAGAGACGAGTAGTATATATACGTAGCGCGAAGATATTAAGGAACTTTAACTAGCGGTTAAAGTTGTTTAATTAGTTAGATCTGCCTTACTAAGACTCCCCCGCATTTAACTAACCTAATAGTGATTTTTTATCCCTAGGATGGAAAATCCTAATTGGTCTATTTAACAGGTAGAGCTAGTAGGGCTTAATACTATCGTCCAAATTCGCTAAACTATTAGAAATATTCCAAAAATTCGCTTATATAGGTAGGTCGCTAGTACCTTACAGGTAGGTCGTAGGTTATTTTATTTTATTTTTATTTTTTTAGGTCTATTATATTATACTACATACAAGTTTTATATACTTAGCTAATGCAAAAACGTTGGAAAAAGGAGCTCTTGCTACACCCAGCCCAAAAAGACCAAAAACAACTAAAAGAACCCTGAAAAACACCTAGAGAATCCCCCTAAGATGCATGCATCGCAGGGGAGGCACACGTTAAACGACGGTGGTTCGCACTCGCGCGCGCCCACCAGAACCACGCCTAGCAATAGCCCTCTATAACAAGAACGGGCGAATACCACACTACAAAACGGAAAGACCTCTATTAAGAAGGCATCTAATAAAATATAAAGCCTATTGGACGCGTCTAGTATCCGTAGTTACGGGGGAGCGACTATTAGCTATAACGAACTAATGCAGCTAGCAGAATGGCTCCGCTAATCTAGCGTACCTTAGGCGCCCCTCTAGCAAACTCTTAACTAAATCCTCCAACGGCTAAATAAAATTAAAAATAAACAAAATCCCTCCCTACCGGCGAACCGCACCTAGGCCGCCGTAGCTACACCTCTACAGTACAGGAAGCCTACCCCCCTAAAGATAATATCCGGATATATAATTATAATATAACTAAATATAGAGAAAGCAGAGGGGCTTAGGGGATAATTAGAAATAGAAGTCCTTATAGAAATTTATAAAGAGGTTTATAACGCCGTTACAGTCCAATACCTTAGGAGTAGAGATATTAGAGTTACCTTAAGGGACTAATAGGTAAAGGAATAAGCTATAAGGGTAGGGGATAGGCTAGGAGAACGTATTAGCATAAAAGTGCTCTATAAAGATTACCCAGTCGAAGTTCTAGCGGTTCCCCTAAGCCTTAGAGTAGAAAAGGGACGCTAGGCGGATAATACGGTAACTATATATAAGATAGTAAAACAAACGGAACGCCTTATACTAGGACTTAAAATTACCTAAATCTAATAGCTTTAACAGGAAAATGTAAACTAAGTATATAATAAGAATAATAAAAGAATATAAGGGTCGCTAGAGACTCGCTAGGGAGACGCCAGTTAAACGTATGGCTCCCTTATTATTAGTATATATACACTAGGAATGTAAAAACTCCTTATCTAAAAAGGTATTATTATAAACGGCCTTATATACAACGCAAGGCTTTATAATTATAAACTTCGCCTAAAACGATGCTACTGCTGCGCATAATGGGGATACACCTAATCCATATACACAGCATAGGTGTGCTGCGGCCACTGTACAGGCCCCTATAATATAAGAAACTGCTTAAATTAAAACTAAATAAAATGCGTAAACTGCCACTAAAGCATATATAAGGCGTGGGAGAGAGGAGACTGCATTAAATATAGAAGACGGAAGGTAAGGGCTTAACAGCTGTAGAAATAACAGGCGATAAGCTAGGGGGGCGCAGGTGCCTTTCTAGCATTTCCTACCTTTAATACTGGGGGGCTAGGCCAGCTATCCCAAGCCTTAATAGGCTAGAAGCGTTGCCGCGTAATATTACTAGACTGTATAGGGATATAAGGGTTATAGGGGACATAAGGGAGAGGACGCCCTATAGGAAGACTATTATAGATGGCTATAGCAAGCTTAAGACCAGGATAATTAAGAATTAGACTTAACGCGGCAAATATAATATTTATAGCCGACTCTTAAAGGGTATATAGCCAACTAGTAAGAATAGGGGAGGAATTAAAGATAATAACAGATTTAGATATAGAAGCGCTACTAGGAACACAAGATATAGGAATAAAAAGCTCTATATAAAATAAGTAGTAACTAGGATATAGACATAAGAGATAGAAGCTCTAAATATCCTAGAGAAAGTGGAAATAAAAAAAGCAAGAAATAAAGGAGAGGCGAAAAACCCCCGCCGGGGGTCCGCTACCTATCCATTATATAGTACAACTGCGGTAACACAAACCACTATCTTATAAGGCCCTTGCTAAATAGCTTAGACCTAAAGAAACACTATATTCTTTCTATATAAGAGCCGTATTATAATACCTATATATAATTAATATACTACCCCTAAGAATTCTAGCTCCTATATAAACCAAAAGCAGCTATATATATGTGCTTTATAATTAGCAAGGCTATTAGCCTATCCTTATAGTTATAGCAGGCAGTTAACCTAAATATTATAGTTATAACAATCCAGACATATAGGGGACTGGTTTAGATTATTAATATATATAACCCTAGGGTTAAAGGGGTCCCATAAACAGAGAATATTATATTAGTAATAAGCTTACTAGAAACCGAAGACATAGAGTTTATCCTATTAGGAGATATAAACCTCTACTACCCGCGGTAGGGGGGTATCTATATTGCTGCCGAATGACAGGCAGAGTACCTACTAAAAGCTATAAACACCTAGGGCCTTAAGCTAGCCACCCCCCTAGGAGCAATTATATAGCAATAAGGCACCGCTAAAAGCATAATTGACCTTATATTTATAGACGAAGGCCTATACTAGAGACTTAAAAGATATAACCCTAAAGAAGAATAGGCACTTGCTTTAGACTATATCCCCATCCAAATATAGCTAGATCTAGATATTAAGGTATAATTAAATAGCAAAAGATACGTAATAAGAAAGCTTAAGATAAACAGCTTCCTTAACACAGTTAAACAACAACTTTAAGACCTAGAAGAAATCCACCCAATACTAAATAAGCGAGGCTCAGTGGCTACCCCTAAGGAAATTAACTAAAGACTAGAAAGGATCTAGGCAGCAATTAAAAATAGGTTAGAAGAGCACTGCCCAGTCTTAAAAGCGGGCCCCTATACGCGACACGCATAGTCCATATAATACGCGGTTCTTATCGCTAGCTAATAACGAGCAAGAAGAAAATATATAAGTAGCTATAATCTTAAAGACAAGAGACATTATAAAGACACAAGAAACCAGCTAAAGAATACCCTAAAAAAAGAAGTAAGGAATAGCTAGAGATGGTTTATAAATAAGCATACTATTAACCTAAGCCTCCCCTATAACAAAGGTCTTTAGAGGATAGCAAAATAGGCAAAGAGAAAGGCAGGACGTCTAGTAGAAAACCCATACCTTCCGCCCCTGCGAAGACTAAGTAAATTACTAGCTATAAGCAACAATAATAAGAAGGCAAAAATCCTTATAGAAAGATTTTTCCCCTAACTAGCTCTAGTAGACCTTAGCAATATTATAGGCGAAGCACCAGTGACTTACCTAAGGGTTAACAGTGACATAACAACCGAAGAAATGGCTAGAACTATTAGCCGCCTTTTAAATAATATAGCACTAGGACCAGATAGGATCCTAAATAAAGCCCTAAAGACCTACGGACCACTAATAGCACCTTAGCTTATAGATATAGCTAGAGTATACTTTATAATAGGCTACTACCTAAGACTCGGAAGAGCTATAACAACGTTTATCCTATATAAAGAAGGTAAAGCAGACTACTTATTTCCAGGGAGCTACCGCCCTATTGCCTTAGAGAATACCCTTAACAAGATCTTAGAAAGGGTAATAGCGGACTATATAGTAGACACGGTAGAGAAACACGCCCTACTACCACAAAGCTAAATAGGGGTAAGAAAGAACCGCTTAACACTATTAGCACTTACGCTACTTACTACCACCATTAAATCAGCATAGGCGATGCGAAGAAACTTCGTAGTATTAATGCTTAGCCTAAATATTAGTAGCGCCTATAATAACGTAGCCTATAAGCGTCTCCTATATATCCTTAAAGTAAAAGGCTTCCTAAAATAGATTATACAATTTATTTAAGGGTTTATAGGCCAAAAAGAAATATTACTAGTCTTTAGCGGATACTAAAGCCCCCCTATTACAGTTACAACAGAAATACTACAAAAATCACCCCTTTTACCTATACTTTTCCTTTTCTTTATAAGCAACCTACTTAACTCCTTTAAGGAAGGGGCGACCTAGGGGATAGGCTTTATTAATAATATAAACCTAATTATATACGGGCCAATAGCCGCAAAGAATTGTAGAATGC
>Ga0307515_10003238_pt1 | contig 34460 bp, 30 predicted proteins | sample 17_EM_MG_FD_194513 | JGI IMG/M metagenome (GOLD analysis project Ga0307515, IMG submission 194513) | Populus trichocarpa ectomycorrhiza microbial communities from riparian zone in the Pacific Northwest, United States - 17_EM | ecosystem: Host-associated > Plants > Roots > Unclassified | place...
GTAAGATAAAGAAGTGGTCAGAGGTGTTGCGACGTCGGACGATGTGGCGTGGTTGTTACGATAAGGAATAACGGAGTGGTGTGTAAGATCATGGGATAAGATTCGGATGGTATATCGGAGCATGAACAATGGTTCGAGAGGTGGCAGACGAATTATATAAAGAGAGTGTCGATGGTGTTGGAGGATTTCCTTTTCTTCTCTCTATACTCGTTCTCTTGTATAGCAAGCAGTAGTACGACTTTGAAAGATATTCTGATTCTTGTTCTCTCGATACACACTTCGAGGTCAGTTCCGCAACATCCATATCACCTGCGCCCGACCCCGCCCGTTACAATCAGCGTGGACGCAGCGTGTGTTGACAATGATATTATCCTTCACTACCTGACCTCCGAAATGGCGCTTGAGGAGCCGGAGATCAGAAGCACTCACCCCAACATCCTGACAGACAACAATTACACGCTTGACCAGCTGCATTTGGGAATGCGAGGGGGCAGCCGGGAATACAAAGATGGAGGTGACGAAAGAGACAAGCACGATGCCATGCCAACTGCCAGCTGGTGACGACCGGCCGCAACTGAACTGGAGAGGTTTGACCTGGGAACCAGTGCATCAGCAAAATGTATTTTAGTCACTGGAAGCCTCCAGGAGTGTCTGAGAGGATGTGGAGTGTAAACTTAGATGCGTCAGTTTCAGGAGAGGATCAGACCCTAGGAGGGCATTCCTGCCGGCCTTCAGAGTAACTGGGAGCGCCAGCAACAAGCCTGGGAGCGCCGACGACAAGCCTGGGAGCACCTGGGTGCGCCGGCGACAAACCTGGGTGCGCCGGCGACAAACCTGGGTGCACCGGCGACAAACCTGGGTGCACCGGCGACAAACCTGGGTGCACCGGCGACAAACCTGGGTGCACCGGCGACAAGTCTGGGTGCACCTCGACTCACAGTGGAGCAGTCTGCGAGAAACATCATCTTCTTTGGGAACGCTGCTAGTGCGCCTGGAAATCATAGCTACTACGTATCATTCAACCATTGTGAAAACTCATGTATTCAGTTTGTATTCACATCTATGTATCTTTGTATCTATAGAGCTACCCATCTACACACAGTATATCTGGACTGGTTGCAGGCGGTGCTTGAGAGCAATTCGAGGTTCGCCAGAAAATGACGATCGAGTGAACTCAGAGATACACTCCGAGGCCGTGAGTGAGCAAGTCTGGAGATGCAGTTGGAAACCGTGATCAAGCGAGTGTGAGAATCCACTTGGAGGCCATGATCATGCGAACATGGAGGGTGTAATCGAGCGAGTGTGGAGATACACTTGGAGGCCGGGATTGAGCGAGTGAGTAGATGCACTTGGGGGCCATGATCGTGCGAACTTGGAGGCCGTAATCGAGCGAGTCTGGAGATGCACTTGCATGGCATGATCGTGCAAACTTGCAGGCTGGAATCGAGCGACTCTGGAGATACACATGGAGGCCATGATCGAGCGAGTTCGGAGATGCACTTGCAGGCCGTGTTCTAGCGAGTTTGGAGATAGACTAGGAGGCCATGATCGAGTGAATATGGAGGCCATAATGGAGCGAGATTGGATGAGTACAGGGAGGCAGTCGATGGACGGCGCGCTGGGTGCTGAGACCCTTTCCATCAGTTAGTTAACTCGCAACCGTGGGAATGTGACACGGTGACTCTGCCTTTGAGCTCTCATGGAGAGCTGGCTGATGGCGGTCAATCATGTAGGGAGGCACACCGGAAGCTGTTGCTGCATTCAGGGGTCAACTAGTAATCATGACAATGAAGGGAAGACAAACCATCGTGCGTGGATGCTGTACTCGGTGTATGCTGTACTCGGTGTCAACTCCTGAACATGACATGGAGAGATAGAGAGGGATGACTTAACTTTGTGCTCTGCAATGATAGTAGAGTTGTGGATGAGAAAGAGAGGGATGGGGGATGAAGATGAGAATGAGGTGATGACAAGCGGATATGAGAAATCAGGGGTACGACCTCCCTGATTGGATTGGAATCACCTTGTATCAGCGTTATTACATGCCGGATTGGGACTCGTACCTGCCGTATCGGGGATGGTAAAATGACTCGCACACGGAATTCTCTTAAGTCCCCATTTCTCATGATGGTTTTCCCCGTACCCTCTCATCCCTATCTTTCTTTTCGTCCATTCTACCATCACCTAAGAACACGAAGTTAAGTCATCCCACTCTATCTCTCCATGCCATGATCAAATAGTTAACACCGAGTACAGCATACACCGAGTACTTCATCATCCCAAGATCGACTGTCTCCCGCTCCCAGCCAGTCTCTCACCTCTCGGCAGGACATGATGTACTCAATTCTCTACATTCGCACAATTACGAGTTTACCAATGAATAGAGTCTCATCTCCCGTCGCACCTCCCTCCCGAACTACCGCCTCTAGATTGACCGCCTCCTAGTACTCCTCAAATCTCGCTCGATCATGGCCTCCAAATGCATCTCCAAACTTGCACGATTACAGCCTGCAAGTTCGCACCATCCCAGCATCCAAGTGCATCTCCAAACTCGCTCGACCACGGCCTCTAAGTGCATCTCTAAACTCGCTCGATCATGGCTTCCAAGTGCATCTCCAAACTCGCTCGATCACAGCCTCCAAGTGCGTCTCCAGACCTGCTCGATCACAGCCTTCATGTGGATCTCTAAACTCGCATGATTACGGCCTCGAAGTTCGCACCATCACGGCCTCCAAGTGCATCTCCAAACTCACACGATTACAGCCTTGGAGTGCATATCTATGTTCACTCGATTACGGTGTGGTGATACTGTGGAGCTAGTAGGCAGACAACCCATCATCAACACTCCGCTGCACCTCGCATGGTATCCGATGGGAATTCATGAGAAATAGCGGTTCTAGCTTGAGGAGTGTAGGAAGAGGCTGAGAGGTTATCAAGGGATACCCAGCTATGATGAACCACACAAATTGCGTGGATCTACGAAGCTCGGCAAGAGTGCAGCAGACCAAGAGCTGGGAAAGATAGAGTGTGAAATTCGTATGATGAGATGTCTATCCACTCCAGCGTCTCCCAAATATTAACTGCCGTTCGTTGAGAGCATCTCCGTTATCCCTGTATCTCCGTATGTATATATATTGAGAGCCTTAGAGATGCCATATTATGATGTAGTGAATCTTGTGACGGTAACATAGACCAATATGTTCAATGAAATGTGTTGTGGTTATGGATCCCTGAGAACCGCTGGTGTGGGAATACGGCACCAAGTCTCCCGCAGACCTGCGCAGATGTCTCAGCTGCTCCACAATCTGACAATCCTAATACTCAAATCTCATAGCATCCTGAATGCACCTCCATCACTGCAGGTTCTTTCAGGAGCACGTGAGAATGCTCTTGCAGAGTCTGAGAGCACTTTGCAAAGCTCTAGGGGGGGCTGCGAGCATGTGGAAGTACTTAGAAGCACTGGCGAGGGCTACGGCTGTGTCTGGCAGGTTGGCATATGGCTTCGGGACTGAATTACGTTTTGCTGATGTGATGTCGACGTATATAAGGGCGTGGATGGCGACGATGTGGATGCGGATGAGGTGGAAGAAGCATCGCAAGCCAATGATGGATCAACACAGAATGTGGAGGACCGAGTGCATAGTAGGTTTGAGCTGGGAACCAGTGATGTCAACGGGAATGAGGTCGAGGATGGCAACGATGCGGATGCGGATAAGGAGGCCTAAATATTGCAAGCTGATGATGGATCAATGCAGAATGTCGAGGACTGAGGGCATAGTACAAGAGAGTGTCAGGATTGCACAGTATATTTCAGACCTGTAAAATGTGATAATGGCGAAGCAAATACAACGGCAAGTGATGTATCCGAAGCGAAGACTGTACTGCACTATGTGCCAACATCTCAAAGCTGAACATATATGGTGAGTGTGCGGCTTCCAATATAGAGCAATAGAGTAGAAGTAAAATGTGGCACTCAGCTGGGGAAAGGCATAAACATCCCCGGGCATTGGGTAAACAGCTGCAGCATCACTGCAGCCCCTGCTAAGACTGAAACACACGTGTCATTCTGATGGTGTGTATACGTCACTACATTCCAGGTGCAAAGTAAAGCAGGTACGTATGCAAGGTGACCTGTCGCCTGCGTGACGGGAAGCGTGTAATCCTCCTTCAGAGGGTACGAGGTTCTGTCAGAGCCATCAGAGCCGTCCGGAACACCTGGGTGTTTCTGACGGAAACTAGGGTTGTTGGTGATGTTCATCGCAAGGTTGGATGACTTCATTGAGAATCCACAGCTTCTAGAGGGGCTAGGGGTCAGTTCGGTGCAGCCAAGGATGCCAAATAAGCCCGCAGTTGATACAGAGGAGACAAGTTTACCAGATCAGCCTGGGGTTAGATGGATGGTGTTCAGCACTAAAGTCGCATGCACTAGGTTAGTCATTAGTCGTTGAATGACACATTGATACTCTCTCAACTGGGATTCTTGGCCACTCTCCTCCAAACAAAGGTTGTCTAATTGGTGCAGTAGCATGAGTTTCTCCAGCTAGAGGTGTGCAATGTTTGACTACTCTGTTGCGTCCGGATCTGACTTGCACTTGTTGAGCCACCTCTCCATCTTGACAGAGTGACATTTCTCGATCTGGAGCTCTTCCTCCCACTCCCTAATATCCTGGTGGGCAGATGCTAACTCATTGCCCAGGCTGTCTTGGACAGGCTCATCAGCCTGCAAGTCATTGACTGTAGCAGCCAAGCTCTCATTGGGGACACAATTCTTGGTGAATTGCTCTGCTTGTTCATGGCTCTCTGAGATGTTAGCATTAGGAATCTCTAGTTGGATTTCTTCTATAGCCCAGATTTCATTCATCACTGGGTGAGACAGGAACCCAGAGCCGTTCTTGATAACATTCATTTCTTTGCCGAAGTATTCTGTTGTGTGAAGTTCTGTAGGCTGCAAGTCTGTGGTGGTGGAGGTTTTGAACCAGCTGCTAAACCTAATTGACTTGGCCGTGTTGACTCTGTCCATAGAATTGACATTTTGCATATGATGCGCATCGTGCGTGTTGTGCGTGCCATGCGTGTTGTGCATGTTGTGGGAAGCAGAAAGGTCCATGAAGTTAGAGGCCCCGTGTGATGTCTGCAAGCTGCTGCCAGTCCCCTGGTTTAAAGATAAACCAAATGAGTCAGCCATCATGTGTTGTGTTTCGATAGCTTCAGATGGTTGTAAGGCCATCAGTAGTTGAATGTTGCTGTCAATGTGGGCAGATAGCCTCTCTGTACATGTTGAAGTGAATGTTACTGATGCTGCAGCTGACCTCCCGCTAGAACTAACTACTACGTGAACCTCCTGCTGAGCCGCACTAATTCAGAAGAGCTGCACCTTAACTTGACCAGAGCCATCTAACTACAGCAAAGTTGAGAGCATAAATATAAGATGAAAAAATAAGTTGATATTAAATCTTAATAGTTTTACTAGAGGTTAGATATAGGAAGAAAATTGGTCTGGCAATAATACTGAAAAGTGTACATGTATTATGTAATAGAATTGTCCTGGTACCATTATTTTCCAACACGTGAAATGCTGATTCTAACTGTAATCCAAGTGCTGATATTCTGGTATATGAAATCTTCCCTGATAATGTCTATCTAAATTGTCACAGATAGTAGCCCTATCTGAGTGACATGTTATATTTATCTATTAAATCAAACCTCTCATAAAGTATAAATACATAATACTTAAAGTCAAGTATATGTATTATCGTTTGCCAGTATTAGACCAAACAATCACTAGATATGGTTTCATACATCATGCATTATGTATACATAGTACAGTGCATACGTTCTGTGCCTGATTGCCAAGCAGATGTGGTAGTACTATTTTTTTTTGTTTGTTTTATTCATACTGTATGCACTCTAATTAGAGTATGACAGAGCCCCATATCCCCTCCGCCTCTGGGCAAGCCGGTTAGAAGGTGGAGTTCCCCAACCGTTACCCTTTGTCCCCACCACAATGAGGGGTTGGCACAGCAATTTGAACCCATGGCATTGTGACTGTATACCCAGCCTATACTTTTAGGAGTGATACCACTCCGCCATGTGGCCAGCCCTTGGTAGTACTATTTGTGGACCCTGTTCTGGTTTGTTGGAACCCACAGACCATGCACTTTACCGGAAGTTTAGTATTTTGAGTAGTTCTAAGTACTTACCTTAGAGGGGATTGATAGAACCTGTAAACTAAAATATTGATAGCATTTTTTAGCTGAAGCTCATATATCCGTATATCATTCTGATGAAAGGGTTTATTCTGAGACGAGTCGTTCCGAAGTGGTTATATAAGAGATACAGTGAAAAGCCCCTCAAACGTCTCCCAATAGGTAGGCATACAAGTTTTGTCGACCCCAATAAGGTATGGGCATAGTAGTTGCTGACCATCCTCACCGCACCTCGGCATTACACAAACCTCCGTAATCGTCACACTAACAATGAACGTACCACCGAAAACACCCCGACCACCGTGTCACCGGGACATCATTCCGCCAATTTGGTTTGTGTGACAGCACGAATCCAAACCTTTAATTTACCATCACGCTCAAGGCGTGCATGCCTCGGTATTGATATTCACCATGACGATAGCGAATTTTCTGGGTGGTTCCCGGCTTTCGCTATAGTTTGTACTGTACCTCTGACAATACGGGGGAGAGGTGCCTCGGTACAATTCTCTGACAGGCAGTATGTACCCGCAGAATGGAACATGCCTTGGATAAAGAGTACTATCACATGTGGGATACAGGCGTAGGACCGGGTGACGTATCTAGCATATATCTATCAAGTGCTCAGATAGGGGTCTAGCCCCCCTGTAGATCAATATCGATGCTGAAGAATTTCAGGATGGACCTGGCGGGAGTGATCCATAAGGAGAATTATATTATAGAGTGTGCTAAAATATACGGGGTAACTTACTTATGCGGCAAACAAAATAACTGGCGGAATTTGGTGTCCATTGCTACGCCAGTACTTTTGTACCTAGCTCAACAAAAAAAACCGCGGAAAACGCATCGAAATATACAGCGTTTGTGATGAAAACTCTTTCAACCAATAGGTCAATGGTTGAAGATGACTAGTTAACATTAACTGCGATGAAGTCACGTAAAATTGGTAACAGTACCCAGATCGCCAGTTTCAAAATCACAAACATGCGAATACCATGTAGTTCAATATTCCTCCCCTGCAAGGCTACACGGAAAAACCCCCTTTACGGGTCTAAGAATATCCGAAGTCTTCCCAGATATTATATAATTATGCATAGTGGTCGGCTGTGCATACTATCTCCGTCCGCATGGACATTCTTTGTGCGAAATCAAGCATTTGGCGTTGTCGCCAGTTTAGATGTTTTGAGGCTTAGCGAAGAGGTTTGCGCGGCGAGCGCTCACTTGCTCCCGCGTCGCAGCCAAATTAAATCTCATATCCAACTGTTGTTTTCAGATCGTGGTGTGGTGAGCTCTGCACAGAAGCCTTCCAGAATTCGAAGCTGTTTCCGTTAACCCGTCCGTCCGGCAATTGAAGCATCGAACACTTCAGCAAATTAACCTACCACGTTTTTCTCGTTGCTTTTGCTCCACAAACCTCGTCAAAAATGTCCCAAAAATGGAATCAAAAGCAAAGCAAAAGAAGAAAAAAAAATCTCTTCACGACGGCGCTGACAATTTCACTTCCCATATGCCGCGGAGCAAAATAAACTCCTTCTCCGTTCCGCACCACACCAAGCACACACACCTGGAAGGAATTCGAAGATCACCAGTAGTTTTTGGGGCGTTTTGGCCGAAGAGGGCAATAAGAATAAGGACGAGCCCCCAAGTAGAGTATCCAGAGATACTCGTTTAGACGGCTAGCCCTACCCCCCGGATAAGATGGCGTGATTGGCGGCGGCGGTTATGGTCAATATATCAGGGCATGTCGAGGGTTAGGGTGTCCGAAGAAATCTGGTACCTATGGTACGATACCCCAGTTGTGTCGTCGTCTTCGCGAAATGCAAGATCGTTTCGTTTGATATCTGCGCCTCTATGCAGGGACACTATTATAAGTTGTTCTTCTCGTACGCCCCCACACCCACCTGACAGATCTCCCCAAGAACAGCAAAAAGTCCGGGGGCGAGGCAGAGCACCGCATCAACGTTCCAATGTCTAACGTCCGGACATATAGAGAACTCCGACTCCGCTCAACTCCATACAGGACAGAAGACAAGCGCCGCCCGCGAGCACTGAGTGGCCTCCCGGGCTTTCCCGCTACCACAGCACACACATCACCAAAAGCGCATGCACTCAGCCTGACAGCGGAAGCTTGCGGAAGCGGTAAAGGGATTGCGGAAGCGGTAAGGCTGGTGTCTGCAAACAACATCCGCCAGCATCCGCGGTGGCAGAAACAGTTGTGGAATTACATCGGGCTATTCGTTTTGGTGGAAATAGCCGGAGGCCAATGGTGGTGTTGGTAGAGGTTCAAAATTCTTCAGAAGCTTCTATCGAACGATGCAATGAAGGGGGAGGGTGTTGTGTGACACAGTTGAAGATTTTCCAGAGTAGCTCTAGCCCCGTCAGCGTAGTTGCGTCCGCGAAACACCACCGTTGCACCCCATGTTCAGCCACCAAAACTGTCGTTGTTTACGGTAACTGCCGCGTCTCAGTAGTTGGATTTCTACTCTGGTTTTCGACGACGACGAAGCACCGGTTATATAAAGTGGAGGAGAGACCACGGTAACCGACGACCGGAATTTCGGACCATCTATCCTCGAGCACTAAATCTCACTCTGTTGCCGACAAGACCTGTGGAGAACGCACGCTAAGCAGAATAGTAACTTAGCCGAAGGTGGGGCCGGAGCCAGCAGCCAACCAAGCAAGCAAGCAAACAAGCAAGCAAAGCAAGAGCCTAGCCAGCAGAACACCCGCGTCGCTCTCAGCGTGTGGTGCTGACCTCTCACCAACCCCGCCCGCCCGCTCGCTCACACTCGCACCCTGCCAAACCCTGCCAATCAATTTGCAAACGCAGCTGCATGTGGTGGGCTGCTGTGCTGCTTGCCAATTGCTGAGCTGATGGGTCCCGTTCGTCTTTCATCGATCAGAAGCAGCGACTGTCTCCCTCTACCCGCGCCCCACATTCCGCGAAGCCCGAAGAGTCCTTACTCGTACCTGTATAGTACCGGCCAGTCTGAAATATTCCGGTTTAACTCCCCAACGCGCATGGCCGATCAGCACGCGAGCGCCTCGACAACCGCCTCGACAACGACATCGGATGTCGGCGCCGTTGGAAGCGGAGGAGCTGGAGCAGGAGGAGTAGCGACAACGTCTACAAGCGGGGGAAGTGGAGGTGGCGGTGTTGGTGGTGGTGGCCTCTTTCAGTGCTTCCAATGTAAAAGGAACTACACTCGCGCCGATCACTTGGCCCGCCACGTTAGAAGCCGTAATTACTACACTCTTTCTTTACACTCTTTCCCTCTCACTCTCGTTCGGTTGCGTTACTTTCGGCATTGCGACGGCGATGTATGGATGGTGGTACTGATTCGCTAGAAACGCAGACACCCAAGAAAAGCCCTTCCCTTGTACAATCTGCTTAAAGAGGTTCTCCCGCGCGTAAGATCTCACTTTCCTTTCTCTTCTTCCTTTTTCTTCTTGGTGCGACAGAAACATCGTCAATGTGTACTGACACTGTCCCAGCGACCTCTTGAAACGGCATTTCCTCAATCACGACGAGAATAATGATAATAAACGCCAGCGAAGATCGCGACCACCAACAGCACCCGGCCGGGTCACGCAGGCATGCAAGGCATGTGCTTCTGCCAAGCTCAAGTGTGAGGAGCAGAAGCCGTGTCACCGGTGCCAGCAAAAGGGAATGAAGTGCGAGTTCGTGCAGCTGGAGGCGGATAGGTCGAGGAAGCATCCGAGAGCTGTGCTTAGTACGTGTTCTCTTTTTTGTCGTGCGATAGAAAAATAAGGCATCAGTCGAATGACTAATCTTGAAGGATAGAACAGGAAGAGCCAGTCGATGGTAATGTTCTGTATAGCCAACCTCCGACAAATCCTTCTACCGGCGGTCTCGCACCGCTCCCAGTATTCGGCGATTCGAATTATACTACGACTACGTTTCCCGGAACCCAAGCGCCCACCCCCGAAACACTAACCGATGGTTTGAGCTACAATTCCAGCGACTCGAATCTATTCGTCTCGTCACCCTTCAATGGCTTTGGAAGAGACGTGATGCACGTAGATCACCCGTCGGAAATCACGCCGACCGGCACCCGGCATCCTGCCTCGAGAGATGTGCTCAACTTTGGAATGATGACAAATCTAGAGCTCAATGAGATGGACTTTGGGCTTTTGGATTCGTACAACGACATGTTTGTCAACACGCTTGGAGTTCCGCCCATGGGTTTCTCACAGCAACCGTCTGGCGCCCCTCCAGTTTCGGGGCAATACACCCCGGTGAAGTCGACACAGCTCGCGCTCGGTGTAGAAGCATTTCAAAAGTCGCAGTGGCGATGGACTCCAAACCAAAAGGACCGCGGTAACTCGGAACTCGAAAACCTCTCCGTACCCACTACCATCAGTCCGAAGATACGAGTGATGAATTGGAGGGCAGTACCAGGACGTTTGGATCACGTTGCGAGGGACAGGATATTAGCGGTTATGCTTACCACCTGTGATTTTGGAGACCGTCTACAGGCAATTTCGAGTCTACCGTCCGCAGAAATGTTGGATAACCTTATGAATCTATACTTTTTCAGTCAGCAGCAGTCGATAGATACCTGGATCCACCCCGGGACCTTTCAACCTTCCACCGTGAACCCTGAGCTCCTCGCCGCTGTCGTTGCTGCAGGCGCTGTATTAACTACCGTCCCCGCAGTTCGAAAACTAGGCTATGCGCTCCAGGAAGCAGTTCGGATTGCACTCCCCAAACTCTTTGAACAAAACAACTCAACCACCAGAGACCTCCACATGCTACAAGCATACATGATCCAAATCGAAATTTCGCTCTGGTCGGGCAACAAACGTCGCATCGAGATTGCTGAATCCTTCCGACAGCCACTAGGCACGATGCTACGCCGGTCTGGAAAATACCGCCGTGCCCAATACCCACCATGCCCACCATCCCCTTCCGACACCAGCGAAGTCCTCGAGAAGCGCTGGAGGGCGTGGACCATTCAGCAACAGTGGTCACGGCTAGTATACCAGCTATTCATCCACGACACCCAAGCTTCAATCTCATACCAAGTCAACCCCATCATTTCCTACGCCGAGCTCTCCCTCCCATTTCCGGAGAGCCGCCAGCTATTCTTTGCATGCTCCGCCACAGAATGGAAGAACATGTACCTCTCCGCGCCTCTAAGCCCCAACCAGCGACTCCCCAGCTTCATCGATAGCCTCCACGAGTTTCCTAGCCTCACCGTCCCACCGGGGGCTCGCATCGACCACGACTTCGCCGAGCTAGCAACCCTTTATGGCCTCTGGGGGCGGATCTGGGACTTCCGCCAACGGCAGGCGATTAGACGCACCACCGAGCGCTCCTCATCCCCCGTGCTAGCAAACATCGATAAAAACGTTCTCGCCCCACGGTTCTCAATGCCGCAATGTCGATTACTTCTGGAGGTCCTCGCAATGACCGTCTACGTCTCCCTCGAAGACCTGCAGGCCTTCGCAGGCAAGGAAGAAGAGGAGGAGTGTATCCGCGTGCTACCGATCCTACAGACATGGATCCAGGGCAGCGACAGTCGGTTCGCAATATGGCATGCAGGCCAGGTCCTGCGCGAGGCACGCGGCTTCCGAAGGGGCCAGGTTACAGATTTTTGGGCAGTCGCCGTGTATCACGCCGCAATCACGCTGTGGGCATATGCCGCGCTAGTATCAGGACGATCGGCGTCGGGAACCCCGCTGGATGATAGCGAGGAGGATATTGTAGTACTGGACGGCCCGGATGCATGCAGGATGGAGCACTTTGTAGAGTATGGACGTGGCAGACCGAGGATTTCGTCAGAGACGGGAGAAATGCCGGGTGATGTCGATGTACACTCCCCCGCCGCGGTCATGGACGCAGTGTGCCAGCTTCTCACGCGATATTCGACGGACGAGGACGATGGGTCCCCTTCCTCGCTGCCACCGCTGGTAGAGAATTTACAGGTGTTAATGGAGGAGCTTGGAGAGGCAGCAGAGAGGGGACGGTAGGCTTAGGTTTGGGGGGACGGCGCTATCGGAGTTAGTGTGGCTTTTCTTTTTGGGTGGTATGTTTATCATCTTGTAATGTCTGTCATGAATCTTGTGTTTTTTCCGGCGGGATGGTGTTTTGATTTTGGATTCGTGCGTATTTTGGATAGGTTTTTCTAAGCATAATCACCAGGTGTTTTTGTTTCGTGGATCCGGCAACTTTCTTCCAGTACGTTTATCAGTGAGGCACATCAGCTCAATGTATCTATGTTGCTAAGAATTCTACTTATCGCGAATCGTATTAGCCGTACGCCCTACCCTCAATTCTAAGGTCCTGCTTCCCACTCCCTTCTAGAAGCGACATCATCAAACAGAGATTCAGCCCTAACGCCGCTCTCACAATCCCTGCAGGCTTGCGAGTAAAGTCTTCTCACGTGACCTTGAAGCCTGGGCAGACCAGGCTGTCTGTCCGCTATTTTCGGGACGGAAACTAGAAGCCAAACAATAGGAGTCCGTCCATCTAGGCTGCTGGGTACATAATTCCTGGTGCTCCCTGGTAAGTATCCCTCATCAACACGCAATAACCGAATTCTCCGACACGAACCCATGTTCAAACTCTACACGCACTCCGTCGATCCGAACGGCCACAAAGTCGCCGTGGCGCTGAGTGAGTTAGGCTTGACATACCGCAGCGAGATACTCTCGTTCGGTTCTAACCCGGTGAACGGTACGAAGACGCCCCACTACGAAGCCTTCCAAGTCTTACTACCAGTATGTGCCAAGCTATGATGCCAGAATATTTCCTTCTCTGCATCATAATGAGATGCATATCCAGTTACCTTTAGTGGCAGCAGGCAGTTATCATTGCTAATATCAGTGTATTCAGTCAATTCTGGACCTTAATCCAGAAAGAATAGCCCATTGATGTGAGGAGCAGTGGCAATCAATTTCCCATAGTGACTGTAGAAGTCAAGACAGTAGTAATTCACTGATTTGACTTTAATATCTTTGACCATAACTTGAGACTGTGAGATGAGGTTAAATGATCCCACCAGATACAACAGTTCATAAAGTATAATCATTTCCATTGTTTTATCTAGCAGTTGGCCAATCATTATAATACTTTCTTATCCAGCTGCAAATCATAGAACTACATTGTATCCATTTACCTTCTTTATACCTGGAGTATGTTAGATGCAGGTGAGAACTAGTATTACATCACCAGAAATGGGAGTTGTGCATCAGCAATCATTGAAGAAATAACTGGTGTGGTGGGAAAATCTGTGTTTCAATACAATAGCTCACATTGGCATGGAAAGCTGGCAGATGTGGTGGCACATGGGGATACATAGATAGTTGAGGTGGACTGGCAGACTGGGAGTATACATATTTGGGACACCCCAGGGTAGACAGGCATCATCTTAATGTACAAGAGAATACATGCTCTTTTTTCCTCAGTTCTAAGTTCTACACACTTGAATTTGATTTGCATTGATCCATGCAGATAGTATGATACCTTACAGCCAGGTATCCCATTATACTATCTCACTCTTTTTCTTTGCTTGATAAACCCACAGAACTAAAATCACATGGAATCCTATCAGTTGGGACAAGATGAATTGCGGAGAATTGACAGAGGAATGTCTGGCAACTGTCTCAATTGTTTCACCATACCGAATTGAGTATGTCTTATGATGAATAGCAAGTAGTTCTAGCCTGAAGTTGTTAATTTCAAACTAGTCTCAGTTGATAATAATAATGGAGTATTAGCAGCTCATGGAGGATTACGATATAGCTGGCTTATGAAGTTCTATGTAATGTTTCATTTTTTTTCTCCCAATGATAGTACTTCCAGTAATTGTTTTCTTTCTTGACAACTTTAATATTTCACTTATCCTACTTTGGATCTTCCGCATATTTGCTAAGCTTCTCCACACAAAGTACTGCTTTGGCAGTAAGTCCATTCTATCTCGTGACAGTAGCTTTTATTTTGACAAGTTTCCTAACTATTGCATTGGGTATAGCAGTTACTAATGCATTCTTGTCAAACATGAGCTGAAGAAAGGCATTCCACTCATTGTGCCTTGGAATCTCTCTGAGCAGTTAAGAAATATACTCTTTCCAACTCATCTTATTAACTTATGTTACAGTATCCATATTAGTATACATGTTAGCTTATGCAGTGTCTACTTACAGATTGTAATTCTTGACATGGTGATTAATCAGTAATGTACAGTGATCAACATCTGTACATTGCAATCAGGAATTGCACCCATTATCTGTTGTGACAAACCTGTCGAGATGATTGATTGATTGAGTATAATTCTACGATGAGACATTGCCTATAAAGTAGCTGCCGGCCCAAATGCACAGCCACCTGATGACATACTTTCCAAAGACTTGGTCTAACACTCCTCCAGAGCCTCATCATGTCTGTCAAATACTAAGCAATTGATTAACGGACATAAAATACACAGAAGACAGAAACCAGAAGCCAAACCATGCCATGCCTAGAGCTTCTCCCATTTGCCCATCATCCCGCTCATGCCATTAGAGGCATCAATTATATTAATATTTCTAAGTGCTATAGCCGATTATGGTGTCGGCTTCAACTGTCTTGACTTCCAGTGATCCACTTCTCCGAAGGTGACATACAGTTCTCCTGTATAGTGATTGATATCGTGTTGGGAAATATATATAGACCTGCAATACTTGCTGTGTACTGTATCGAAGGTACTGCTTCAACCAGCTGGAGCATTGTTACTTCCCATACGCCGCCTTTCAGTCACAATTATGGGTTGTGCTGTTGGTGTCACAATTGAAGACGCTTGTCCATGGTGATGTTGACTTCCGCTCGACAAACAAAGCGGGAGTGTTGATCATCATTTCCATTGGAAACACATGCGCTCATGGTGGGGTAGATGGTGGCGGATGTTCGTGTAGCCAAGTATGTGTTGGTGTCCGTGTCGAAATTGAGGTCGCTTCTCGTTTGCTGTAATTTGAATTGGACTCTTCTCTCCAAGGTCGCCCTTCCGTGTTGGTTTGCCATTGGAAACTCTTTCCAGCAGATTGTGACTCCCCATATGTGGCCTTGCGGGTGGAGGAATGGGGTTGTCGTCATTGAAGGTTTAGGGTGTAGGTACACACTGCACAGCTCTTAGTAATGCTTCCTCGTCCTCACTGTAGCAGAGTCCACAGACCTCGTAGATTCATGGACACAATTGCCACCACCAGTCTCTTGATTCTGTTGTCACCAATCACATACCCAGTGGACTGTAGTGAACCAATCGCCATGCTCCCCAGAGGTTGTGTGTGTATCTACTCATATCTCCCAAGTATTCGTGGTCTGTTTCCCGCCCCCATCTCATAGACTATCCCAATACCATACTGTATGTTGATCTGCCTGGCTGGCCACTGGTTGACCTGTTGCAAAATTGCTTTGAATGTATTCTGATGTTGACTCAAACTCCTCTGAGGGTGTTGACCCGAACTTCTCCAATGGTGTTGAGTCCAGATTCATCCAAACTCCAGCCAAACAGATCTCTGTACTCATCCTGGATGTGTCCTGTCAACATATTACTCGGCTGCCGAATCGTGTATACCCATACAACTCATCATTGTCGCCATCATGGCCATTGAAGTCATGGTAGCCCTCTAAGCAGTCGATTGTGAAATTTCTTTGAGAGGTGGCATTTGAGTGCTTTGCAAAGCTGAATTGCTGTCCTGAGTTCGTAGGGTGTTCTGATCCCAGATTTGTTCACAATGCATCCCGAATCCTGAGGTCTCGCTTGTATGATGGTTTGTGATTTGACTGTCATCTCTGCTTAATAGTTGTCTAAAATGGTGTCCACATCGTGGTCACACCTGCGCTCATAACCTGTTGTGACAAACCTATCGAGACGATTGATTGATTGGGTCTAAGTCTAAGATGACATGTAGCCTATATAGTAGCTGCCAGTCCTAACCCACAGCCACATGATGTCCTACTCTACAAAGACTCGGTCTGACAATATCTTCTCTACTCCTCAATATATTGAACTTCAATGTAGATGTAAGGGCTAATACAAGCTTATTCTCACACCACTTTGCGTTATGAATAACCAGGTATTCCACAACAATGATACACACCATGCTCAGTGCAACACTTGATGTGACCATAACATGCCGATGGTTTCAGTATTTGAAAGTGGCCTTTTGTTTGACAGTCCCATTTGCTCCTTTCTCTTCCAGCCTGTCTTCATATGTGCTAATGATACACTACAGTTGTTTTCACGGGATAAGTAGGCCTAGGGCAGTTGCACACTACATACAGTATATGCCATTATACTTGGCAATGGTACTCATAGTTGATCTTGTTGTATATGATCACAATCCTGAATTGAAATGTTCAGTTTGTATCAGTACAGTTCAAGCTGAGTGGCGGACAGCGGCACATTACTGATGCATGGCTATTAGGGATCACATAGTCATCACAAATATTGTGGCACCTTGATCTGGCTGGAATACCTTACCACCTACTTCTCCATATTTGCTCAATATCTGTGGTGTGCAACTGTACCACTGCATCATCTGTCTACAGTAGCCTGTAGGCATACACGCCTTTAAAGTATAATTAATTCTTTATTTATAAGATATATTGCACTTATGAGAATACACTTGATTAACACTATTATCAAAACTGTGTTAACAACAACACAACTGACAAAATCAAACACTCCATTTGGCACTTTACCATTAATCTTCCTACAATGCCATCAAGGAAAAGTTCAAGAGGTCAACTGAACTTGGCTAGTACATGTTCCAGAAGGGAAGACACTTGTTCTCATCTGTGTCAGATAACACACATTCTCACCTAATGAGTCCTGATACATCTGGAGGAGGATGAATGTAATGCGTATGAATGCAGTTATATCGAACACAGTCCCAATCAGAACGATGGCCTCAGAGATGATCTTGGTTGCACCTCGAGCAAACTGTGACATGAGGATGAGTCTGAGCTTACCACACATTCTGAGCTTGCAGCGAGACCAATAATAATGTGCAACAGTAAGAGACACATAGCACTGACATCGTAAATGGAACCCAAGTATGGATTAGTATTGCCGAACAGCTGAAAGCAAACCAGGATCACTGCCAAGAGTCAATGTAACCAGAAGCAATGAAAATGAAAATCTTTGATATAACCCATCCAGAACGATTCTCTGGCAGACCTATGGAGCTTGATATTTCCCCATTATAGGATGCTCTAACTTCCAGTACCATACACACTAATTCCCACATAGCGATAGTTAGTGTTAGCAATGGGTCCAGGTGACCCGCCAGCGGTCAGGGTTTTGACCACAAAAACAGGTCAGTTCGTTTCCAGACCCATACAAATACCCAACCCACAGACTGTTCATGGGCCCGACCCAGACCCGGACCTGTCAACCCGCAGGTTGTGTCTCGTTTGGCTGAACCCGTCGGTTCCAATCTCCAGTTCTGCATTTCAGATTGCACATTTATGGTGGCATCCAGCTATGCTACTGTCAATCGTACAATATTGGCAGTGGTACCGCACGGTTTGTTTTTGACGTATTGGCCGCCTTAATGCTCAGAACAAACATAGAGATGCGCCATAGCACATCCCGAAAATGAGCATTAATGGAGTGTCAACGATTGTTGGTTGTGTATCTTGGGTAATCTGGGGGGCGATAGGTTCCACAGAGTCATAAACATAGTATTGGCTGCCTTTATAGCGAAAAGGGAAAGTGAAACACTCCCTACCACATCTTGAAAATGAGTGTCAACGGAGCGTCAACGATTTTTGGTGTTGCATCTTCGGTAACATGAGTGGCGCTTGATCACATCCATCCATAAACAAGGATATGGCAGCCATTATATGCAGATATGTACAGGATATTCCCGCCACATCCTCCGGGACAGTAACAACTTATTTAATGTACAGAGCTACCACTACGTATTCTTGCTCCTTTTACCATACAAAAACAGTCAAAACAATGTATATAGACCATAACGGCCAAATCGCGCCGTGATTAACCATGATGGAAAGCCAACAATCATTGACGCTCCATTGACACTTATTTTCAAGATGGGGCAGGGAGCGTTTCACTTCCTTATTTTCCTATAAATGTGGCCACTACTTCGTTAATGACTGTCTGCAACCTGTCAACCTCCGGAGTACACAGGATACACGACCAACAATCGTCGACCCTCCATCGACGCTCAGTTCAAGATGGGGCAGGGAGGGTATCGCAATCTGTTATACCTATAAAGGTGGAAAATAATACCTTTATGACTGTCTTCAACCTATTGGCATTCTTACGACCCAGGACGCATGACCAAGAATTGTTGACGCTCCGTTGATGCTGATTTTCAAGATGAGCTAGGGAGCATGTACCTATAATTTTTGGCAATAAAGGCGGCCAATACTTCGATTCTGTATAACCATGACCAAATCAATTTTCAATGACCAGACCTACATGACCTAAAAATGTTGACGCTCCGTTGACGCTCATTTTGCCACGGGTTTATGCACAATATGCAATCATTTGATTTGGCATAGTCTATCATTCAAATTGTTTTGGCAGCCTTTCTAGCGTTTTCATTTACTTTCTGCTTGATCACTACATTGTTCTTTAATAATACATATAAATATATCCTGTAAAATATACATTACAGTGTCCACTAATTGTAGATAATAATCATCTCCAAAATCTGGTGCCATTCGATCAATGCTCGTTATCACTTGTAGGTTCGCTCAATAGGCTGCTCTCATCTTCAAAATGGATGTTAGCTGCATTACCACCTGGCAGATAGCGTACTGACCAGTGGATATTCCTTCATCAGTCAGCATATCTGGATTAAAATCTGCATCATACTGGCTATCCTGGGCATACGCATCAACTTTTAAAAATTCAGCGCAGGTATGAGAAGTATGTGAATACACATATCCGGCCGGAAAATTGTCAATTTGGGAACGTTGTGCTTCAGAAGTGATACCGGTTGGGGCGGTGGGCATTCCGGAAAGCGGAGGCGTCCGCTGTTGAGTTGGCTGTCTGCGTCGGTTGGGTGAAGGTGCACCTGTATCATCGTGTATCCAGCAAATCTGCGGACTCGTTGCGGTGACAGTTTCGCAAGGAAGGCATCCGGCTGTGTGGTCTTGACGAAGCATAGCCGGGTGTCTTTCCACTGCAGCCTTCACCTCATCATGCCCAGGAAACTCAACACCCGGCTACTTCTCTTCTCGGACGTTGGCCTGAGGTTCAGGAGAGGATGATGATAACCGAAAGATGTAGGACGTCCTGAGGACTATATAGTTAGCATAATATCAGAATGGAATAAGTAGCAACCAATGTGTTTGTTATATTCATGATGAATCCTGCTGCATATGGATGCAACGTGCAGATGTTTCCCACCACCCCGCAATATGCAATAAGCCGGTCCGAGGTTGTTCGATTGCTTATGGGGATACATTGTGGTGTACGACTGCCGAAATCACATGATTGTTAGATATAATTAGGACATTGTTTGAGGGAAATGATGTCTGCTGATGTTTGTGTCAAATTATCCCTGGGATATTACGGGAAACTGACTCTAACAATCAAGTCATGTTGTACGGTTAGCCTAATTATTCCCAATGTATTGACAGTCAAAAGGGAGATTTTGATTTGTTCAAGATGATTAAACGTACCAACCTTGACATAAAAGATGCAGCCTGCCTCCATATTGTCCATATCTTGCAACATCCAACATCTCGGCAAACAACAAAATCAAAGCAAACTACAATGCTCAATGCTTCGAAAAAGAACTTTTTGCCACCTCTAGCCAGCAAATATGGAAAATCGACAACGTGGTCCACACAACAATGTCATCAAGCAAATGGAGGCGAAAGCGGCTTGGACGCAGAAAAAGCCCGAGCCCTTGGGGCATTGCGCAGCTTGCGATCCAACAAGAAGCTTGTGGCTGAGAAAAGATGAGAAACTCACTTCTGGAGCAATGAAGAGAAAGCAAAATGGATCGAGGATTATGTTGAGAGATACAGCGCTGGGGCAAAAAAGATAGCTGAAGACGCGGAGACAGCGGTTCAGCAGGGGCAGAAAGAAACGATGAAAGGTGAAAATGTGGGATTGACGAACCGACAGCCCGAAAAGAATTTTCAGAAGATGATGTTTGCTGTTGGAGACAGTCTGAGAGATCTTGCAAGTTCGGAAAATGGGCCGGATGCGGACGATGGGGACAATGAGGATGAAGAAGAGACAGAGTAGGGCATGCTGAGTGAAAATGACGAACCTGGCTGGGTGATGGGCACAATCACTAAAACGGTATGGCGGTGCATGGAGAGGTTTTGGCAGAAGTAGATGAATCTTGACGAATTGACACAACCTGGATGGGAGTACGCAGCTGACTACTTCGGTGAAAGGGATGAGAAGTAGGGCACATCTAATTTGAGGGTACTGACAGTCATCAAACCGCACATGGATGATGATGCAGCCCAACCTGCACCAATACCATTTGGAGAGCTTATGTAGTGACTTGGCATATTCCTGGAATTTCCCAAATCCCACCAGGGACTTCCCAACCAGGAAGTATTCATACTTGGCTAAGTTCTGGGAAGCTGCAGTCAAACACGAGTATATCCGGTCTAGCGGCCAGCGCCAAGCTCAATTCATCACTCATTCAGAATGCGAAGCCTGCTGAATTCGTAAGCTTTCAACACTGCATAGAGCCTCCCCAGCTGATTACCATATAGAAATTGGATTCTGATGAAGACATGTTGACGGCTCCTGCGTCATTGAAGTACTGCAGAGGCAAATTTGTATTTTTGAAGTCATATCTCTGTGAAAAGCAATTTGTGTACCAATTTTGCTACATGTCAGCATTTTCTTGATTCCAGGGACCCAATTGTGACACAGGATGATTTGTCTGTGCATGTGCAAGGGTCGTACGCACTATTCCAAAGATGTAGAATCTAAATCAGGCTGCAAGATCGACAATAAGTTCGATTTCTGTTTGCCAATCACTGTTATGTGAGAAAGCAAAAGCTATATTAGTGACGATATATACTGACAAATTTTCAGTGAGTCATGTCATATGAGTCATAGCAAGAGATGTTAGTGCAGAATATGAATTTCTCTGAATGACGACTGTCATGCTGGATTCATCCATGTATCCGACTGCAAAACTCTCCGCACAGACCTGGTGCACATGGTTGAGATATCGAAAATTGCTTAGGGTACATCATGGAACTCTAAGAGAAGGAGCTGGATGAGGAAATGTGAGGAAGTTGAGCTATATTTAACAAAAACTAGTGAAATAATCTACATGCTGTAAATTGCTGGCTGAAAGCGCAGGAATGTGATAGGGCCATGTCATCTCTCACTCAGATAACATGGATAGAGGTTAATCAGGCATTGAGAGGCCACAAAGCTCCTGGATGCAAATGATACTACATAGAAACGCAATATTAGATGTCAATGATGAGTATATGATTTGTGGAATCCAATTATTGAGTGTAACAAGGCTGTTTCGATGGTAATAATGTGAGAGTCATGAGAGCATTCACCCCTTCTAGTCTTACACATTCGAAAATTATAGGGCTGCATTGTCACATCTCACCAAGGTGAATGAAATGGTCGGCGATATAACGGAAAAGGCAAATGACACGGTCGTTGACCCATCATAAAAATGAGCATCAACCCAGCGGGATCGACCATTGACCTTGCTTCTTCGAAAATCCAAGCGCTGTGCGGCAAGTTAACTCACAATTCAACTATTGGCTGCCTTTCCAGGCAAACATGGTTGCGACACCGTCAGTGCTATGCCCAGAACATGAGTGTGAATGGAGCGTCAATGACTGCTGGTGTTCCATCGTGGAAACCCCGAAGGCTGTGTGGCGACAGTAATTCATAATCGAGCTATCGGCATCCTTTCTTGGCACAAATGGTTGCGACAACATCGCTGCTATGTCCTCAAAATGAGCGTCAACCCAGCATCAACAATTTCAGGTGTTGCATCTTGGATAATCGAGGGGCTTTGCAACCACATTGATACATAATTGAACTATCGGCTACCTGTGTAGGCAAAAATGCCTTTGACCACATCATAACTATGCCCGAAAAATGTACGTCAATGGAGCATCAATGATTTTAGGCCGTGCATCTTAGATAATCCAAGGACTGTGCAGCGACAATAATCCATAATCGAACTATCGGCCGCCTTTGTAGGCAAGAATGTTAGCCACAACCTCGCTGTGATGCCCGAAAAATGAGCATCAACGGAGTGTCAATAATTTCAGGCCTTGCATCTTGGATCATCGAGGGGATGCACAACCACAGTAATCCACGATCGAACTATCGACCGCCTGTGTAGGCAAGAATGCTTACGGCAACATCGTAATCATGTGCTAAAATGAACATCAACAGAGTGTCAAGGGAGCGTTAACAATTTTGGATCTTCCATCTTGGACGATCTAAGGGCTTTGGAACGGCATTAACCCACAAACAACCTATCCGCAGCCTTTATTGGCCAAAATGCTGGTGACCATATCGTGTCCGCCTCCAAAAATTGAGCTCCCACGGAGTGTCAACGCTTTTGGTGGGGGCTCAGTACTCTACACAGCAATGGAATGCATTGCATTGTTACTAAATTGAGTTTTATGCGGTCAGTCTTTTCAATATGTCCTTGTACACAACTTCACAAATATGCATGTAATGTCTCGCAGATCTGATTTTTTTGCTTATGGCTCTACAGTCAATATTTCGGAACCCGCATTCAGCTGTACTATAACTTAACGTTCGATGCTCTCTCGACTCCGATTACACTGCATTTTAATTCCTACTGCCATGTCGGATTCAGAATCTTTAAATACCTCATTTCTAGAGGTTATGATCTTTTCCAAAATTGACCGTTTCTTTATTCATGATTTGAGCGACCTTACTTTACAAATCATCTTCAATGCTTGGTGGGTTTCAATGAATGTACACTCGAAGCGTTCTATTGCTTGGAATGATTGTAGACATGCATCTTGATGGCGATTTGATTTTCACTGCGGAATTGAGGAGACTGGCAGCCTTGGTATCATATGTATCGGTTGTCATCAAGTTCTTGGCCGTTCATCAGAACATGGAACCAGCTCAATGGAGGAACACTCGCTGGCATGAGTTCAAATCGCAATGTTGAACAAATTAACAGAGCCGGAAGTTACTGAAATGACCAGTTCAACGGTCGATGAAACAGCTTTGGTTACTCTGAACAGGCAAGGAAGTCGGGGCATTACAGTAGTAAGTTCACAGAGGAAATTGATATTTGACATCTAGGTTGATCTATATTGACTGAAATGACAGACAAAATGCTCCAGACTGGCAGCTAAAGAGATTGAAACTTCCAGATTTCACCAAGCCACGTGGAATCACTACCTCATGTTAAGATTTGTTTCGGCTGTGATTCCATGGAACGCTAGATTAAATCTCGAGCTACCACGGTCATATGACACATTACGAAGTAACCTAGTGCTGCTGTCCGCCATGACCCTGAGCAAGGTTTGCCAGAGGGAATATGCACCGACTGTGGATGCAATTAAGAAGCAATTGCCGTCACAAAATAAAGTTAGTTCAGCATTGGACGGATGGACATCGACAAACAAATTAGGCATAACCTCTGTCTTTCCCTACTTCATGGATTGAGAATGGGCAATGGGTGAAGTACAACTCGCTTTTGATGAGGTTGATCGCTTAGTCTTTTCCGTTTTTGAAAGGTAATTAATTACGAAAGGTCAAGGGACAACATACAGCAGAGAGGCTAGCCATAGAGTTGAAGGACATGCTTGATCATTGTGAGCTTACCGATGGCCGATTGCTAGGAATCACGACTCATCATATTTCTTCAAATTACTCGATGACCCGCGAGCTGCAATCAACACTTGAGGCCTCCGGAATCGAGTGGCCTGCATTGAGGAACCAGATTCTATGCATAGTGCACGTCATACAACAGGCTTTAGGTGCATTCATGAGCAATCTGGGTGTAAAAGGCCACAACAGATCTTGGGAAGCCCATGAGCGTGATCAGAAATTTGGAGAGAATGAAAGCATATCCAATGGGAAGAGTCAAAGACATTAAAAGAAGGCAATGCTCGAATCAACAGGGTGTCGGCCATGAGACGAGGTTTAGCAAAGATAATTGAGAAAGTATGTATTTCAAGATATTTTGGAAGTCCTGAAACTGACCTTCATATAGCAGGGAATGCTTGTTGTATCGATTACGCTGACACCTGGTCGTCGAAATGACTATATTTACTGTGAAAAAGCCAAAATCTGCATCACGGTACAACCTACTATGGATGTGAAGACACCTTGGAACTCGACTCTGGAGTTGCTTGAGCGAGCCTACAGAATACCAGCATTCGGCCACAAGTGGCACCAAAACCCAACATACAGTGATTACCAGCCACTGTTCACAATACAGGGTGAATGGACCATTGCGAAGTCCATCATGGAAGTTTTGGGGCTATTCCGATATTGGACCCTGTGTAGTGTTAGCAACGGTTCTGGACCGTCACTTTGGGTCCGGGTCCAGGTCAGATCCAAACCGTTGCCAAACTGACCGTGCGGGTTGTCAATACACCTGAACCATCAATTTGGGTCCGGTTCGATGCAAATCTCACAACCCGTCTGAATTGGGCAGGTAGTCAGCAGGTCACCCAGCGGGTCCATCTGTAGATTTATACAATGTTCTTGTTTTTGCAGTTGGATAAGTGTATATTATCAAAATTACGTATTCGACAGCCAATAATCTCTTTTTGCATGTTTTGCAATCTGCGACATTGATTATTTTGGAATACGTGGTTTTCCTTTTATACATTGCATTTTTGGCTATAGAGGCAGTCAATAGTTCAGTTATGAGCTCCTTTATCCGCACAAAGCCTTGATTATACAATATGCAAGACCAAATATGGTTGATGCTCCGTTGACGCTCAGTTGCATGATGAGGTAACGTATGTGTCTTGCACTGTTTCAAATGGAAAGGTTGCCACGACATCGTCTATGAATTATTACGACATTGCGACAGTTAGATTACCCAAGATCCAACACCAAAAATCGTTGCCACTCCATTGATGCTCATTTTCAGGATGGGACAGGAAGCATGTCAGTATAATTTTCAACTTGAAAGGCAGCCAATACCTAATTTATGAATGGCTGCAACTAATCACCACCTAGGTTACACAAGATGCACAGCTAGAAATCGTTGACGCTCTGTTGAGGCTTATTTTCAGAATGGGTCAGTGACTGTGTACCATACTGTTTTGGCAAGGAAGGCTGCAATTAAGTTGGTTATCGATAGCAGCGACCAGGTCACTTTTCAATTACCGTACTTACAACACTACAAATCATTGACGCTCCATTGACGCTCATTTTCAGGATGGGGCAGGGAGCCTGGTTCTATAATCTTTGACTTGGAAGGCAGCCAATACCTCGTTTATGAATGGCTGCAACCAATCACCGCTTAGGTTACCCAAGATGCACAGCCAAAAATCGTTGATGCTCCGTTGACGCTCATGTTCAGAATGAGGCAGTGATCGTGTCGTTTACTCTTTTGCCAAGAAAGGCTGCCAGTATGATGGTTATGGATAGCACCAACCACGTCACCTTACAATTACCATACTTAAAAGACTAGAAATCGTTGATGCTTCGTTGACGCTCATTTTAATGTACCGTGTAGTCAAGATCTGCTGCCGTTAATAATTGCAATCATAAATATTTGAACTTGGTGGACGCTCTTCAGCGTGATCGGGACATGGCTCTATGGCACGGCCGAGCCGAGTAATATTCCAACACTAGTCGCTCTCATGCCGTTAAAATTTGTATATCTTGCCATATAACGCATACTGCGTGCTAGAGCTTTGTGTATTGACCTATATTCTCACACGACTGGTCAATATTCATCCATAATATATCTCTAAATACAATGCTCGGTCAAATCACATAATGAACTTGGTGAGAATACATTGACGCATTCTGTCCTACTTGTTCTTGATCCCCTTATTCCTCCTCGTTTCCATTATACTGACCATTATGAAGGCCATTTCAACATTCTTCTTTGATCGTCATACAGGTCGAATCAATCCAGGACCATTGCGTGCGGCACTCACATTCTGCTGCTCCGGTGTTTCTGAATCCTCATTGCCGTTGTCCAGTTGCATATCTGATTCATCGTCTGCCTCCCAGTCGTCTTCGCTGTTGTTTGGATTATCCAAGTCCCCATTCCAGTTAAGCCAATTTTCGGTGTCTGAAATGGATTCAGGTGAGCTATCCTCATGACTTTCGGCAGGATGGCGGTCGATTCGTTTGATTTGACGGACATTCAATACTTGCTTTCGTCCTCCTGGGAGGTCTTTTGCAGACAAAGCTGGTGGCACAGGTGATTTTTCCAACAATTTAAATGCAGTCGCACCATCTTGTTGAAAGTTTGACCAGGATGCTATGACGATCTCCTCAGTATCTGAAATGTATCCTACGGCTGTCAGTTGTGTATTTTGAGCATCAGATTCCTTCTGTGTTGCTCGTAGGTTTTGGCTACCCTGCCACATCTCCAAAACGTTGTGGACCTTGGCCATTCGATGCAACTTCTTTTCCTCCGCCTCTCTCTCTATCTCCATGTCGTTATCAGTGCTGCTAGAATCCAATACCAGGTCATCGCCAGCCAGTTATCCATATGTGGCTGGAGCTGACTGCCTCACTACCACTTTTTCGCAAAGATTCTCGCCTGTGGTTTTCAACTGCCTCCACCCGATCACATCTCGCCCAAGGGAAAAACTGGCCTCCACTCCGACACCATGAGGTACGATAGAGAATATGTCGCAAGCCACATTGGAGAGATTGGCGTACTTTGAGTGCGTTTCTTCTTGCTGCCGCCACCATTCAGTGATATCCAGTATCCAAAATGTTCTACTAATCTCCATTTGGTCGGAGTGGTAATTATTAAGATTCTGATTGATTTGCCCCCAGTTCGGTGGTAACTCAGGAGGTGAAATCAAATAGAGCCTTGCAGCTGTCAATGAGCGTGCTGCATGATCGCTTAGTCCGGGTGTCATCTTGACAACATTGTGAGGCATTAGGTATTCTTCATCATCGATGGACAAATCATATGGATCATAATAAGATTGACGGGATCAGGCAGCTATTGCGGAGAAGCTGAGATTGTTGTTTGGTAAGTTTTCGGATTTAGTGACCGGCCAACGTCTGTGTCTGGTGCAGTATTAGTTCTCAACATAATTTTGAAAGGCCTCCTGGTATTGGGTAGTATGAGAAGTCAGGTCTTCAGGATTGATATCCATTCCCTTGTCCCACTTCCTAAACGATTGCAGCTTTCGGAAAAGATCAAGGATGTGTGCCGAAATGAGAAGCATACCAGTCATTGGTGTCACTTCAGTATAATATCTGGACAGCTTTTGCTGCGCAAACTTCACAGCAAAGAATAAGTCTTCCTTCCACGGTGTCTTCTTCTTGGCCAATGCTCACATCATGCCATCCATGTGATCAAACATGACATTGTAAACAGTAATGACGTGATGCAGAGTAACGGTATGCCGTATCGACATCCACAGGGTCCAGTACCGGAATGGCTGCCAAACTTCCATGACATACTTGACAATAGTTCACTCATCCTGTGTTGTGAAGAGTGGCCGGTAATCTCTGTATTTTAGGTGTTTAAGCCACTCGGATGTGAATTCACGTAATCGGTAGGCGCGCTCGAACAACTCCAGTGTCGAGTTCCACTGTGTCTTCTCATCCATAATGGGCAGTACTGCGATCTGGACTTTGGCTTTTTGACAGTTAATGAATTCGTTTCGATGACCAGGTGTCATGGTAATCAATACAGCAAGCATTATCTGCTATATGAAGGTCAGTTTCAGCACTTTCAAAATATGTTGAAATATGTACTTTCTCAATTATCTTTGCTAAACCTGGTCTCATGGCCGACACCTTGTTGATTCTAGCATTGCCCTCTTTTCGAAGTCTTTGACTCTTCCCAATGTCTCTGCGTTCATTCTCTCCAAATTGCTGATCGTGCTCATGGGCTTCCCAAGACTTGGTGGGGCCTTTTACACGTAGAGTGCTCACGAATGCACCCAAAGCAAGCAGAATGACATGCGCCGTGTGTGGTAAATGGTTTCTCAATGCGGGCCACTCGATTCCGGAAGCCTCAAGGGTGGTGTGTAGTTTGCGAGACATCGAGTAATTTGAGGACACGTTATCGGTTGTAATTCCAAGTAAATGGCCGTCAGTCAGCTCAAAACGGTGAAGGACTTCCTTCAAATGTCCAGTTAGCCATGCTCCCGTATGCTGACCCTTGACCTGTAATCCTTAAAGAGCATTCGAAATAGGAAAAGAATGGGCTATCAACCTCATCCAATGCCAGTTGTACTTCTCGCAAAGCCCAATTTCTATCCATCTAATAGGTAATTACCGTCGTTATTGCTAATTTGTTAGTCAATGTCTATCTGTCTAAAGCTCAACTCACTTTGTTTCTTGACGGCAGTTGCTTCTTGATTGCTCCCCTGTCAGTGTGTATTCCCTCCGGCGAATATTACTCAGGGTGCTGGCTGACGGTAAGACCGATTCGCTTCGTAATGCCTTGTATGACCATTGAAGGTCTAGGTTAGATATCGTGTTGCATGGAGTATGAGCCGAAACTAAACCTAACATGAGGTAGCGGTTCCAGGTGTCTTGGTGAAATTCGGCAGTTTGAAAGTCCTATTCTGCCAGTTTGGAGCGTTTTGTCTGTCAATTCAGTACGTAAACTTAAAACCTGAATTGAAAATTTGAATTTCCTTTGCGAACATACAATTGGAATACCTCGACTTCCTTGCCGCTTGAGTTTGGCCAAAGCTGTTTCATCGACCTTTGAAGTAGTCAATTCGGTTAATTCTGACACTGTTAACATGTTTAACTTTGCGATATGCGCTTTTGCCAGCGAGTGTTTGCCCATTGAGCTGGTCCCATGCTCGGATGGAGGGCGAAGAACTTGATGACAAACGATACATATGATGCCGGGGCTGCCAGTCCCATCAATTCCGCAGTGTAAATAGGATCTCCACGAAGGCGCATGTCTGGAGTCATTCCAAGCCATAGGCCGCTTCGAGCCTACATTCATTGAAGCCCACCAAGCATCGAAGATTCTTTGCAAAGTAAGGTCGCTCAAATCCCGAATCATGACACATTCATTTTTTGAATATATCATGACCTCTAACAACGAGGTATTTAGTGATTTTGTATCTGACATCGCAGTAGTGAATCGATCTCTGGGTAATTCGATCTGAGTAACTGTCAAAGGATACCTTATAGTCACGTAGAACCCTGGTACTCAAAGATTGACTTTAGAGCTACAAGCAAGAAGAAAGTCAGACCTGTGAGACATCGCATGCATATTTGTGAAGTTGAATACAAGGACATACAAAGACGAGACGGATTCGATATCATCATTAGCATTTTCGCCCTTTGACGCAGCCGATAGTACGATTATGGGCCAAAGCCGTTGCATTGCTGTCTGCTCCTCCAGGATGCAAGTCCAAAAATCGTTGACACTCCGTTGACGCTCTGTTGACGCTCATTTGTATGAGGTGGTAGCAATATCGGCGCTAGCATTGTTGCGTAGAAAGGCGGCCAATATTATGATTATGGGAGTACACCATTGCACGGCCCTAGAATTATCCATAATGCAAGACCCGAAATTGTTGATGCTCCGTTGACGCTCATTTTTAGGAGGTGGTAGTGATATTGTCACGAGCATTTTTGCCTAGAAAGGCGGCCAATATTAGGATTATGGGTGTATGCCATTGCACGGCCCTCGAATTATCCATGATGCGAAACCAAAAATTGTTGACGGTCTGTTGATGCTCATTTATAAGAGGTGGTAGCTATATCGTCATTAGCATTTTTGCCTAGAATGCCGGCCAATATTACAATTATGGGAGCATGCCATTGCACAGCCCTTGAATTATACATGATGCGAGACCAAAAATCGTTGATGCTCTGTTGACGCTCATTTTTGGGAGGTGGTAGTGATATCGTCACTAGCATATTTGCTTAGAAAGGCGGCCAATATTGGGATTATGGGTGTATGCCATTGCACAGCCCTCGAATGATCCATGATGCGACACTTTAAGTTGTTGACGCTCCGTTGACGCTCATTTTCAGGAGGTGGCAGCGATATGGTCCTTGGCCTGTGTGCCCACCAAGGAGGCCAATACTGTCATTATGGCTTAATGCTGTCGCGTAGCCTAGTCATTATCCAAGTTACAAGACCCCAGATCGGTGACGCTCCGTTGACACTCATTTCTAGGATGGGGGAATGAGCAAATTGCTTGCCTTTTTGCATCTAAAGCTGGCCAATAATCCCTCTTTGGATTGATGTGAGAAGGCAACCTTTTGATTGCCGAACGGATCAAACTAAAATCGTGCACGCTCCGTTGACACTGACCTTCGAGACATACCACCAGTCGTTCGGTGTGCAATCATGTTTCTGGAAAATCATACCATCATTATTGACAGCCGTTATGCTGCTTCTAGGAAGAATCATTTGTATCCAAAAGCATCGAGGCCTCTCAGTATCTGAGCTACCACTATTCACGTCATCATTCCGATGAGTGACATAGCTCCTTCGTGTTTTTGCATTATCAGCCGGTATATTACGGCATATAGATCCATCAACTAATTTTGGACTTAAAGAGCCCGACATTCTGACCTTTGTTTTTCCAGCTCGTTTTCCTTGATTTCCATGACGTACCATAAGCAATTCTCAAATTCTCGACCATGTGCAGCAGGTCTGAGCGGAGAGTTATGCATGTAGATGCATGAACTACTGCTGCATAATGGCTGCCATTGATCAGGGTTCAGACTGCGCACTGACCGCTTGTCCGATGACTCGCATGACATCACTGAGTTAAATTCTGTTACTAAATTTTGTCTCTATTTTAGGTTTTGCTTGCTAATATAACCGTAATAGGCAAGTCGATATCATGTTTGCTGGATGTCTATCAACTAGATTTGGACGCTTGAACATTCGCATGGCCTGTACGACCCTTGCACACGGACTGATGAACTATTATGTCTCACAATTTGGTCACTGAAATCAGGAAAAAGCTGACACGTAGCAAAGTAGGTACACAAATTGCTTTCCCACGAAATTGGTCATCAAAAGTGACTATTTGGCTATCTATACCTCCTGTGAGGCCGGTGCAGTCACCATATCTTCGTCCGTATCGGATTTCTATATGGTTAAGATCAAGGGATGCTTCATGCATTGGTAAAAGCTTCCGGGTTCAACAGGCTTCGTGTCCGGAATTGGCATCGAATCGCTTCCCGCATCAGCTGACGAAACCTGTATGAATTTTTGTGCCTGTGGTTTCTCCGAACGCAGCCTCATTTGACGACTTCCTGGTCGAGAAGTGACTGCCGTGATTGGCAATTGTCCACGGACTGTATCAAGAGTCTGCATATGCTCTCCAAATGTCGTCGGCGATGGTGCGGCTGCAGTCATGTCTATTTGGCGCTTAAGAACCACCGGAACCTTCAATTCGGTTGTCCTGTACTTCATATCCATCCCACGAAAGTAGTTGGCTGCATCTACCCAACCCGGTTGGGTTAATTCGTGAAGCTTCATCTGCTTCTGCCGAAAACTCTCCAAGCGGTGCTGTACTGTTTTGGGGAATGCGCCCATGACCCAGCCAGGTTCATCATCGTCACTCAGCGTGCCAAGATCTGTATCTTGTTCATCATATTCCTCGTCTTCCCCATCCTGCGCTTCATCAGAACTTGCAAGATCGCTAAGACTGTCTCCAATCGCATTCAACATCAGTTCAAACTTTGTTTCGGGCATTCCGGTTGTCACCCCCACGTTTCCAGCAGTAGTCCTATCATTCAGCTCTTGCATACGCGCTGTCTCTGCGTCTTGAACTCGCCTTGTTGCCACAGCGGTCTCTGTCTTCACATCATTCTTGATCCATTTCTGTTTCTTGTCATTGCTTAAAAAGTGCGTTTCCTGTCTTTTCTCCGCCAAAAGCTTCTTTTTGGATCGCAAGCTGCGCAATGCCCCCAACGCTCGGACCCTTTCTGCCTCGAAGCCGCTCTTCCCTTCATTCGCATGATGACATCGACATGTGGACTTCTTTGTCGATTTCCCACATATGCCTGCCGGAAGTGGAGACAAGTGATTTTTCGGAACATTGACCATTGTATCGTGTGTTGACCTTGTTGTTGGGCGAGATATTGGATGTTGCAGGATATGGACCACATGGAGGCGAGCGGAGTCTGTTATGTCAAGGTTTGTACGTTTGATCAACTCGAACAAAGCAAAATCTGCGTTTTGACTGTCATTTCAGTTGGAATAGTGACCCTAATCGTACATTGTGACATGATAGTTAGCCTCTGTTTCAGGTGAAATCCCGGCTATGTGTTGAGACAAATATCACCAGACGACCTTTCCATTGTGGAATGTCCTTTTTGAATCTATCAAACATGAGATATCAGCTGTCATTCACTTCAATGTATCCCTGCAAACAAAGAAACAAACATCATCGGACCGACTGACTGCAAATCGCGGGACCGTTGCAATCACCTGCAACGGGTAGTGATAGGCAGCAGGATATACATCGAGTAGAACGTGCAACTTGCCAGTCATTCATTCCCTTGTGACCTGTAGCTTACTATATATTCGTCAGGACTGTCCACTTTTCGTTATCATCTTCCTCACTTTTTCCACAACAGCAAGTGATGGCTCCAGAAACACCTCAGGCCAGTGTGATGAGAACCGAATCGAGCCGAACGATGCGCGCTTCATCCAATGCGCCCCTGGTTGAGTCACAGTAGCGACGCAGACACCAGTTAGTTCACCGCAACGCTGCAATTGCAGCCACCGAAAATATGGCCCAGGACGCACTTTTGAAAATAGTACTTAAGACCAGACTCAGCAATAATAGGCACCAGCATGCAATCGGATGTGAGTGGCTCCATCTCGATATAGAAGGCGGTCAAATGAGGATATAATGTACAGCTGATGTACATAGAGAGCTCGGCGACCAATGTATCGCTGCCCGCAATGGCCAACCTCCATGATCAAGGAAAGCATTTGTCTGCACTGTCTGCAAAATCGAACATCATGATGTTGTCAGCTCTGGGATTTTCGCCGACCAATTCCATCATAAAGATCCCTGGGAGTGGACTCAACAGGCTTTAAAGACTCTAGAGGAGGCTACGGAGTCGTATATGGTTGAGGTAATAGCCAAATCTTCTTTTTAGAAGCAGCAACTAATTTCTTGTAGGTTTTCAACATGTCTGCTACTATGGCGAGGCAAGGAGGCCGGGTACAGCTGGAACAGTCTGACATGCACCTTGCCTTGAAGATGGCAAGAATGGCCAAATGAGGGTTTTCGCGCTCCTCAATTGAGGAAACGCAAAAACTAATTAGAATACCTCGCACCAAAGTCCGAGAAGAGAAGATGCGCGGAGTTGAGTTTCCTGGGCATAAGCATGTGAAGGTTGCGATGGAAAGAAACCCGGTAATGGTTTATAAAAATCACACTGCCGGCTGCCTGCCATGCCAACATGGTACAGCTAAGAATCTGCAGATACGCTGGAGGCACAAAGGAACCGCTGCACCTCTACTAGAACTGGCGGCACCTCTGCCCGAAAGGCCACCTCCGCCAGGAACGCCACCTCCGCCCGGAATGCCACCTGCGCTACCACGTGACACTGACGGAAATGAAAGTTATCAAATCGAAGGTATTCCATCCAAGAGTGTTTATTAACATTCTCCACTTCGAAACACTCAATTTTTCAATCATAATGCATATGCCACGGATTGCAAGCGTGATAAACCTTTTTTTCCAGATTTGCTGAGTACACTATCTGCTGCATGGAAATACTGCTGACATTGATTTTGAAGATGACGACAGCCTTTTGAGCGTATCTGAGGGTGAAGACAACGATTGATTGAAAGGAACATGATTTTTGAGTATTATCATTATATACAATTAGCGGACACTTCAAAGTATATTTTAAAGAATATGTTCAAATGCACAATTAAAGAACAATGTAGTGATAAAGGAAAACATACATGAAGAAGATAGAACAACTGCCAAGACACAGTAATTGATGTTTTAGCATCAGCAACGACCCTAATTTCCGTCTGAAACACCCGGGTGTTCCGGACGGCTCTGACGGCTCTGACGGAACCTCGTACGCTCTGACGGAGAATTACACGCTACCCGTCGCCCAGGCGATGGGTCGC
>Ga0307515_10003239_pt1 | contig 34459 bp, 10 predicted proteins | sample 17_EM_MG_FD_194513 | JGI IMG/M metagenome (GOLD analysis project Ga0307515, IMG submission 194513) | Populus trichocarpa ectomycorrhiza microbial communities from riparian zone in the Pacific Northwest, United States - 17_EM | ecosystem: Host-associated > Plants > Roots > Unclassified | place...
CCACCGGCTCAACATCACCCGTCCCCGTCCCCGTCCCTGTCCCCTCTCACCTCCCGCTCAGCCCGCCTATCATCCCACCACATCTTCGCAAACCAGACACTGAACCCAACCACAAGGACAGTAGTTATCGGGGCCGTGAAATACCAGTAGATCATGAAGCGCGGGCCGAAGAGACTAGGTTTGTCCCAGGTGAAGACTGGGACTTGAAATACTGTCTTTTTTTGCTTTGACGTCAGTTCCTCTAAATTGGATTGCTTCTAATGGGGTGAAAGTGAAATGGCCGGGACGGACTTGGGAAAAGGAGTAAGGGGTAAGGGGTAAGAGACAGGTGATACGAGGAGTAAGGGAAAGGGAGATATACCGCGATGAATGTCCCTGGCAAAAACAGCGCCGTAAGCACAGCAATAGTCTTCATAACCGTATTATCCCTCTTCGCCCTACCAGCAATAAGATGCTGCTGCGCCAGCATCTTATTCTGAAAATTCAGCATCTTATTCTGGTATTTTTGGGCCTCGAGTTGGTGGTCCAATCTCTTTTGTCTTCTCTCGTCTGATTGTCGGCTATAGTCGTTTTCTCTTTCTGCGAGGAGGATAGATACCTATTTGCTAATGTCAGCCCATTAATTGTGTTAGGGGATGCGGGAGATTCGGGAGCGGTGGTAGGGTAGAGTTGGGTAGGCGCACGATACTGAGAATCCCTTTTACTCGCTCCTGGAGATTTTCGATGTTGATTTTATGTTGCTGGCACTTGATTTTCAGCCCTGAGAGTCTGTTCTTTACCTCTCGCAGCTGGCGCCACCACTGTCTCAAGAGTCGATCCTCGGGTGCTGCATCAACATCTAAATTGCCATTTCCCGCGGCTTTCTTCAGGTGTGTTGGATCCCGCAGCTTGCACGCTCTCGGGAGACCTTCGGTCTCTTGCAGTGATGCGATTGAGGATAGCATGTACTGTAGCTTTTGCCGCAATTCACCAAGTTCGATCCTCGTCTGACTTAACCGCAGGAAATTAATCTCTAGACCTTTTGGTGTACTACTGTTCGGGTCTCGCTGGGCGATAATATCGTCCTCGATGTCGACTATGATTGTACGATGTCCTTCTAGGCTTGTTCTGCACGTTGTTTCGAGATACTCCAGCATGCTACATATGATCGCTTTCGGGTGCGGAGCCGGCGTCAGAGAAGAATCAAATTCTCCAGGGGAGTCGCAATCGGTCTGTGACGGTCGGAGATTCAGATACTGGAGTGCTTTGCTCAATGTGGCCTCTAGCTTTGCTTGGGTGCACCCGTAAGTCACCATTCGGACCATTTCTCTAATTTCGCCGTTGATCTTGTGGAAATGATGAGCCAGCAATATGTGCTTCTCAGTGCAATTGAAGCTGTAAGATATCTTGGTACACTCTAATGCAGGAACGCCATCTGCTTTTATGTTCTTGGAAACTGATGAATGGCAATGCGGATCTGTTTGACGAAGTCTCGACGCAAAGTCCAAGGCATCGGCATCATCGTTACAACAAGAGTCGAAGGCAGGCCATAACTGCGACCAATCGTTGTCCAGTAAGGATGAGGCCCCGCGAGTAGGATCGTCGTCCTCGAATCGGCTACATGGATCTCAATGACTACTTGATGCCAATCAGCTAGAAAAGAGCCTTACATGAGAATCAAAGCAGCCTCGTCCTCATCCGCCTCATTGCGACCCCTTGAACAGCTCATATTAGAGCGGCTTAAAACGTTTATCATATCCACAGCAGAGGCATTCTTCGCAATTCGCGGTTTACGGTCATGCTGTAGAACAATTATGTCGTGCTCGACCGGACTAAAAGCTTGATACGGTTGATCATTTTTGTCGCCCTTGCAGAACAAGAGCTCGAATTTCGGCCTCTGTGTCGGGACGCTCATTTCCGAAATGAAATGAATGGAATGGAATGACTTGAATTGAATCGAATCGGGCTGTGGAGTACGAAAAGTTTATTTGAGCCTCAAGGCGGGGTCTGTCTTGCTGCACACGACCGCGCTGGAGTCGCCAGATGTGCAGCGTTGGACAGCATGAGGAGGAACGCACTCATGAATGAAGTGGTCTCTTAGGTCGTACTAACCGATTGTGAGCGAATGTGCGTCGAAGCGTGGCATACTTCCTTGCGGAAGGTGCGAATAAATGTGCTTAATAAAAAAGTTTGCATTCTACAGCTATGCAGGCTCTTGTCCACCGAACACCGAGTTGAAGAAAACGAACGTTCGCAACGGTATATGTAGATTCCACAACCACAAACAGCTGTTTCTTCGTCACGTCTCCCGCCGTTATGTTGACAACTCTCTCAGATAAACGGCATTCTTCTATCCATAATAATCCTTCATCGCGCCATATCGCCAGTATTCCCTGTGTTCCTTGAAAAAAATGTCGACGTTGACCTCTCTCTTGGCCCCAACAGCTGCATACAGGTCATGGCTCCCATCCAACCCCTCAAGCAATATGTTATTAGATTGCGTAGATAGACTGTTGAGGCTCCAAACGTCAACCTCCTCTCCATCCCTGGACAAAAACACCTCAACATTGATCGAAGATGAAAAGGCAGATGTCGCTTGCTCGTCGTCAGCCTGCTGAGAGCTGGAATCTCTCCGGGACATTATCAGACCAATTCCAACCCGTTGGGCAGTATCAAATCCCGTTGTTCCCAAATTCTCCGCAGGCTTACCGTTAATATACAGCATTCCCTTGTGACAGTGAATACCAATGCCCCCACGCTCGACTCCAGGCATACGCAGAGCCTCGTCTCTCCCCGCAACGAACCCTAACGCAAGCCAGGGGCCATCCTCGCAATTACCCCGCCTAATCTGACCCTCAAAATATATCGTGAAAGGTTCACCCGTGGCGAGTGGAGAATGATGACGGGCCGAATACAGCGGAAGAGATGTGGTAAAGCAGGACTCACGACTTCTAGGCTTTGTTGCAACTCGCCATCCGGGCTCCGGATGTGGTTGCGAGACTCGGCCTATGAGTCCAGGGACATCCGGCTGAGACAGTATGGAGGCTTTTTCAAGACCACCGGGAGTGAAGCATCCTGGCGGGAAGATTTCTCGTAAGCGTGAGGAAGCCGTTGAACTCCGACGTCTGCCAGGTCTGGTTGCCTTGCGGTCAGAAGCAACCCCAGACATCTGATCTAGTAGCCTAACTCCCTGAAATTGATCTGCCCGCAGGCTGGCGATACTTTGCTGCATGCTTTGTATGTGATTTGCGATTGTGCCTTCCATCGCTAATGCTGGACATTCGATTCTGGTACTTTGCTGACTTTCTTGTGACGAGCGAGAGTCAGAGACTGCATCGCGTTCGATTTTTCTGGATTTCCCGTTGGAATTGATAGACTTGCTTGCTGATTTAGAGGCAAGTGGTCGAAGGGTTGAAGATGGGGATGGACTAGGACACGGCGAAGTTCTCTTGCGCTTCTTAAACCACTTCTGGATGGATTCGAAGGACCGCTTTGTGTTCGAAAGGATGTCTTCAACCGCTGGGTTGGTTGATGTTCGCGATGACATGGTGATGTGTGACTCGATTGTATTCGTCTTCGCCTTTTGTTGAGTAGCCATTTGGGGACAGAAGGGGAGAGAGTGAAGAATTTCATATCCAGACATTACGATGAATAATCTAAATGCGGAGGGGCGGAAGTGTGGCGGAAGTGTGGCGGAAATGATTTGAAATTCGCTGACACAGAGGGGAGGAGAAACGCGCAATTGTGGAGGGCGATCGGGTCCGAAGGTGGTGGAAGCTTCGGTCGGACAAACTGATTACGACGATGGTATCCGGCCAAAGTTTTGTACAATGTTGGTGCGTTGCAGGGGTTGGGTGGCCTGTGGCTTTTTTTTAATACATTTTTGCGGCAAATGAAAAAGGAGGAAAATTAAGATGGTTTATGTTTTCTATACAAACAGGCTTTCTTATTGGTGTAAAATGCCCTGCAAGGAACCCCTGCAACGCACCGACAAAAAACTTTGGCCGGATACCATCGTATGCAGGGACGGAAGCAAAGTAGCGAATGCCGTGGCGGCGGGCAGAGAAAGAGCGCGGAACGGGCTGTCCTTTGTTCAACATAGCCTCCCGATTCACCGCTCGTTCTTCGCACGACACTTAAAGAATGTCACTTGGCTCCCTCCTTCTATCGCCACCTTTACCTCGTACTAAGACGTTCATCCAATCATAAGCTGATTACATAATTGATTTATAAACTTGGATGACTATTCGCCAAGAGGGATCAGTTACAGCCTGTACGAGCTTCGGCTTCCCCCCCCCGGCGCGCGCAGCGGTACACATATGCAATTTCGCTTTCTTGCACGCTAGAGAACTTTAACTCCTACGATTAAGCTTAAAAATTAGAGACTTTACCTCTCTTGTAAGTGCACAGTGTCTACGCTAGATGGTGCACTTAACTAATTGCTAGCGAAATTGCGTGTGTACCGCTGCGCGCGCTGGGGGGGGAAGCCGAAGCTCGTACCCACCTGGCTAAAAGCTCGGCTCACGTGTGCGATACCGCCGATCGTGCCATGTACAGTAAAAACTGGTTAGTACGATACGGTTTGTACGGCCGAGCGTCTCGTTATATTAATGGTATTGTTATATAAAGAGTCACGTGTTGGGTTAATAAGCAATAAAAGGGGGGCTTTATACTTAAAAAGGCTTAAGGCGTCCACCCTGCCGGCTAAATTAGGCTCCCTCCCATACAAAATCTCTACTGGTTATACCGATTTTGGTGGGGGAGACTTAACGATATCATCAAAAGTCAGAATATCGTAATATTACACCAAAAACACTTTAATTAAGGGGTGTAGATCGTAATATAGAGTATATCGTTATAATCAGATATCGTACTAACCAGTTTTTACTGTACAAGGGGTTAAGCTTACCACCGAGCATACACCTCGGAAAGTGTTGCCAAAAGCGGGCTTACAGCTCGGCGTGGTCATGGAAAACTTAGCGTGGTCACGGACGGGGGTCGGCGAATGCTGGGTGTGATTACTGATGGAGCGCCAGAAAAAGGTCAGCGGTACCTTATCTCATAAATCGGGGTGCAGCTGAGCAGGGTCACGGAAAAGTTGAACGGGGTCACCGATGGGGGTCGGCGAAAGCTGAACGGGGTCACCGATGGAGCCACCGGAAAAAGGTCGGCGGGGTCACACTTTCAGCCAGACAGACCGCGCATCGATAGCCACAATTTACCTTTAGCGACCGCATGCACCAAATATGCGGTGCATATGCGAAACATATGCACGTATATAGTTACAAGATTCAAAAGCAAATGAACACCAATATGAATATATCGCGGTAGCTAAACGGCTTGTTTGTAGTGCATATGCGTTGCATATACTAAGCTTATACAAACCCCTAGTACAGCCTATTTCATAGAATAGTAAGTATATACTAAGCATATGCCTAGCATATGCAGATACCAAGCGCAGCCTACCTTATATAACTCGTAAGTGTATAGGTAAAGTATATGCTAAGCATATGCAATACATATGCACAGCCTATACTAGTATTGTAAGAGTATATATTGGATCCCGCAACGATCGCAATAGATTCACGAACACTCTCTGTTTTTTGGTTATTTTATGACATATAGTAGGATATGTTATGTATATGCCCCGTATATGCCCCGTATGTGCAACTTAAAGCGTTATATAATATTCTTTATTTATTAAATATTTTAAATTCTAGAAAAAAAAAATTTGTATATGCGCTAACTTACATATGCACAAACTTATTGGGGTCAGAAGCTGAGCAAGGCCACAAAGTTAAACTTAAAGTTCTGACCCCGTTGAACTTTGTGACCTCGCCGAGTTTTTCCGTGACCTCGCCGAGCTGTAAGCCCACCTAGCAAATCTTCTATAAAGTGTTTAAGAGTTTATAGAAATTACTTTAGTAGTGGCTGAAAGTTTTGAATTATACATTTTAAGGATGTTCGGTTGCAACTCCAGAATCAATCTGATCTGGAGGTCAAATCTGAATCTGACGCGATCGTTCGGTTGCATCCCTCAGAATCACACAAAAGTTTTGATGTTCCTCTCACCGCCAAAAAAACACGCTAAAACTAGGCGCACTTTACCATATATAGAATCTGAACCGAGATCTTGGCGTCAGTTTAAATCTGAAGGCTTTAGATTGCACACGTCCGTGCAACCCGTAGAGCCACAGACGCGTGTCAAATTGGGAAGGAACGCGTTCTTTCTGCCAGACTTTCAGTTCAGATTCAATCTGATGCTTTTGCAACCGAACGACCCCTTATCAATCTGGAGCTCCTCCAGATCGGCAGTCGCGTCAAATTTGCACGCTTTACTATAAGGTAATTGTTCTAGAGGCCTTAATCTCTACCTTTAGATTTAGAATCAATCTGGAGCTCTACGCGTTAACGCCTTTATTAAATATTGCAACTCCACCTGCGCACGCGATCCTTATACAGCACGTACATGTTATATATAACGTCCTTCTTACTCTTATAAGTAGAGTCTTCCTGCGCCCATGCGGCAAGCCAGGCGTAATATGTGTTACGGCACTGTTACGGACCCTAGGGAGAAGTTTTTTAGGACGCTTACTTAATTAGGACGCCCGCAGCTCTATTTAAATATATTCTTCTAATATTATAAAATATTAAAAACAGTGCTACTAGGATTTATTAAAAATAGTTAGTAATATATAGAAATGAATTAAGCCCGATATATAACTATATAACTACTAACCTATATAGCTAATTGTTACGGACACTTTAAGTACAATATTACAACTACTTAGAGAGGAGTCGGAAGAAGCTAGTTGGTTAGTACAGGCACGGTCTAGGATGGAGCCTATAGAACCATGTAACGAGGAATAGTAAGCGAGGTCACATAATGTAATCTATATAATCTGTATAATCTGTATAATCTATATAATCTGCGATAGAGTAGATAGAGCAGATAGAGTAGACAGAGTAACGACTTTCTTAGGAGTACGGATGTGTATTTAAAGGACCACAGTTCTTACCTAGATAGTTCCCTTCCTTATAGTAAATCTTAGAATACAATTAGAGTTAATCTATTAGGTAACCACTCCACTAGTTATTATTATGTTATTAACTTCTTATTTACCTACACACCTAGCCTATTAATAAGTCTACCGTAGTTCCTACTATAAGGCTTTATTATACATTCACTACCTAGTTACGGTATTAATAAAGTTAAATAATATGCCACTAAAAGCAGCCATAACGCTATTAACGGCGGGGACCACTTTGAGAACTAGTAGAGATACCAGTATAAGGGATACTCACTTACAGCTCGTTACGGTAGGTTAATTATAGGAAATAGTTAATAGATTATAGGATGATAATTAAGTACTCGGAGAACGCATTAATAGGATTAGAGCAGCTAAGATTAAGCTACCATTAATTAAACGATTTTTAGGAGAGAAGTTAAAGCTTAAGGGATTCCTTACGTAGATGCATTTTAAGGTTATACAAGAAGGAGTAAAGCTACCAACAACAATGGACCAAATAGCCTACGTAGGATTATTCCTAACAGGAAGGGCACTTAAGTGGTTCGAGCCTTATCTAATAGAGATACAAGCAAACGGAATAGCTACCACCAATTAGGAAGTGCGGTTTATGTTTTCTAGTTAGGCAGGATTTTTGGAATAATTAATACAAATATTTGGAGACCCTAAGGCAACAACTACGGCAGAACGAAAGCTTTAAAACCTAGTGCAGAGGACCTCAGCAATAGAGTACACAACACAGTTTTAAACACTTGCGATATAGGTCGAGTGTGACGGCGCTGGAGCGCGTCACCTAGTCAGGGGTTTCGCTTAAGACTTGGCATGTGTATATAGACGTGGCCTCACCACCTTCTCTTGCTCCTTAGCTTAATATCTTCGTAATACAGCATTCGTTCGCTTGATCTTGCAAGCATTCGTTCAAGTCTCTGTCGAGACATTTGTTCGATGGTTCGAGCCGTCACATCGAGTGGAATAATAAGGCGCTTATAGTATAGTACAAACAGGGACTTAAAGCGAAAGTTTAGGACGCGATTATCTTAATAGAAGATGTAGATATATTAAGAGAGTTAATTAATTAAGCGATTAAGATCGACAATAGGATCTATATAATTATAGCACGTGGTATACCAAACGCGTAACTACGTGTTTGGTGCACTAACCACTTGTTTATAAAGTGCTGACTAATTAGGGGGGAGGCGCGTTAGTATATAGACTACGTAGTCTACCTTAATAAAATTGACGGTTACCACCATTTAAAAGAGTATACGATACTATACGTATTTCGTGCCCCTGAATATAACTTACTTATATTATTAAGTTGATATAAATACTAATTAGTAAGCGCGTATAGATTAGTAATTACTTAACACCTCCCCCTAAGCGATACACTATAGCGACTACCCGTTTAAATCCTAGTACGACCTGCTGGAAGGTTGGAAGTTAGGGATTACGGACTATTACTAACTCTGTATACTTATTTAAGTCTTAGTACGGTTTACCGAAAGTTTATAAACGCGAATATAGACCTTTATAGAACCTCTTACCCTTTTATAAACTATTATAGACCTATTAATTGCCTTTACGGACTATTATAAGACCTCTTAAACTATTACGGACCCGTTAATTAATTTTATGGACTGTTATAAGACCTCCTCTACCTACTATAAGCTAATACTACCTGTTACAGCTTATATAGATATACTACGTTATATAATATAGCAGATATAAGTAAGTAAATTAATAAAGGTTAAAAGAAGTAGAGTTAGGGAGTTAACCTTATATCTATAAACGGCGTTAACGATTATATTAATTTTAAAATCCTTAAATACGGATACTTTAAGCTTTTAAATAACGATCTATAGGAATAATATAAGGAAGACTTTGCGGACTTTATGGAAGCTATCTTTAAGGCTTACAACCTTATAACTACCCGTAACCTATAAACCCTCTTACGTTATTAAGGTGTATGGGTTAAAAAGGGTAAATAAGTTACTATTGCACGGTCTCTATATAATATATTATATAAGGAGGACTAAACGGAGTAGACTAAAGAGTAGATCCTAGATTATATTAAAACTAGCGGACTCTTTGCCTCTTTTAAACTTAATAGGATCTCCGGTTTTATAGATAACCTATTTAACTAAATTCGTTCTATAAACTAAAGAGATCTTAGAATTAATCTTATAGGCTAAAGTATACCTAGTACTTAAGTTATAGACCGTAATACCCCCGCAAACTAAAATATGGACTAAAACCCTTCTATTACTTAAGTTATAGATCCGCAAACTACCTAAGCAAAGACCTACGGTAAGGAGCTAGCTAACTTAGCTAAGCTCTATACTGAAGAATCTAAGTATAGCGGTGAAAATAATAATTTTAACTTTAAACTAACCATCTTTACGGATCTCTGTTAGAAGGCTAATATTCCTAAATAGAAGTTTAGCTAAGCCTACTCTACTATACTACGCGGCCTAGCCCTTAACCACTATTATACCAACCTTAAGAGTAACCCCCTTGGTGTTCCCTTTAATAAGCTATATAAAGCTATATATAACTACTTTAAAGGGCTAGAATATAAGCGTAATATCCTTATATAATAAAATGCAATTAAGTTACGGACTATAATTAATAAAAATACCAAAAAATCGACTATAGAGTACCTGTAAATTCTTATTAAAGACCTCCGGCACCTATAGCACGGTCTTAATATTAAGCTTTAAATAGACGACTTTCTATATAATAAACTTATTATAGCCTACTAGGAAGTGGAACCCTATAAATACGCCTATTATAAACCCGTAGACACCTTAACTGGCCTTATTAACAATTTATGGTCCTCTATTATAATATACAAAGCTTTAAACTCGCTAAGTAGTACTTAAGCCTTTATTACGGACCTATAAAACCCATAAACTAACTTAGATGCCTACTTTACGGACCTCCGCTACCGCTAGTAGTACCCGTACTAACTAAGTTCTACCTATAACCCCTACAGTAACTTCTGTATAAAAGTATACCCCTATAAACGAACTAGCCAGAAGTGCCTTATATACGGTAAGAAAGGATATTAATCTATAAGGTATACCTAGGAAGAACATAATAAGTCTAAGAAGAGATTTAATAGCTAGATTAACTAGTTTATCTTAGACTATAAAGGAGAGGAAGTAGAGAAGTCTCTTAACAAGTTAATAGAAGCCCTTATAATTAACTTTGACTTAGATACTTAGGAATAGGAGACCTTAGAGACGTTCCTAACTACTTTTAGACCTTTTACGGACGGCTAAGCCTTTAATATTACGACCGTATTAGCCAACCGCTCCTTTATACACTTAATCGCACCTAAAAACTAACCCGTAAGTATACCCGTTAAACCTATTATAGATATTACGGACTATAAATAGGACCTATTTGCATATATTACCATAAAACGCTATACCCCTAAAGAATTCTATAGTGTTATAATTAATATAAGTGCCTTTAAGAAGTCTACTATAGGTTACGGACAATACCTTATATATAAGACTACTATAAATAATAATACGGATATTAATACTATGCAAACTAGGGCTGTAAATGTTTAATTCGGCATCGGGTTAACCGCATTAATTAGATTAGTTATAGCTAAGACCCTAATTAGCCTAGTTAACTTCTACGTAGTAAAAGTAGACACCTCTTTTCTACTCTATCTTGCGGATATAGATAGGTTATAGGTTTACTATAACAATATTACGGATACCTTAATTAGCCCCGTAACTGTCCTAGGAAGTAAGTATATTACCCTACTAATTACACGACGATTTAGACACCCGTTCCTTATATAGGGAGAGACTTTATAGACCTATATTTAGAAATCTTTTAACTATAACCCGTACTACCTTACTAGTACTAAAATCTACCGCCTATATCGCCGTTTTGGCTACCTGTTAGCCGAAAAGCTGTATAGAGTCCTTAAATGCTCTAGATATAATAACGTTAATAAGAAGGCAATTAACTACCTAACTAAATACTGTTCCTTCTGCTAAAAATATAAACGTTCCCTAGGCTAATTTAAGTTTACCCTTTATAAGGGTCTTAATTTTAACTACTTAGTATATATAGACATTATATATATTAACGGCAGCCTAGTATTATATATAATTAACGAGGTAACCCGCTATTAAGCCGCCTAATAGTTATAAAATATATCTGTAAAACATACTTAGGATATTTTATGGACCTACTAGATTAATATATACGTTAGACCCCCTAAGTATATTACCTATAACGCCAGTAGGAACTTTATTAGTAAGGAATTCTAATAGTACGCTATGGCCATGGCTATTTTAATAAAAGCCGTTCTAGTTAAGGCGTACTAGTCTATTAGGCTTATTAAGCGAGCTTACCTAGCTCTATAGGAAGCTTACTAGATTATTACGGATAAGTATAAGGATATCTAAAAGGAACTAGCTTTACAGATAGCTGTAAAAGCCGTTAATGATACCGCTGGCCCTAATAGACTAGTACCCACCCTCTTAGTTTATAGAGCCTACTTAAGGATAGGCAAACTAGATCTTCCTACCCTGTCTATTATAGATTGAGCAGCTATAATACGGAAGGTAATAGCCGAAATAGTTAAGTTACGGGCTAAATAAACTATTAATAGCGCTCTATACTACTATAATGGACCTAATATAACCTTAGTATATAACCTCCCGCTTAATTCTAAAGTCCTTATATAGCGTAAGAGTGGTAATTAGACTAGACCTTATTGTTTACTGGCTGTAAAAGACAAAACGTGCTATATATAACTCCTTAGCGGACCAACTAGCTTTAGAAACATGTTTGTAAAACCCTATTTTCGGTCTAAAAATACCTATGACGTTAAACTAGATAAACTGGAAGCATCCTTACCTACTCTAAAAGTCCCCTATAAACTTACTAAACCTATTAAACCTGCTATAAAGCGTAGCTAAGGACGCCCTTAAAAGCACCCTATAACTAAGAACCCTGTAATAGAAAATTACCTAACCTCCGCAGGCGTACTCGTAAGATAACCCCTACCTATAGATATATTAGTTTTAGTATAGGAAACCCCTCTTTTAGACTTATGGCGTAAAGAGATTAATAGACTACTTAAAAAGGGCGCCTTTGCGGTTATAACGGAGAGAGACATTCCGTAAGGCGTCTGTATATTTAACTTACGCTTTATTAATAAGATTAAGCACCCTAGTACTAATAAAGCCTTTAAGAAATTAAGGCTTATTATATAAGCTTATAACGACTAGAGAAAGGACTTAGTCCTTACGTAATTACCTATAATTTAATAAGTTAGTTAATAAATTATACTTGCACTTATGCCTAGACTATAGCAAACTAAACCTATAGCCCTCTACTTACGGGATATCTCATAAGCCTATATATAGTCTAATACCTACCTAAGTAGAGATATCTTTATACGACTACCCCCTAAGCTTAATTTATAACTAGGAATAATTTTATAGGTTATAAAAACCCTTTACGGAGTGCTAGAAGCTAGAAACTACTAGTTTAAGATATATTACTAGCATTATATCTATAAGCTTAAGATGGAGCAGTTAATATATAACCCCTGCCTCCTATATGCCCCATTAAACGGCCTTTGTATTATTAGACTTTAAATAGATAATACCCTCTTTTTAGCGGACTGGACTTTTACGGACGCTAAAGAGACTAAACTATAAAAGGCTAAGTTCCTAGTAAAGCCGTAAAAGTAGTTAACTAAGCAGACTCTAATTAAGTTTAATAAAGGTTTAATTATATAAAAGGGCAACTTAATCTAGCTAACTTAGTAACGCCAAGCTTAAAACCTAAGGCTTATTATAGTAAAGCCTATGGACCTTACTAGTTCCCGTAAAGAGACCTATAAGACCGTAAATATAAAGGACTAATACGTTATATAGCGTATAAGAGGCGCCTATATTGCCACAGTCTGTTAACCCAAATCTACTTATAATTTATCCTTTGCGGCCTAGGTAATAGATCCGTAAAAGGAAAATATTAAGTAGTTTAATGAGCGTATTTAGTGGCAAATTAATAATGCAATAAGAGGACTTACTTTTATACCACTAGACCTAAATTCCCTTAGCGTACTAGTATTTATAGACGCCTCCTTTGCTAATAACAAAGACCTATTATTATAAATTGGCTTTATAATTATACTTACGAACCATAATTAGGACGCAAATATACTATATTAGTCTTTAATTAAATATAAATAAGTAACCCGCAGTATATTAGCTTCTAAACTATATACACTAGCTTATAGCTTTAATATAGCAGCCGCAATTAAATTAACAATCTAGAAGATTCTATAATTAGAGTAGTTACCCCTAGCCTTATACACCGATTTAAAGTCCCTCTATAACTGCCTAGTTAAACTAGGTATGATATAAGAGAAGAGGCTTATAGTCGACCTAATGTGCTTATATTAGGCCTACGAACAACGTAAGATTATAGAGGTTAAATAGATTAGCGGTGAAGATAACCTAGTAGACGCTATAACTAAGGCAAAGCTGTGCTAAGCTCTTAAAACCCTAATTAACGTAAATAAGCTTAATCTAAAGGTTATAAAATGGGTAGAACGAGACTAACGGAGTACTTATAGTTTATTTACGGCCCGTTAAAAGGCCGTACGGTTTATTTTATAGACTATAAATAGGACTTATAGCTAGCTTAGATTACCGCTTAGAAGGCAGCCCAGAAGGCACCTTAGGAGGGATTTCCTATGTATTTCTTTTATGTTCTACGGTTCTATTAAAGTAATTATGGGGGCTATATATAAGTGGGTCTATCTTTAAGTGCCGCCAGTGTATGATTATAGTATGTAGTATACCAAATGCGTAACTACGCGTTTAGTGCACTAACTACTTGTTTATAAAGTGCTGACTAATTAGGGGGGAGGCGCGTTAGTATATAGACTACGTAGTCTACCTTAATAGAATTGACAGTCACCACCATCTAAAAGAGCATAAGATACTATACGTATTTCGTGCCCCTGGATATGACTTACTTGTATTATTAAGTTGATACAAATAGGATCTATTAATGGGAACAAGCCAAGAAAGGGCAAGACTAGGGTAGTTTTGGATAAATCTTATCGCGATAAGTCTTGGCATACCCTAAATAAATTTTCGTCGCCTTTTTCTTCTATATTATCGTACAAAATATGGCTTTAGAAGTGAAATTAGAAGCTCTTAACTCTATTAATACCTCTAAATTAAAAAATATAAGAGGTTGCTTAGCTCTTTTAACATAGGAGTATACCCGTCTACTAGGCAGTAATAAGCCCGTATAAAATAAAAAGGCCTATCTTTTATTCTATTATAAATATTATATAGAGTCATACGCTGTATAGTTAACTTCTAACTTCCAAAATTACTTAGCGTTAAAGCATAGCATTACGGTTAAGCCTAAAACTAGTTATACAAAAGAAGCAATACGGGATTAATTAAAAGACCTTTACCTTAAAGCGTCGTCTTAAAACGAGATAAAAGAGCTAGATTTAAAAGTACTCCGAGCGGTCCTAAATAAGGAAGTTATTAATAAGGCCCTTATTACATTAATTGTTATATAAAACTTACTATTTCGGATAGTTAAGTGGCCAGAGTTCCATGTTCTTCTATAGTTAATTAATTCTAAAGTAGACGGCCATGTAACTATAGCCCATTTAGCAGTTAGTAAAAAGATTTATAACTTATAGCTATCGCAAAAGGATATCGTACGAAAGAGGCTATTGTCTATACTAATAAGTATTTATCTCTCCGTTAATATCTAGACCTCTTTAAATAATCGCCTTCTCCTTACAATTTACGGCTATTTTATTAATAGCTAGGAAAAGCTTACAAACGCTCTTCTTAGCCTTTGTATGGTAGCCTCTTATAGCGGGGACAAGCAATAGAATACTCTTCTTCTAGTACTTAAGGACTACAGGATTACGCGAAAGCTGGGTGCCGTTATATCCAATAACCATACTGCAAATAATAAGCTCTGTTATACGATAAGCGACTAGCTTCTCTAGGAAGAAGGAATTAAATAGAATCCCATCTACTAACGGATCCGCTATTAGGGTTATATTCTCAACCTTACCGTATAAGCTTTTCTCTTTAAAAACTTAATTAGTCTTAATAATATTGAGTTATATAAAGAAGGAAAAGAGCTAGATCTAAAAGAGGAGAAAGAAAAGAGTAATTCATTTCGGAAACTTAGCGTACTTAAAAAGCTTTATAACATTACTATATATACCCGCAGCTTAGCTAGTTATATAAGGGAGTTTAAAAGTCTTATAGGGAGAAAAATTCCGCTTAATAATCGTATAAGATGGAATAGCTGGTATTTTATACTCAGTATAGCAATTTAGAAAGAGTCTACCCTTAATACGTATACTAAGCGTAACCTTAATATACTTAAAAAGGACTATCTTAGTCTAAAGGACTAGGAGGCGCTTTATATAATAAAAAGTTTTCTTTAGATATTCCACTAAGTAACCCTAAAATACCAAGGACATAAAGCAACGCTTAAGAATATACTCTTTACAATAGACGTTATAATTAAGCACCTTAATAAATCCCAGGTTAGTCTATCTCCCCTCTTTATTTCCTAGCTAATATATAATAGAAGGAGTATATATCTAATAAGGAGTTCTCTAAATGCATTAAAAATGCTTAGAATACCTTTAATAGGTATTACCATAAAACAGATAACTCGCCCCTTTACGCCGCTGCACTTATTCTTTATCTAGCCCGTTATATAAAATATATTAAATAGGGTTAGAAGAAGGAGTGGCGTAAGCCTATACTTAATAGCGTTAAAGAGCTTTGTGAAAGATATTGGAATAGAAATTCTACGCCTAGAAGTATATTGTTATATAAAAAGCTAGCTCTAGCTTAAAACCCTAACGAGTTTAATAAGATTGCCGAGGATCTTAATAGTATAATGTTTCGACTAAAAAGTTAGGATAAGTATAAGGACTTTATCTCTAAGACGCTGTATAAGATTTTAACAACTGCACTTTAGTGGTGGTCTTAAGAACAGTAACGAAAACGCTGGCTATAGCTCTCGCTTATAGCAATCGAAATTCTCTTAATTCTAGCAATAAGCGATAAGCCAGAAAGAGTCTTTTTAGGAGGACGTTGTATAGTATTATGGGAGAGAATACAGATAGATCCTAAAACTCTTAAGAAAATAAAGTGTTTAAAGAATTAGCATTAAAGAAGAACTATAAGAGAAATAGGTAATTTTTCTCTAAGTATATAGCTATTATATAGTTAGGGGGGAAAGGTAGATAGGGACCCTATAATACCTTACACCTATCTATAATATCTGCAATATCTACAATATCCGCAATATCTGCAATATCTGCAATATCCGCAATATCTATAATATCCGCAATATCCGCAATATTTGCTAAATTCTGCTAGAACTAAGTCCTATTCTACCTAGTTAGGGTAGAAAAGCTCCGCATAGGGCACTTTTACCCTTATCGATTGCGATATTTATGCATATTCTATTAGATAAAGGATATTTTATGCTCGCTTATTCGCATTATCTAAAACCACCCTAGGTAAGATAGAGTTCTATAGTTGTATAAGGCGCAAAGTACGCAATAACCGACACAGAGTTAAAAACTATAAAATGGCGGACTAGAGCTAATGGACCTAAGCGGTACTAAAGAATCTAAACAATAGAATAAAAAACCATAGAAACCTAGAGGTTAAGGATTAAGTAATTATAGGACTAAGGAGCATAAGCTAAACTAAGAATCCTAGTAACGGAAGACGTTTAAGCGGACTCTATAACAGAATAAATAGTTTAAAGAAGGAGCTTATATAAACTGCAGAAAACAGGGTTATTTCGCTAGAGACTATAGAGATAGTTAGAGTTACTATACGGTAAAGAGAACCAAACTAGCAGAAGACACATATATATAGAGGGATAATAGTATACTGCAAGGAATAAAAGAATATTTAATTAACAGTTTTGCGTTTTATTATAACAACGCATGCTAAGTTTATAAAGATGCTAAGTATAGCGCAAGCTATTAGCCATAAGAGCTAGAGTTAAGAGGACTTAAAGGAACTAAAGAGTTAGACGAAGAATAAGATTAACTCTATAAGCTAAATTAAGATATTATAGCAACATATGGATAAAGATTAGTAATAATAACAATAGAGTTAGAGTACTTATTAATTAATAGCAATAAGGAAAAAAAAGGGACTAACTAGGGGTACCTAAACCTTAAAGACGTAATAAAAGCAGAAACTAAGACCACCATAAAACGCGGATTAGTAACGGGTATTATAACACCATCAGATACGGCATCTATTGCTTTATAAGACAAAAGAAGTAATATCTAGAGATAATTAAGCAAGCAGACAACTGCTAGTGCTAGCTTACCACTTAGTAAAGGTAAAAGGCCATAGGTTTAAGATTCTTAAGACAAGATAAGAGACGCTTAAGATTCTTAAGATAAGATAAGACACACCTAAGAACCTATAACAAACGACAACTAATAGGAGAGGGCAGTAGCTTAGTTTAAAGATAAACAAATAAGCTTAGGACGAAGATTCCTAAGGGACTAAGATTTTAAAAAATAAATAAGGACATCTATAAGTAGGAAGTAAGAGACTTCTATACAGATTAGAGAATCTGCAATATAAATAGCAGTTAGGTTAGGAGATAGATATATAGACCTAGAGGACCTACTAGGCAAATAAAGTGTTCGGCCTTAAAACTAAAAGATTAATAATACGATTAAGAAGTAAGAGAACCTTAAGGATCTAACTACAAGACGCAGACATCGAGAAACTATAGATAAATTTAGGATAAGAATTATCGTATAACAAGAGCATAAACTAAACTAGAGATCTAGTATGCCAGGACATATAAGAGATAGAGCACCTATACAGAAAATTACTAATAGGCTAAAAGTAGGCACACTAAGAGCAAAGTAGTTAAACAAACTGGAATAAGAAGAGGATCTAGGGATTCTAACTAGATTTGCAGAACGACATATTAAAGGTTATAACAATGCAGCAATAAAGAGATACTTCCTTACGGATAGGTTATATACGCTCACAGAGCTATACTAAAAGTAGTATAGGTAGCGACATAATAACGAATGGGAAGACTTCTACATATAGCTAGATAAGAAAGTTATCGCAAACTAAGCCATTACAGAGAAACAGATAAGTCACATTAAAGGAGCACTAATTATAACATTAAGAGATCTAGAGGAACGATTAGAGAACTAGAGAGAAATATAGCGTATCTAAGTTCTAGCAAATAAGTTTACAACGTTCAGATTATTAAGGGCTAAGTTTAAACTTAAGAATAAAAACAAACTAAGAGTTAACCTAAAGCACCTAGCGTATTATATATTGGCATAGATTGCATATATAGACGATATATGCGATATACATAAGAATCTAAAAAAAAAAGAATTAGAAATATCCTATAAGAATATATTAGGCGCTAGATAAGCAATAGTATAGAAATGTTAAGTATATATATAGCTAGTATCTAGTAGAAGTTTAGGAGTTAGATAACTTAATACTTTAATTAGGAAGATTCCTTATAGAAGAATATTTAGATAGATAATAGTAGTAGGAGTGCCTAAAGAACACGTGTTTATAGTATAATAAAAATAAAAAGCGAACTAAGTATTAGCCAAAGAGTAAGCTAAGTATAATAGAATCTAGTAGCTAATAGTTAGGAAAAGGCAAGGCCTATAGAACTAGAGGGAGCTAGTAGTAGAGCCTTAGACCCTTAAAGGAATTTAAGAACAACACCTAAATTTATAAGTTAGTTGGTAAGATTAATAGTTTAAAGCGCTAATAGATAGTGGAGTAATAAGGAACTATATCTTACTAACGGCAGTTAAAAGGATGGGATTACCTTATAGATAAAAGGAGCGCCCTTATCTATTAGTTATAATTTTAGAAGATCTAATAGCCTATAGAGGAGGTATTATAAATCTTAAAATAGGACTTATTTAGATAACTGTTAAAGGGAGACAGATTAATATGTCTTATAATATCCTACTATTAGGATGGGATAAGGTAGTATTAAGTATGCCTTAGTTATAGGAATACAATCTAAGGATTAATTAGATTATAGGTTAGGTTAATATCTAAGATACTTGATAACGTAAGAGGCGTATAGCAACTAAGTTAGTATAGTACTAAGTCGGAGCAATATATAAAGAGACTAAGTAAGGCTTAAGTTATATATTAAAGAAATACTATAAGTATAGCAAAAAACTATAGAGCCTAAAAAGTAAAAAGCTGTTAGAGTATATAGTATAGGACTATAAAATAGAGTTAGAACTAGGAATAAGTCTAAAGTTCTTTTTAATCTATAAGCTAACTAAAGAATAAGGTAAAGCACTTAAAGAGTTTATCTAAGAAAACTTATAAAAAGGATACATTAGGCCATTATAGTCATTAGTAGGTTATTTAGTACTATTTATACCAAAGAAAAATTAAAAGCTTAGGCTATATATTAACTACAGACAGTTAAATAGCATTACTAGAAAGGATAGGTATTCTTTACCCTTAATTAGTAAAATCTAGGATCGGATAGGCAACGCGCAAATCTTTATAAAGATAGATCTAAGATAAGCATACTATTAGATTAGGATTAAAGAAGGCAATAAATAGAAGGTAGTCTTTAGGTTAAAGGAAGGACTATATAAACTATTAGTTATATAATTCGGACTTATAAACGCACTAGCAACATTCTAGAAGTAAATTAATAGTGTATTAGGAAAATACCTTGCTAAGTTTATTATAGTATACCTTAACAACATTATTATCTACTTAATAACTAAGAAAGAACATGGGGAATATATTAAATAGGTCTTAAAGAGACTATAAGAAGAATAGATGCTAGTAGTAATTAAGAAATGCAAGTTCTGTACTAGAAAGACTAATTTTGTTAGATTTATTATTAAACTAGGTTATATTAGTATAGACCTAAAGAAGATTAAAGCTATAGTAAGTTAGTAAGAACTAGAGAACGTAATACAGTTAAGGTTATTTCTAGGGTTTTATAACTACTATAAAAGGTTTATAGTATAGTAGTTAAAGAATATTAAACCGTTTACTAGGCTTATAAAGAAAGAGGAACTATAGATATAGGGAGAAGAGTAAAGAAAGTTATTTAAAGAACTTAAGGAGTTGTTTACCTAGGAGCTAATCTTTAAAATATATTAACTAGGACTAGAGACGGTTGTGGAAATAGATATATTAGACTTTATATTAGAAGTATATTTGCTATAAAAGTACTAGAATATATAGTATCTAGTAGCATACTATAGTTAGAAGATAACACCGCTAGAGTTAAACTATAACATTTATAATAAAGAGTTATTAGGTATAGTTGCAGTACTTAAGAAATAAAGAGTATTCTTATAAGGTATAGAAAAACTATTTATAGTTAAAACGGATTATAAGAACCTAATGGGGTTCCTAATAATAAAAGAACTTAATTAAAAATAAGTTAGATAGGTAGAGATGCTTAGAGAATACTATTTTAAGATTTAGTATATTAAGGGTACTAAAAATATAAAAGCTAACGCGCTAAGTAAAAAAGCTAAACTATAAAATAATAAGAAGCTATTAGGAGTGATACTATATAAGGATATAGATAGATTAATTAGATATAACTACGTAAAGATAGTAGCAACTTAGGAGTATAAGCTACTGGAAAGTAATTAGATAAGAAGGATTTAAGAGGCGTAATTTAAGGACCTAGAAACGGACTAGTATAAATAGAGAATAAATACGTATATTCTAAGGGGTATTATGGAAGAATTTATTAAAGATTTCTATAAGGGAATAATATAAGGACATAACGGAGCCATATACTTAGTATTAAGACTCTAAAAGGAGTATATTATTTATGGAATTTAGGGCTTAGTAAGAAAAGTTATAAAGGAGTGTTTAGATTACTAAAGAAATAAGCTAATAAGGTATAAGCTATACAGAAAGCTACAGCCTATTAAAATACTAGAAATACTATAGGAGACTATATTATAGGACTTTATTATAAAATTACTAAAGTTAAGAGATCCTACTACTAGATAAGATTATAACGTAATCTTAGTAATAGTAGATAAGGCAACTAAGTAGGGCTATTTTATAGCATGTATAGAAGAAATCTTAGCGGATGTTACGAAGTGAGTATAAGCGGCGATAATATATAGCGGAGTAGATATTATTAAGCTATATATATAAACTGTGTAATAAGATTAAAACGTTACGTAAGAAAAGAAGGTAGGAAAATGGGAAGAAAGGGTATATATTGTTAACTTGGTTGCTTAGTTAATATATATATAGAGTAGAATAGGATTTAGGACGTAGTTCTGGCAAAACTTGGCAGAATTTAGTAGAACTTAGTTAGAATATAGCAGAATTTAGTGGAACTTAGTGGAATATAGTAGAATATGGCAGATTGCCATTAGATTGCCATAGGTCGCGGCAAATTGCGGTCTTATAGACGGTAGAAGTAGGTAGGCGTGTATAAGGTGTTACGGGGGTGTTCTATAACAGTACCCCCCCCTTTAAACTCGAGCTTCTGCGAGATAGGGCTATGGTAGTTCTAGGTAGAGTTTGTAAAAGTCTTCTGCGGCTTATATAAGTCCTATAAAGTTAATAGGTTCCTATAAGGGCTTAATAAAGCCTTTCCATTTCATAAGATATATATATTAGCGTTTCCGTTTATTATACTTAATATTATTAATTCTTTTAATAAAGTACTTGTTCTTACCATCTACTTTAACTAATGGGGGAGGGTCTTATATCCGTTTGGGTAGGGCGTCTAATATAGGGGTAATAGGGCGGAGGACTAACGTGCAGAATACGGGGTGGATTTTAACCGTATTAGGGAGCTTTAATTAGTAGGAGTAAGAGGAAACGATCTTCTTAACTTTATAAGGGCTAGCGTTTTTCCAATTAAGTTTCTTAGTAGGTTATTTTGTATTTAGATTTTTTAATATCTAGCCAGATAAAGTTACTAATTTAGTAAACCGGTACTAGGGTTTATTTCTTATTCGCTGCAGCTTTATAGACAGATTAAGCCTATATTATTTTATTAGTAAAGAATTATTATAGTTCCTCTATATTTTATATAAATTAATTTACTTCTGTAATTTATAAGGCGTAATAAGTAGGGCAAGGGACGTTACTAAAGGGTTTAAAACCTATTTATAGATACTGGCCGTAGTTAGCTAGGAATAGGGAGACCTTTATAGTTTCCGAGACGGAATTATTTATAGTAAACTCGGCAAATATAAGCCAGTTAATCCAGTTATTTTATAAGTACGATATGTATATCCGGATATACTATTCTATTATAGCGTTTATACATTCCATTTAACCGTCCGTTTTTAGGTGGTATATAGTAAATAGTAGTGCTTTAATGCGGAGTTAGGTAGTTAGTTTTTTCTAAAATATAGAGATAAACTAGCTACCTTTATTAGAAATAATTGTTTTAAGGAGTCTATAGAGTTTCTATATATAATCCAGGAATAGTTAGGCAACGGTAAGTGTTAATATATTAGGGTAGGCGATTAAGTGTCTTATTTTAGACAGTTAGTCTATAACTACTATAATATTTATATAGCCTTTACTTATAGGGAGATTAATAACAAAGTTAATTAAGATATCCTTCCATCTTTGGTTTAGAATAGGCAGTGGCTTTAAAAGGCCGTTATACGTCTTATGTAAAGCTTTAGCTCGTCGGCAGATATAGTAGCTAGAGATATACTTTTATATTATATTATGTATATTTAGCTAGTAGTACTCCCGTTAGAGTAGCTTTAGGGTTTTTCCTTGGCCTAGATAGCTGGCTACTAGTAGGTTATATACGTGTTTAAGGAGCTTAAGCTTAAGTTTATTGTAATTAGGGATAACTAGACGGTTCTAGTAATATAAGCGGTTTCTATAAGCTTTACATTTACTTAGAGAGATCTTCTTAAAGCGTTTAATACTATCTTATATTAGCTTAAGCGTCTCTTAAATAAACTTATTATTTAGGTATTTGTTAACTATAATCTGTTTAATTAATCGATTAGTTATTTTAAGAACGTATACTATAAGATCTTTAGTGGGAGGGTTAAATAGTTTAGGGCGAAGTAGGGTCTAATTTCGGTAAGAGCGCGCCTCCCCTAGGGCTAGCGCGTCTTACAAGCGTTGGGTTAAGGCATTAGGCTTCTAACCTTAGACGCCTAGGTGGTACGTAATTAAGAATTGGAAGCATAATAGATATTCTAACTAGCGGGTCTAATAATAACTTAGCTGTTTCGTGGTTGTAAAGTACTATAGGTTTTTATAGTTACTAAGGACCTTAATTAGAAATCCGGCGCCTTCTAGTTTAGGTTGCTATTGCTTAAAGCATCTAATAATAGCTAGCAATTCTTTATTATAGATCTTATAATTGCATTTAGTAGGTCTTAGTTACTTTAAAAAGTATACTATAGGGTGTAATACTTTTTCTTTATTATATTAAGACAGAATGCCTCTAGTAATATAATTAGATAAGTTGGCTTTTACAACACTTATTTATTCTAGATTAAAGTGTTAAAGTATAGGTATAGTAGTAAATATAACCTTTAGATAAGTAAAGGCCTTCTTATACTCCTTATTAAAGATAAAAGCTTTATCCTTTTAGATTAGAGTAATAAGGGGTAAAACTAGGGCGGAGAAGTTATTAATAAACCGTTAGTAGAAATTAGCAAATCTTATAAAGGCTCTTATATCCTTAACGTTCTCGGGTTCTTACTAGTTTATAATTACTTTAACTTTCTTTAGGTTTATTTATATACCGTTTATAGAAATAAGGAGTCTAAGGTATAGGACTTCCGTTTTATAGAACTTACATTTATCTATATCTAATTATAAACTAGCTCTATATAGGGCTTATAGAATAAGGTTAACGTGTTTTTGATATTCGGTTAGGTTATTACTATATATTAGGATGTCGTTAATATAAGCAGTATAGAAGATGTCTAGGTAGGGACGTAGGGTATTATTTATATAATATTAAAATAAGCTTAGAGCATTTGTAAGGCCGAATAGCATTACTAAGTATTTAAATAATCTATACCGAGTACGAAATGTAGTAAGCTATTTATCTCCTTTTACTATATAGAGGTGGTTAAATGCAGAGATAATATTAAGCTTTGTATAGTAGCGAGCCTTACTTAGTTAGTTTAGTATCTCCTATATTAACGGGATTGGATATTAGTTCTTAACGGTAACGGTATTAAGGGCTTAGTAGTCTATATAGAAGCGCAGACCGCCGCCAGGTTTCTTAATAAAGATTACTAGTACGGCTATAGGTAACGAGCTTGCTTTAATAAATCCTTTACTTAAGTTCTTATCTAAATACTTTTATAGCACTTAGAGTTTATTTTAGGACATCCCGTATAGGGGTCTAAATCCAGGCTGCTTTCCTTCCTTAAGTACAATCTTATAGTTATACGATCGGTATTTTAGTAGCTTATTAGCTTTCTTCTATAAGAATACCTCTAGGCGGTTATAATACTCTACTAGTACCTTTATAATAGGGTTAGTGTGCTTTTTTAGTGCTAAGGCCTTCTTAATATTAGCTATAGTAACAGCAAAGATTATATATTTGAGTTTCTTAGCAAGTCGCGCTAGTGGGGTAGCTCTAATTATATAGATATCTAGGGCGTTAAGCGGGCTCTAGTCGTCTATAGTTTCTTATATAGTTCTTTACTTAATCTTAGGTTTGGTATTAGGTATAAAGTTAGTATTAGATTTAGGTTCGGGTTCTTTAGGTATTCTTTTTATTATAGTATACTAGTTCTTCTAGTAGTTTTATATACTAAGCTTAAGCTTCTACTTAGTTTAGGGCGGTTTAGTACTTAGGGTCTATTTATAGGGTTTAGTGGAATTTTTAGATCCTTAATAGATATTAGTGGGAATCTTACGTTAGTAGAATTTAGTAGAATTCCTAGGTTAGTAGAATTTAGTGGATTTCTTAGGCGCGGGGTGGATATTAGTGGAAATCTTAGGCTAATAGATTTTAGTAGATTTCCTAAATTTTAGTTTAGGGTTAGGACGGTATATTATAAGACACTTCTACTTATAATAGGAGGCGGTAAATAAAAGCTTAAGGTTATTCTAATTAATGGTTACCTTATATAGCTTTATCTAGGGTTATCTAAGGATTACTAGGTGACCTAAGGTAGTAATAAAAAGCTTAATTAGTTCTTTGTGGTTTAGGTATCGAAGTCTTAGGTATACTACGTAAGTAATTTAGCCTAAAACCGTGCGTTTACCATTAAATCCAAATACGTTAATATGCCGGTTAAGGGGGGTTAGGGTAAAATCATTATCTTGTATAAAGATCTTATTAATAAATCCTATGCTACTAGCTCCTGTATTAATTAGGACTTAAGTATTAGCCTACTAATTATTCTGCTAAAGGCGGTAGTTAACGGTTATGCTATAATTCTAAGAGTTAGAGTTTGTAAAATCTAAAGTATTTAATAAGATCCTAAGACAGAGTCGTTCTAGAGAGTAACTTAGCTTTAGGACCTTCCTTTTATAGGTAATTAGGGTGGAGTTCTCGTAGCATATTAGTTGTAGCTTTATCCTTATAAGTAGTACTTACTAGGTATAGGGCTAAAACCAAACAAAGAAGGCCGTAAGCGATAACTTAAGGTTAAGCGCAGTAGATAGTTGCCAAAATTAGCCGTTTATAAATTATTTTAGGGCGTAAGTAGAGGGACGGAATAGTTTCTTAAGATATAGTTTTTGCTTCCGCATTTAAAGCAAAGGCCTAGCTTAATACGTTGTTCCTATTTAAAGGACCTTAGTGGAGCATACTCTAGTGTTCTAGTGTTAATGTTTATAGCGTCCAGATCCTTGCGAGTCCTAGGCGGCTAGGGAGTAAAGTATTAGGGTGTATATTTTAGGGCAAGGCGTAATATATTGTTATATAAGCCGTTAATAACATTAGCATAGGTAGTAAGGGTATTTAGCAACTTAACTCTTATAAGGGAAGCCTTTAGTTTAGAGTTTAGGGACTCTACTAGGCGATTAATTAAGGCGGGTTTGTTCCATCCAGTCTCTTTAGTATAGTAGTGGAATTTAGTAAAGTATAATAGAAAGCTCTTAGGGCCTTATATTATCTTATTTAGTTTTCTTTATACTATAGCAATTTAGTTAGGGTTGCCGTAAGATGTTTCTAATATAGTAACTAGTTCTTTTATAGTGCTCGGCTGGAACGGGTATATAGTTTCTGCGGCATTTTCTGTTAAGCGACTTATAGCGTAATATAGTTGGCTGTTAGGGGTAGGGTAGCAGTTAATATTGCCATTTAGCTTATTCTTAAGTTAGTTAAGGAAGGAATATAGTTTACTCCTTTTACCTAAATAAGCGGAAGGATTAGGGAGGCGTTTAGTTAACTTCTTTTTGGGGGCACTAATTGGCGAATTTAGGGTTAAGGAGCTAGTTTTAGACATATTCTTTCCACCTAGTGTTTATAGGTTAATACCAGTGGCGGTAAGTAGGGGTAATAGTAGGACAGATGGTAGGGTAGATGGTAAGTTTCAGCGGATCTCTTTAATTTCTTTTTTTAGAGATTTAATTAACTTATAATATTAGGCTTTTTAATAGGTAAGGGTGTCCGTAAAGGCCTATTACAGAGTCTTTATTTATTTGGTAAATATAGCGTATAGGTCTTTTATAGATATAGGGGCTTTTGGGTTATTTTATATGCTAAATAGGGTAGTATAAAGTAGGTTTAATATAACGTAGTATTACGGAGTAAGTATAAGCGGCGATAATATATAGCGGAGTAGATATTATTAAGCTATGTATATAAACTGTGTAATAAGATTAAGACGTTATATAAGGAAAGAAGGTAGGAAAACGGGAAAAGAGGGTATATATTATTAACTTGGTTACTTAGTTAATACGTATATAGAGTAAAATAAGATTTAGGACGTGGTCCTAGCAGAACTTAGCAGAATTTAGTAGAACTTAGTTAGAATATAGCAAAATTTAGTAGAACTTAGTAGAATATGGTAGAATATAGTAGATTGCCGTTAGATTGCCATAGGTCGCGGCAAATTGCGGTCTCGTGGACGGTAGAAGTAGGTAGGCGTGTATAAGGTATCACGGGGGTGTCCCGTGACAGCGGAAGATATTGCTAAAATCTATATTAAAGAAGTATTTATAAGACATGAAGCACTAAGCAAGATTATATTAGATAGAGATCTAAGATTCGTAGTAGTATTCTAGGAGGTATTCTTAGCGAAATAAGGGGTTTGCGTAGTAATATTAATAGTATATTATCCGCAGACAGACGGATAGACGGAAAGGTTAAATTAGACACTAGAATAGTATTTAAGGCATTACGTTAATTATATACAGAATAATTAGGTATTATTACTACTAATTATATAGTTTATATATAATGCAATACCGCAGGAAGGCATAAAGATATTACTATTTTAGGCGAATTATAGGTATAAGCTTAGAATATTATTGTTACTAAAATAAGTAAAGAAAATAAGTAGTATAGTAAAATAGAAAATAAAGACTCTAATAAATCTTTATAAGGACCTCTATTTTATAGCAAAATTAGTATAAAAATAAATAAAGAGGTACTATAATACTAAGAGATCTAAGGGACTAGATTTTAAGGAGGGGGATAAAGTATAGCTAATATATAAAATTTTTACAAGTTAACGACTAAGTAAAAAGTTAGATCACGTTAGACTAAGACTATTTAAAATTGCAGCTAAAATTTTAGAAGTTATATATAGACTTAACTTACTAGCGAAAATAAAGATTTACCCTATATAGTATATTATAATACTAGAGCTAGCGTATAGAGATATAGAGCCACTAGTTTATAAAGTAGATACATATAGAGGATAAGAGGAAGATAAATAGTAAGTTTTAAAGATTATTAGTTATAAGGACATTAATAATAAAATATAATATAAAGTAAAGCAGATAGGCTACGATAAGACTACCTAGGAGCTACTATAGAATTTAAGGAACGCTATAGGAAAGGTATAGGAGTATTAGAAGAGAATGGGTTAGGTAATATTAAAAAGGAGCTAAAGATAAAGGGATTAGTTAAAGGCGATAGACGAGCCGGATTATTTAAGGGATCCACCACCGGCGTATAAACTGTTTCCGCCTCTTCTTAACTAGAATCCTTTTTAGCCTCCTTAGCCTCTAACTTACGGAGACCCGATTTAGTAAGCTTTAACTTCTTTAAACGAACCTTCTTATAAACCTACTTAAGATAGGATAACCGAGCATAAGCAGCTAGTTGCGTATTAAGTATTTACAACTCCTTAGTATATAAGCGTTGAAACTTAGCTAGAGTAAGGTCTTACTTATTACATAAGGACTAAAGTTTACTATAGGTAGTAGAGAGTTGGTTTTCTAACTTTTTAGCAGTAGATTAAATCCGAGACCCTAGAATAGATTAGATAAGGCACTAAACAATTATAAAGAATCGCGAGATATATATACTTAGCGTTAAAGACGGATTAAATATTATAGGATAATTATATGTTTACTTGCATACACTTAGTATAAAAAGAAGGTTAATAACTAGACGAAGCTGCGATTATAATATATACTAACTTCTTCTCTAAATAACAAGAATAGGACAGTATAACTTCACTAAGTAGTTATTAGCTAATTATAACGATTAGATATAGAGGATCTAATAAAAGGTATTAAAAATAATAAAGGTTATTAAATTAAGAATAGGAATGCTATACCTTTAATAAATAACTTAGAGATAGGAGATATCTTTAAGGACAAAGATAAAGAGGAGGGGGATAGTGTTACGGACCTTATATTAGCAGTAGTACGACTACTAAGGAGAGATATAAACGAGTTAGTTAAGATAGTACGAGAGGCGTTAGAACTAATTAAGCTATAGGATAAGGGGTAGCCAAGTTATATAGCTAGTTACGTTATAAGTTTGGAACGTAAGAACGTGGGAACGTAAGAACGTAGGAACGTAAGGGATATACTAACATACTAACGTACTAACGTACTTAGTACATTTCTTAGGCGCAGTATTATATATTTAAAGGACTACAGTCCTTACCTAAATAGTTTTCTTCTTTATAGTAAATCTTAGAATATAATTAAAGTTAATCTATTAGGTAACCACTCCACTAGTTATTATTACATTATTAACTTATTATTTACCTATATACCTAGCCTATTAATAAGTCTACCGTAGTTCCTACTATAAGGCTTTATTACACTTTTATTATTGGATTATTTACTAAAATAAAGTATATTAAATTTAGGGTTCTACTTAGCTTCTCTACTACCTTTATATATTTAATTAGCAATAAGTTATTAGATCTAGCCTTAGCTATAATAATCCTGGTTTTCTAATTACGTGCTTAAACTTACTTGTACTAAGATTACGCTGTATTCTATTAAACGTTTATATAAAATAGCTTTATGGAAGGTTACCTTCGCTTATCCTTATTAAGCTTAACAGTAATAGGCTAGCGACTTTATTACTAGTAGGGGGTATAATTTGCTTTTAATAAGAGCCACTTTTTAATAAATTGTAAAAGGGGAAAGGCTTATAAGAGTTTCTTAGCCTAGGGGCGATTACGGCTAACCTATCTTATCTATAAATATAAATCTATTAAATCGGTCATTGCGATACGCTAGAAAATATATATCTATATTATATTTTAGGTATAACTTAGTTAATTTTTTATAGAGGGTTTTAGATAGCTTCTAATAATTATTATTCACGGCTCGCCTTGCCTTTAAATACGCTAGTACCTATAATTACTACCAAGACAATATAACTATAGTGCTAGAAATTGGGGCCAGTTAGTTTATATATATTAGCTAAGGTAAATAGGCTATAAATAAAGTTTATACTTAGAAAGAGGCTGCACTGCGTATAAAGTATAGGCTTAGATTTAAGGTTTTTATTTTTAGGCCCTCGACTAAGGCTCCTAGTTCCTAAAACTAGTCCTTTATTTATAAAGGGAACTATAGCTACTAAAAATAAAGCTTTATTATATATCTTAAAATAAATATAATAGTATGCGCTAGGATTTCTATTCTAGGTTTCCGTCCTTAGGGAGCCTAAGTAAGCGGTTTAAATAAGCTCTAAAGCCCGATCCAGCTCCCTTCCTTAGCACTAGTATAGTTATTAGCAATTATATAAATATATTTAGCGCAAAGCCCAATTAAATACTTAAGGCTTTTTTAAGATGTTCTATTAATAGTAGTTATTAAAGGTAAATATCTATTATCGTGTCTCCTTAACCTATGGATTATAATTTTTAAAGCGAATACTTTGTTAACAAATGCAATATAAAGAAGAAAATTCTTCCATATTAATTAGTTTTAGTAGTATTTATAGAACCGTTTCTAACCCGCCTTTACGTAATATCTTATTATAAGGCATATTGCCTAGGTATACGGTAGGGAGTAAATAAGCCGAGTATAAGTTATAAAAGAGTCAATAAAAGAGGACAATATGGTAAAGAGTAAGTATAGTAATACCCTAGTACAGAGAGAGATAAACTAATAAGGAGGAAAGGGCTATAAGCCTAAGGAGCTTATAAGAAAGTACTAAGCCTAGCCTTCGGCTAGGCCTTAGCTACCCCTAAAAGCAAAGCAGCTAAGTAAAGGGCTAAAAGATCCCTTATACTTATCCTATATTTATAAAGTAGTATTTTTTTATTAACTAACTAGAGTGCTTACTAGCTACCTAGCCTTACTAAGACAATAATAAAGCGTCCTCCTTAAACGCGTTAATAAACTAAGGATACCCTTATAAACATTTTATATAAAAATTAATTACCTCTACCCCTATTCTCTAAAAACCGCTATTTAGATAATTTAGGATTATTTAAGATCTATAAAGCCATATTAATAACGTTTAGATTACTCTAAAATTACGGAAGATAGCCAGTTAATGCTTTAAAGGGGTTAGCATGGACTTAATATGCATAGATACCAGTGGGCATACTAGTATAGATAATCCTCTAAGACAACTAATCCCTTTCTTAAGGTAGCTGCGAACTTACTTCTAGGAAAATATAGCGTTAATATAGATCCAAGCATCCTTAGAATAAGGCTACTATTTTAGGTATCTTAGGACGGAAATAACGCGGTAATATAACTACTGCTAAGCCAGGACAACGTTAACCTAGACTCTAAGTTTACTAGCGGGATAACGCCGCTAATAATTATAGTATTAAATAGGCACAAGGTAGTGGCGCGATTGCTACTTAGTTAGGAGGGTGTTAATCTAGATTTAAAAAACGAAAGTAGTTAGACGCCACTCTAGTAGGCGGCGCAGAAAGGACATAATAGCGTAGTACGGCTACCACTAGAGCGAAAAGACATTAACCCTAACTTAGTCAATAGCTATAGCGGGCCGCCACTAATAATCGCGGTACAGAATAGGTATAAAGTAGTAGTACGGCTGCTATTGGAACGAAATAACATTAAATTTAATATCTAAGACAGAAGCGGTAAGACACCGCTGTGGTGCGCGGAGTAGTTTGGTTATACCGTAATAGCAGAATTACTGCTAGGGTAGGATAGTATTAATATAGAATCTAAAAACAAAAGAGGGGAGACGTTATTATAGTTATTAGCGGCAAAGGGCTATATAGCTATAGTGCGGCTGCTATTAAAGCGGGACGATATTAATCTAAATGCTTAGAGTAATAGTTAAATACTACTAATGCTTGTAGCACGGAAAGGGTATAAGAAGGTAGTATAGCTGCTGCTTAGGAGGTATAATATTAACTTAGATATCCGTAGCTCTTATAGCTAGACTACTTTTATATTTACGGCAAATTAAGAATATAAAGAAGCTACACTGCCGCTACTAAAATAGGGTAATGCTAGTATAGCGTCTAGAGCCAACGCTCTGTTATTCGCGGTATTTAGATCGTATGCTATTATAGTACAGCTGCTATTAAAGTATAGCAGTATTAATAAAAAGGCTAAGGCTAAAGTAATTAGTATAGCTAGTTGCTATAGCCATAAGGTTATTATTTACTTACTATATAATAGCTAGGATATACTAGAATAGGTTAGAGAGTAAGTAACCTAATTTATTTAATAAAGGCATTACTTATAGGAATATAGGCATTATATCGCCAAACGCGTATAAAATTTATTATTAGATGTTAATTTATATAGTCTATAACCTATATCTAATATATATCCTAATAATCTATAAGGTACTATAAGAGTATAACTAATACACTTAGGTATTTAGGATGTCCCGCTAAAACCATTAGCTTTATTAATTAGGGTTTTTTTTAAAGTAAAGGAGTTTAAGTTATATAAGGGCCTAATTATACCTAATTTAGCTAGGCTTATGTTATAAGGTACTATAGAAGGTTATTATTCTATAGCGACTTCTTACTCTCTTATTACATTACTACTTTAGTAAGCTTATTAGCTTTTTTATTTCTTATAAGTCCTATATAGCGTAATATTATTGCTATCTTATTATAAAATGCTACTTTTTAGGCTTAAAGGATAGAGAAGGTAGAGGAAATAGGTAATTTTAGTTAGTATTAGAACTAACTGCTATAGGAGTAGAGTTATAGTATAGTAATACTATATCCACTAGCTATAGAACTCTCGCGAACTACTACTTAGCGATAATAAAGAGCTAAGACGAATTTAGCGTAGCGCGGTTACTAAGTTAATTAAAGTGTTAAGAGCTGCGGACTAGCCTATAATATAAATTATAGCTGCCTCTAAAAGGATATAAGAATATTACCCTGCCTTTAAGCTTTATAGGCATACCTTTAACGCCTCCACCAACTAATAAAAAAGCTTTTACCTAAGTATATGAAGTTATCGCGCTTTTTAAAGATATCTAAATTAGAAGATATATAAAAAAAACCCTATAAATATCATTTTAGCTTACGTAAGGGGAGTGTAAAGAGAAAAATGCCAGCTTAGTTAAGATAGGTCGCTATTTTAAGTTAAAAAATAGAGAAGAAAGGGGAAATAGGTAACTATGGTTGGCGTAAAACCAAATTATTAAGAATATACTATTATGACGGTGAAGCAACGCATCCGCTAGCTATAATTCCCTCTAACGCGAACTCCTAAACCCTAACTAGTTCTTATAATATTACTATTTAACTTCTTAATACGGCCTAACTTATAGTATAATATACGGCTATATCTATATCGCAGAGTCCTCTAAAATTTTATTAGCATATTATATCTACGCCTTATTCTAGATGCTTTAATAGGTTACAGCTACATTTTAAACCCTTAGATGGTCTAAAAAGGTAATAATACTATAAGTACCTAATCGCGTAAAGATAGGACTTGTATTTTTAAACCGTATCTACCCTATACCTTATTTCGCGACTCTATAGCCTTTTATCCTATACTAATAGGTAAAAAGACCTAGGTCTGCTGCTTAATAATACTATAGCTAGCCTTATATATATATATGTAACCCTATTATAGCTATATTAGCAAACTCCTAATAGGTAAATCTAATAAGTAAACGCTTACTCGCCTAGATAAATATAAATTATAGAAGCGTGCTCCAAATCCCTTATATCCTCTATTACTCTTTACTTCTAAGTTATAAACTATAGTAGGTTTAGTTAAAGCTTAAAGTTATAGCCTTTTATATTATTGCTAATAGTAGTTTTTTTTAGAAGAAATTGTCTAAAACAGGTATATTTAACCTAGGCATTACTATAAAGCCTACGGCAAGTTTATATTATTATATAACAGCTATATAAGGCTTTCTACGCGTAGAGATAAATTAATTACTAATGTAGTTAACTTGTATATGTATACCTAATGGAAAGTCCTTTATAAGGGGAAAGGGGGTATATACTAGTTTAAATTTAGAAGGAGTAAAGAGGTAGACTATAGTAAACACTATAGCGACTAAGACGCTATGGGTTAGACTATAGTGCGATAAAGGCTTTATATATTATATAAATACTCCTTACCACCTAATAGCGACTAAACTTATAGTAGGATTATGATATACATGTTTAATACTTCTTTATTTTTATGCTCCTTAATAATAGCCGCTTAGGCTAATTTCCGGGTATAGTAGTATAGGGGGATTTACCTTTATATAAGTAATATATATTACTACTTTAGTATCTATCCTTCTTACCCTCTATTATATATTAGTTTATTACCACTATTATGCGGATCTAGCTTAGAATGGAGAAGATTTAGTTAATACCTCTACTAATAGTAACCCTCTTAAGCCTAAAATATTTTATACTTTCTAACCTAATCGCTATAGACCGTCTAAGGGCTTCTTAACTTCCGTAAACCTACTTATATTACTATCTTTATCCGCACTAAATTATCTCTATACTCCTACCTGCCCAATAAGGTAATTAAAGCTATATACTTTACGCT